>Ga0068855_100007144_pt1 | contig 13554 bp, 14 predicted proteins | sample KBSCornC52_FD_66592 | JGI IMG/M metagenome (GOLD analysis project Ga0068855, IMG submission 66592) | Corn rhizosphere microbial communities from Kellogg Biological Station, Michigan, USA - KBS Corn C5-2 | ecosystem: Host-associated > Plants > Roots > Rhizosphere > Soil ... | reverse complement strand
ACTCAAGTGGGCGGAAGACGCCGGCGCACCTGACGCCATCAGCAGGGCGGTCGCCAAGGTCACCACCGATGCGGCGCGCGTGGCGCGTCTGCCGGCCGGCGGCCTGAAGGTAGGCGACGTCGCCGACGTCTGCATCTTCGATCCGAAGACGCGCTGGACCGTCGAAGCCAAGGCGCTCGCCAGCCAGGGCAAGCACACGCCTTTCCTCGGCTATGAGCTGAGCGGCCAGGTCCAGGCGACCATCGTGTCCGGTCACGTCGCGTTCGAACGTTAAACACGGAAGTCCCATGCTTGTTTTTCGCGTATTGCGCATGGTGGTGCATCTGTTCGTCGGCATGGCCATCTGCGCCTTCCTCTTTCCCCTGGTCGGTCCGGTGCGCCGGGAAGGCCTTGTCCGCCGCTGGTCGCATCAGTTGCTGGGCATTTGCGGCATCAAGCTGGTGGTGCGCGCGCTGCCCGGCACACCGGCGCCGCCACGCGCGCTGATCGTCGCCAATCACATCTCGTGGCTCGATATCTTCGTGGTCAATTCGATGCAGCCGTGCCGCTTCGTGGCGAAGTCGGACATCCGCAGCTGGCCCTTCATCGGCTGGCTGTGCGCCAAGACCGGCACGATCTTCATTTCGCGCGGCAAGGCCAGCGATGTGCGTCGGATTTTCAAGGGCATCGTGGAAAGCATCGAAGCGGGCGACCGCGTGGCCTTCTTCCCGGAGGGGACGACTGCCGCACAAGGCAAGCTGCTACCGTTCCACGCCAACCTGTTCGAAGCGGCGCTGGACGCCAAAGTGCCGGTGCAGCCCTACGCGTTGCGCTATCTGGATGCACAGGGGAATTACCATTCCGCTGCCGATTTCATCGGCGACACCACCATTGTGGAAAGTATTCTGGCGGTGTTGCAGGCGGGCGCGATCACGGCTGAGTTGACGCAATTGCCGAGCATTCCGACCGAGGGCGCGCATCGCCGCGAGCTGGCGGTGACGGCGCGCAAGGTGGTTGCCGACGGACTCGGCTATGTGCCGGAAGACCTCAGGAAAACTGCTCCGCTCGCGGACAATCCACCTGGAACAGCGCCCGATCCTCAAGCCGCACCGCAGTAAGTTTTCCGCCCCAGACACAACCAGTGTCGAGCCCAATCAGGTTGGGACGCAAAGTCAGTCCCAGTGATGCCCAATGGCCGAATACGCAAGTGACATCGGCTGTTTTGCGATCGGGCATGTCAAACCACGGCACATAGCCTGGCGGTGCGGCATCAAGTCCTTCCTTGATCTTGAAGTCGATGCCGCCGTCGGGCCTGCACAGTCGCATGCGTGTGAGTGTGTTGACGATGCAGCGCAGGCGGTCGTATCCCGCCAGGTCGTCCGACCATATCGCCGGCTCGTTGCCATACATGTGACGTAAAAAATCGACCCAATCCGGACCTTGCAGCATGGCTTCAACTTCGCGGGCCAATGACATGGTCTTCGCGGCGTCCCATTCCGGAAATACTCCCGCATGAAACAGCAAATGTTCCTGTTCAAACAAGGCCAGCGGACGGTGCCGCACCCAATCGATCAGTTCATCGCGATCGGGCGCATTGAGGATGTCGTCCAAGGTATCGGTTGCATGTTGTGGACGGATGCCCTGCGACACCGCCAGCAAATGCAAGTCATGATTTCCCAGCACTGCTTGGGCGCGTGGGCCCAAGGCACGCAGTTGGCGCAAGGTCTCCAGTGACTGCGGACCACGATTGACAAGATCGCCGACAAACAGCAACGCTGCGTCACGAGATGTCTTTTCAATTAAACCGAGCAGATTCTGCAGCTGCTGGCCGCAACCTTGGAGGTCGCCGATGGCATAGGTGGGCATGAGAGATGAGGTTGGGATCTGGTTGGGAGGGCTGGGATGCTAACGGAGTTTATTCATACTCAAAAGTATGTCTGGGCGCTTCTTTTCGAATAGTGGTCCGATTGGCGGGAAATGCGGGGTTAACGATGCCGATTTGCATCTCCGGGAGGCATCTCTGTGCGTTAGCGAGTGCATTTTCACGTTTTGCCAGTAAAATTGCGAGTTAAATCGAATGTAGAGTGTAAACGAGGTAAAAGATGATGTTCGCGTCTGATTCATGGACAGGGTGCCGCCGCCAGCCCGCATTGCGAGCGGAGTCGACACGCCGATGACAGGCACCCAACGCAAGGGCATCATTCTGGCTGGAGGATCCGGCACCAGACTGTATCCCGTTACGCAAGCCGTCTCCAAACAGTTGCTGCCGGTACACGACAAGCCGATGATCTACTATCCGCTGTCGACATTGATGCTGGCGGGCATCCGTGACATCTTAATCATCTCTACTCCCTACGATTTGCCGATGTTCCAGCGTTTGCTTGGTGATGGCAGCGCTTGGGGAATCTCCTTGTCGTATGCCGAACAACCCTCTCCGGACGGCCTGGCACAAGCCTTTATGATTGGCCGTAATTTCATTGGCGATCATCTCTCTGCCTTGATCCTTGGCGACAATATTTTTTACGGCAATGAATTCGAGTCACAACTGCGTATGGCTGACCAACAATCGGACGGCGCTTATGTCTTCGCTTACTACGTCACCGATCCAGAGCGTTATGGCGTGGTCGATTTCGATGAGCAGCGTCGCGCTATTAGCATCGAAGAGAAGCCGGTCGCGCCGAAGTCCAATTATGCCGTGACAGGCCTTTATTTCTACGATCGCCAGGTTTGCGACATTGCGGCCGAGGTCAAGCCCTCGGCGCGGGGCGAACTGGAGATCACGGATATCAATCGTGTCTATCTGGAGCAAAATCAGTTGAATGTCGAGGTCATGGGGCGCGGTATGGCGTGGCTTGACACCGGCACGCATGAGTCGTTGCTCGATGCTGGACAATTCATTGCCACGATTGAAAGTCGTCAGGGACTCAAGATTGCCTGCCCTGAAGAAATCGCCTATCGGAAGAAATATATTTCCGCTCAGCAATTGGAAGTGTTGGCGCAGCCCTATGTCAAGAACAGCTATGGAAAATATTTGCTGCGCTTGCTGAATACCAAAATGTTTTAATCTGAATCACCTGGTTCGCCTTTTTAAATAGAGAAACGTATATGAGTAAAGTCGCATTAATTACCGGTGTCACGGGCCAAGATGGTGCTTATCTGGCGGAACTGTTATTGAATAAAGGCTATGAGGTCCATGGAATTAAGCGGCGTACTTCCTTGCTCAATACGGATCGTATTGATCACCTCTATCAGGATCCACATGAAAAAGATGTGCGTTTCAAATTGCATCATGGAGACTTGACCGATTCGACCAGCCTTATCCGCATCATCCAGTTGGTACAACCCGACGAGATCTATAACCTGGCGGCGCAAAGCCACGTGGCGGTCTCGTTCGAAGAGCCAGAATACACCGCTAACTCTGACGCCTTGGGTGCCTTGCGCATTCTGGAAGCGATTCGCATCCTGAAGCTGGAAAAGAAGGCACGCTTCTATCAGGCGTCAACGTCGGAGCTGTATGGCCTGGTTCAGGAAACACCGCAAAAGGAAACCACGCCGTTTTATCCGCGCAGTCCTTATGCCGTTGCCAAGCTGTATGCATACTGGATCACGGTCAATTATCGGGAGGCTTACGGGATCTATGCCTGCAACGGGATCCTGTTCAATCATGAAAGCCCGATCCGTGGTGAAACCTTTGTTACGCGCAAGATCACACGTGCCCTGGCGCGTATCAAGCTGGGTCTGCAGGAATGCCTGTACTTGGGTAACCTGAATGCGCTGCGCGATTGGGGTCATGCTCGCGACTACGTCGAAATGCAATGGTTGATGCTGCAACAAGAACAGCCTGAAGACTTTGTCATTGCAACCGGTGTGCAGTACAGTGTGCGCGACTTCGTCGATGCTGCGGCTAAAGAAATCGGCATTCAGGTTCGTTGGGAAGGCGAAGGCCTGGAAGAAAAGGGTTATGACGCGAACGGTAAATGTATCGTTGCCGTTGATCCGCGCTACTTCCGTCCTGCAGAAGTGGAAACCTTGCTCGGTGACGCCACCAAGGCCAGGGAAAAATTGGGTTGGACCCCGAAAACTCCGTTCTCGGAACTGGTGGCCGAAATGGCGCGTGAAGACTTGAGGTCGGCAGAACGCGATGCCTTGGTCAAGCTCCATGGCTATAACGCCATCGACAACCGTGAGTGAGGAAAACATGGCGACGATCGGCAAGGATGCAAAAATTTATGTGGCTGGCCATCGTGGCATGGTCGGTTCCGCCATCGTGCGACGTCTACATGCAGGCGGCTATACCAATATTTTGACGCGCACGCACAGCGAACTCGATTTGCTTGATCAGGCGCGGGTACATGCGTTCTTGGCCGAGCAGCGTCCCGAGTACATCTTTCTTGCGGCAGCGAAGGTCGGCGGTATCCAGGCAAACAATATCTATCGTGCCGATTTCATCTACCAGAACCTGCAGATGGAGGCTAACGTCATTGGCGGTGCGCATCAGGCGGGCATTGGCAAGCTTATGTTCCTTGGTTCATCGTGTATTTATCCTCGCGACTGCCCGCAGCCGATCAAGGAAGAATATTTATTGACCGGTCCGCTGGAAAGTACCAACGAGCCCTACGCAATTGCCAAGATCGCGGGTTTGAAGATGTGCGAGTCTTTCAATCGCCAATACCAGACGGAATACGTCACAGTCATGCCGACCAATTTGTACGGTCCCAACGACAACTACGATCTTGCCAATAGTCACGTACTGCCGGCGCTCTTGCGCAAGGCCCACGAATCCAAGCTTCGGGGCGACAAGAAACTGGTGGTGTGGGGGTCCGGTAAGCCGATGCGCGAATTTCTTTATGTCGACGACATGGCCGATGCATGCGTGTTTCTGATGGAGCAAGGTGCGGGCAGCGGCGCCTACAACGTGGGCACGGGCACTGATGTGACGATCCGTGAGTTGGCGGAGACAATCCTCAATGTGGTTGGTTTCGAGGGGGAAATTGAATTCGATAGCAGCAAACCGGATGGTACGCCCCGCAAATTGCTGGATGTTTCGTTACTCAAGAGCAGAGGGTGGATTGCAGCCATCGACCTGCGAACAGGTATTGAAAAGACCTATGCCCAGTATTATCTGAGTACTCTCGCCAGCCATTAAGTCAAATCAACGGGATATAGTTCTAGACTGTTTTTAATTTCTTTTGAACAACTTGCTACTTGCAATGGCGAGATTAAAATGGTCAAATGGCACTGTTCAATGGTTGAACGATATTGACCTAAAATTGGAGCCTTGCGGCAAACGCTATGCTGGACGAAGAGAGTCGTTACGAAATTCTGAAGAGGCTGGAAAGCACACCCGGAATAAGTCAGCGCCAGTTGGCGCGAGAGCTGGGCGTGAGTCTGGGGAAAATCAATTTTTGCATCAATGCCCTGATCGAAAAGGGTTTGGTGAAAGTGAATAATTTTCAGAATAATCCCAACAAGCGCGGCTATATGTATCTGCTTACTCCGAGCGGAATAGAGGCGAAGGCGCATCTCACGTTGAGCTTCCTGAGATCGAAAATACAAGAGTATGAATCGTTGAATCGGGAGATCGAAAATCTTCGGGCTGAAGTCGCACAGCAAGAATGTCAAAAAAAACAATCGGTTTAAATATAAAGAAGAGCCAGATGCTGCGAAGAATGCGGTGAATTCAATCTGGAAGATGAAGATAAAGGATGCGCATGTTTAACGGTAAATCGGTATTTATTTCGGGCGGGACGGGCTCATTCGGCAAGCAGTATACAAAAACGATTCTTGAGCGTTACAAGCCCAAGCGCATTGTTATATTCTCCCGTGATGAATTAAAGCAGTTTGACATGCAGCAAGAGTTCAATGCTCCGGAAATGCGCTATTTCATCGGAGATGTCCGTGATCTTTCGCGTCTTAAAGAGGCGATGCGCGGCATCGACTACGTGATCCATGCTGCCGCTCTCAAGCAAGTGCCGGCAGCTGAATACAACCCGATGGAATGCGTCAAGACGAATATCCACGGTGCCGAAAATATCATCAAGGCGGCTCTTGAAAATCAGGTAGAGAAAGTAATTGCGCTTTCTACCGACAAGGCGGCCAATCCGATCAACTTGTACGGCGCAACCAAGCTGGCATCAGATAAGCTGTTTGTTGCGGCGAACAACATGGCAGGTGGCCATAAAACGACCTTCGCAGTTGTGCGGTATGGCAACGTTGTCGGGTCGCGAGGATCTGTAGTGCCGTTTTTTAAGAAACTCATCGCAGACGGTGTCGATGCATTGCCGATTACAGATGAGCGCATGACCCGTTTTTGGATCACTTTGCAAGAAGGTGTTGATTTCGTATTGAGGAACTTTGAGCGTATGCATGGGGGGGAAATTTTCGTGCCGAAAATCCCTTCGGTGCGTATCGCGGATCTGGCCACGGCCATGGCCCCAGGCATGCCGCGCAAGAACGTCGGAATCCGCCCGGGAGAGAAGCTGCACGAAATCATGTGCCCGATGGATGACTCCCATTTGACATTGGAGTTTGATGACCATTTCGTGTTGCAACCGACAATTCGGTTTCACAATCATGATCACGACTACACCGTGAACAACCTGGGCGAATGCGGGAAATTGGTTTCTCAAGGGTTTGAATACAACTCAGGGAAAAACCCCCATTTCTTGACCGTTGATGAAATACTTGCATATAACGAGCGAGCAGATCAATGATTCCCTACGGTCGTCAGGATATTGGTGAGTCTGATATCGAGGCAGTCGTTACGGTGTTGAAGTCGGATTGGCTCACCCAAGGCCCAACGGTGCCTCGCTTCGAAAAAGCGGTAACCGACTACTGCCACGCACAATACGGTGTCGCCGTGTCAAACGCGACAGCAGCGCTGCACATCGCCTGTCTTGCGTTGGAGGTCGGGCCTGGTGATATCGTCTGGACTTCACCGAATACCTTTGTCGCCTCCGCCAATTGCGCTCTCTATTGCGGTGCCAAGGTTGATTTTGTCGACATAGATCCCCGTACTTACAATATGAGTGTCGAGAAGTTGCAGGCGAAACTGGCAAGTGCAGAGTCGGCAGGTTGTTTGCCAAAAGTCGTGATTCCTGTGCATTTTGCAGGCCAATCATGCGAGATGCGCGAGATTGGCGCACTCGGCGAGCGCTACGGATTCAAGATTATTGAAGATGCATCGCACGCCATTGGTGCCAGCTATCTGGGTGAGCCCGTCGGCAATTGCCGCTATTCTGACATCGTCGTTTTCAGCTTTCATCCGGTGAAAATCATCACGACAGCAGAAGGCGGCATGGCAATGACAAACGATCCGGTTCTGGATGATCGTCTCCGTCTTTTTCGCAGCCACGGTATTACGCGTGACGAAGGAAAAATGCCTTTTCCCGTGGACGGACCTTGGAGCTACCAGCAAATCGAGTTGGGTTTCAACTACCGCATGACTGATCTGCAAGCCGCCCTTGGGGTGAGCCAGATGAGTCGGCTCGTTGATTTTTGCCAGACTCGTCGAGCCTTTGCTCACAAGTATGATGAGGCGCTTCGCGGCTTGTCATTGCAATTGCCTTGGCAACACCCCGATACACAATCTTCCTTCCATCTTTATCCGATATTGGCCAGAGATTCAAAGACAAACCGGCATGACGTTTTTGAGCAACTCAGAAGTAGGGGGGTGGGCGTTGCTGTTCACTACATCCCCGTGCATCTTCAACCGCAGTATCGCAAGGCGGGTTTCAAGCCAGGTGATTTTCCCGTGGCAGAGCAGTACTACGCCGAGACTCTGAGCTTGCCGATGTTCTCCTCAATGACGCAAGCGAATATCGATCATGTTGTTCTAGCCTTGAGCGAAGTGTTGCCAGCGGAGAAAAAATGAGCGACTCCGCAACTTCGGAAAGAATACTGGTATTGATACCCGCCAAGGCAGGTTCAGTCAGATTGCCGAGAAAAAATATTCGTCCTCTTAACGGCGTCAGTCTGCTCGAGCGCACTATCAAGCGCGCTCAAGTACTGGATTTTGTCACGCGAATTTGCGTCAGTACCGAAGACGAGGAAGTCGCCCGGCAGGCAACTGATTTGGGTATTGAAGTGCCTTTCATGCGGCCTGACAGGCTTGCCCGCGATCCAGCCGGGGTTGTCGACGTTGCGTTGCATGCGCTCGATTGGTTCTTCGAGCAGCGGGGAGAGACCTATGACACGCTGATCATTCTGCTGCCAACATCTCCGTTTTGTTGTGCCAAGGATGTCAGCGAGGCTTTGAGTCTTTATCGAGACAAGCAAGTAGAGTTTTTGATGAGTGTCGCCAGAGAGGTCCATTCGCCGTTGTCGTCGTTGATTTTGCGCAATGGCGAGTTATCGCCTTTGCATCCGGAATGGATCAATTCAACGGGGGCCAAAGCCGCAGGAGACGTACCAGTATTGGTGAGAGCAAATGGCGCGGTGACGATCGTGAATGTTAAGGCATTCAAGCGAGAGCAAAACTACTATGGCTATCCTCTGGCGGCCTACGAAATGCCATGGGAACGTAGCATCGATATTGATACTGAGCTCGATTTTCAATTTGCCGAATTTCTGGCGAGTCGCATTGATGGCCTCCTTGAATAAGGTCTATTTCAGGGCGGACGCCTATCCGGCGATCGGAACGGGTCATGTGATGCGTTGCTTTGCTTTGGCAAACGCTGTAATGGCGCGAGCAATTCCCACTTGTTTCATTGGGCGCATTGAAGATTCTGTAGTAATGGAGCGCATTCGTCGAGCGGGGCATGAATTGATAGCGCTTGACGCTGATGCTTCGACATCTGCATGGCTGGCGACCACTGAGACGTCGGTGGGTGACTGGGTGGTGTTGGATGGTTACGAATTTGGCATCGACGATCATGCCGCGATCAAGAAGGCCGGGCCAGCGCTGCTGGTGATTGACGACACTAACGAACTAAGTAGCTATCTGTGTGATGTGTTGCTTAATCAGAACTTCTATGCCAGTGATCTTCCCTATTCGTGTATGGATCAGACCAGATTGCTGCTGGGGCCTCGCTATGCATTGCTGCGGGACGAGTTTGTTAAAAGTTCGCCGATACGGGAGTCGCGGTCCAGTGCGCGTCTGTTGGTTTCTTTAGGGGGGTCTGATCCTCATGGAGTTGGCGTCGTGGTGATGAATGCATTGGCCTCGGTGGTCGATCGGGAATTGGATGTTCTCGTTTTGACCGGCTCAAGCGGCGGGCACTTTGCTCAAATCGAGGTAGAGGCAGTGAAAGCCAGGAAATTCGGTCATCGGATCGAAATCCAGGCATTTACCGACGATATGCCTGGTGCGATGGCATGGGCGGACGTGGGGCTGATCGGTGCGGGAACGACGTCGTTGGAAGTGGCTTATATGGGTTTGCCCTGTCTGGTATTAATTTTGGCGGACAATCAGATCAAGGTCGCCAATGCTATGCAGGAGGCGGGCATCGCTGAATCATTTGGATGGTATGAAGATGTTTCGCCACAACTGATGGCGTGCGGAATTTCTGCATTGTTCGCAGATGTATCAAAAAGAAATTTGATGACAAATTTGAGTAAAAAAATCGTCGACGGTGCAGGCGCTCAGCGAGTCGTCGACACGATGTTAGGGTACTAAAATGAAGCTAATTCAAGCAGGAAATCGTAAGATCGGTCCCGGGCAACCTTGTTTTATCGCTGCTGAGATCGGCATAAATCACAATGGTGATATGGCATTGGCCAAGTCAATGATTGATGCCGCAGCAGAGGCCGGGGCAGACTCCGTCAAATTTCAGAATTACAAGACGGAAGATTTTCTTTCCGATCGGACCTTAACGTACACCTATCGCTCGCAAGGCAAGGAAATTACCGAATCGCAATTCGACATGTTCAAGCGGTGTGAGCTGACTGCGTTGCAACTGCAGGAATTGCGTTTGCACTGCGAGGCAAAGGGTGTAGTGTTTTTTAGTACGCCAACAGGCAAGGGTGGCATTGAGGATCTTGTCAAAGCAGGTGCGCCTTTGCTGAAAAACGGCTCTGACTATCTGACACATCTGCCACTGATTCGGAGCATGGCGAAATCATCGCTTCCAACTATCTTGTCGACAGGCATGGCATATCCTCAGGAGATTGCCGATGCCGTAGAAGCCTTTGAAGAGGCTGGTGGTACGGAATTGCTGCTCTTGCACTGCACATCGTCTTATCCGACGCCGGCGGATCAGGTGAATCTGCGAAAGATCGCGACCCTGCGTCAGCAGTTCGGCTATCCGGTTGGTTTCAGTGATCATTCGTGGGGCACGGTCGCGGCTGTTGGCGCAGTGGTGCTGGGGGCTTGTTTTGTGGAGAAGCACTTCACGCTGTCAAAGGATTTGCCTGGACCTGACCACGAATTTTCTTCCGATCCGAAAGAATTTCAAGAGTTGGTGAGGCAGATCAGAGAGGTTGAGTCCAATTTGGGGACCGACGAGATAGGCCCTACTGAGGGTGAGAAAATCAATCGGCAGGGTTTTAGATTGTCTTGTGTTGCAATTCGTGACTTGCCGAAAGGTCATGTAGTTACAGAGGCTGATATCGCATTTCGTCGGCCAGGTACTGGTATGCCGCCAAAAGATGCTGCTTTGTTGATTGGACGTAGGATGCAGGCCGCAATGCCGATGGGCAGTGTTTTTGTTAAAGAGTGAACTGCCAGATTGCGTGTATTGCCTCCATTCGATAGAAGACGTGTTCTGAAGAGCAGGTAAATGATTTGATCAAGAACCATGAACATATGATCTCGCTTCGGCCCGCAGTTCAGGATGACTGCATGCTATTGCTGGAGTGGCGCAATCTTCCGGAGATTGTCGAGCTGGGTACTCTCAAGAGTACAGTGTCCAAGGTTGAACACGAGGAGTGGTTCGCTGCCAAGTTGCGGTCTGCCGACGCGCAAATTTGGATCGTGCAGTGTGACGGGAAGCCTGTCGGACAGGTGCGTCTTGATCCGCAGGCAAAACAAGAAAAAATCATTTCGGTATTTTTATTGTCGAATCACATCGGCCGCGGATTCGGTGTTGATGCAATTTCACAAGCATGTCGTATGGCATTTGCGTTGTGGCGAGACTTGAAATCGATTCGGGCCGATATTTTGGCGAAGAACGAGCGAAGCCGTCGAGCATTTTTGAGAGCGGGATTCGCTCCCAATGTACGTCGGCAAGATGGCGAGGGCGCATTTTCTCTGTTCATGAAACGCCCATTCGTTGTTCCGCATAACCGGCTGACATATGGTGCAAAAGAAGTCGCTGCTGCTTCAGCTGTGGTGCGCACAGGACGTTGGGCCGGTGGGCAGAAGGTCGCGGAATTCGAATCGTGGTTGCAGGACTGGTCTGGGACAAAGCATGCCGTATGCGTCGGATCTGGTCTGGCAGCATTGCGTCTCAGCTTGGCAGCACTTGGTGTTGAGCGGGGAGACAATGTTCTTTTACCCGCCTATTCCTGTGTGGCCTTACCGAACGCTGTGTTGGCAAACGAGGCGAATCCTATTGCCGCCGATGTCGAAAGCGGAAGTTGGAACATTGGTATGGATGTAGCCAAAATGGCTGTGAGGCATGATGCTCGTGCAGCAATTGCCGTCAATACCTTTGGTTTTCCACTTCAAGAAGACTTGTTGCGGACATCGCCTATCGATATTGTCGAAGATTGGGCGCATGGGTTTCGTCTTGACGCAACGGGCTGCGCTCCGGCCGAGTTGATTTCCAAGGTTGCGATTCAGTCTTTTTATGCTACGAAGCTTCTAGGTGTCGGCGAGGGGGGGGCGGTGCTTACCAATTCGTCTGAAGTTGCTGAATACATCAGGCAATGGAGAGATTATTCAGATCTTATGCCAAACGCCCGACGCTTGAACGACAAGATGACGGATATCTCAGCTGCCATTGGCATCGCACAGTTGGAGCGTTTGCCGCTGATGATTCGACGAAGAGCAGAAATTGCTGCTGAATACGGCGCCATGTTGGGAGCCATTGACGCACTGCGCGAGCACCTGGATTTGCCCCTCGTTGGATCAAATCGGGTTTGGTATCGCTATCCGATTTTTTTGAAAATCTGGGATGCCAAGCAGTTCATCGACATACTTGCGCAGCATGGAGTTATTGCAGATATGCCCGTGTGCAATTGGCGTCCGCCGGAGATTGCAGGCAAAAGTGTGGCAATGAATGCATATCGGGGTATCGTCTCTTTGCCGCTGTATCCTACTCTTACACTCAGAGAGCAAAAGCACGTCGTCAAAGGTTTTATTAACACAACGAATTTCTTCATTAAAGCATATGGACAGTCATAAAAATTCCTTCAATCACATTGCCACTTACTATGACGAGCTGATTAGCAAGTACGGCCATGATCCGCGGGCATGTGACTACGGGCGCATCGAATCACAGGCAATCAAATTCCGAGTGCTTGCCGAAGCCGCCAGTTTGAATGGCAAGAGCTTGTTGGATGTTGGTTGTGGTTTTGCTGACTACTATAGGTATTTGTCAAAGTCTTATGACGGCATTCGCTACGTTGGATTGGATATCACACCTGCAATGATCGTGGAAGCAAAGAAACTTGAGCCTGCGCTTGATCTGCGGTGTGGAAATATTCTAGAGTGGGACAGTGAGGAATTATTCGATGTCGTGACAGCAAATGGTATCTTTTATCTGATCAAGGACGATCCGAAAATCAAGATGGAAGCCATCATTGAAGCAATGTATTCAAAGGCCGGCAGTGTAGTGTCATTCAATAGTCTGAGCTCTTGGGCTGACGACCAAGAGCTACAAGAGTTTTATGCGGACCCTCTGGAAACGCTGGCGTACTGCAAGACTCTCACGCCGTGGGTAAGCCTGCGGCATGACTATCATAGTCGCGACTTTACCATCTACATGTACAAGAATCGCAACATATGAGAGTTTCCATCAATCAGCCAGCCTATTTGCCATGGTTGGGTTATTTCAATCGCATTGCGATTTCTGATATACACGTGGTCCTCGATCAGGTGCAGTTCGAAAAAAACAGCGCCATCAATCGAAACAAAATACGCACGGGGCAAGGTTGGAGTTGGCTGACCGTGCCGGTTCGGACCAAAGGAAAATTCGGAGAGTTAGAGATATGCAATCTGGAGATTGACAATACATCCAACTGGTCGGAAAAGCATTGGAAGGCTATATGTCATAGCTACGGAAAGACTGCCTATTTCGAAAAATACGCAGCAGATCTGGAAAAAATCTATGGACGTCGCTGGGTGCGTTTGTTTGATCTGATGGATGAAATCAATCGCTATTTCCTCACGCAGGTATTGAGTCTTCCGACGGCTTTGCGGTACGGGTCGGCAATGCAGGTGGACGGGAAGAAAAGCGATCTGGTCTTGAATATTTGCAAAGAACTTGGTGCAACGACCTATATATCAGGCCCGTTTGGGCGGGACTATCTTGACGAAGAGCAGTTTCTATCGAACGATATTCAGATTGAATATCATGATTATGTGCATCCCGTTTACCCGCAGCACTATCAACCGTTTGAACCTTATATGAGTACCTTGGACCTCATCATGAATTGCGGCGCAGGCAGTCGTGATGTGATATTGAAATAACT
>Ga0068855_100007143_pt1 | contig 13554 bp, 10 predicted proteins | sample KBSCornC52_FD_66592 | JGI IMG/M metagenome (GOLD analysis project Ga0068855, IMG submission 66592) | Corn rhizosphere microbial communities from Kellogg Biological Station, Michigan, USA - KBS Corn C5-2 | ecosystem: Host-associated > Plants > Roots > Rhizosphere > Soil ... | reverse complement strand
CAAGAATCGCAAGGGCGAGGAGATTACACGTGCGGACCTGGGTCTTGTCGTGTCTTGCCACTGGCGGATGGACGCTCCTGACGGCGGCTACATTTCGTCGGAAGACTACGGGCCTAACGGCGCGCGTTATCGCGATGAGTTGAATGGACCCGTCATAGAGCGGCTGTTGATCACCTAACCCATTGTCCAGTGTATTGCGGCGACCGTCGAAGGCGGTATCCACATGATTTTGTCGTCAGGCTATTCGCTGAATATCTGGCCCTGTGGTGCCGATGCTCCAGGCGATGCGCAATGGAGATTCATGCCCGCGGATGACAGCCGGCACTTCGTGGTCCTGGCGGGTGGGATTGACGAATGAACGATTGGCTCGACGCGCGGCTTGCGACGAAGTTCGACGGCGGGTTCGCGCTGGAGCGTTACACGATCGGCGCGGCGTACATGGGCAGCCATTCGCACAATACATATGTTCCGAAGGACGACCCCGCCTCCATCGACGACGTGGACATCATGGGCGTAGTGGTCCCGCCGCCCGCCCGCCAAATCGGGTTGCGTGAGTGGGAACACTGGACGCTTCAATACGAAGAGTTGGACGCAACCTTCTACTCGCTGCGCAAGTTCGTCGGGCTGCTCCTGAAGTCCAACCCGAATGTCGTGGGTCTCCTCTGGCTCAGACCGGACCGCTATCTCCACAAGCACCCGACCTTCCAGCGACTTGTGGAGAATCGAGAGGTGTTCAGCAGCAGGACCGCCTTCGACGCGTTCGCGGGCTATGCGTCGGCGCAGATCAAGAAGATGCAGAGCCAGGCGTTCCAGGGATATATGGGCGCGAAGCGGAAGGCGCTGGTAGAACGGCTGGGATACGACGCGAAGAACGCCGCGCATGCCATCCGGCTGCTTCGCATGGGCACGGAGTTCCTGGCGACCGGTACATTGAACGTCTTCCGCGAAGAGGATGCCGACGAGATTCGCGCAATTAAGCGCGGCGAATGGACGCTGGAGCAGGTGCAGGCAGAGGCCGAGCGTGGATTCGCTGCCGCCCGCGCCGCGTATGAAAGCTCGCCGCTGCCCTACCGCCCGGACTTCGCCGCGGCCGAGAAGCTTCTGGTGGAGATTACGCTCACGATATGGCGCGAGCAGGGCGACATTTAGTCAGTCCGGCGCGAAGAAGCCCGCGACAATGTGCCGTGGGCTTCCTGGTTCATTCACCCGGCGCCTGCCAGCCTACTTGCGCGGCCCCGCGCCACCCTGCATAGTCATCGGTTTGCCGTTGACCTTAACGTCAGGTTTGCCAATCATCTCGGAGCTCTTTATCTTCCACTCGCTCCCCATCTTCTTGAAAACCGAATGGTACTTCGCGACGGTTTCAAGGTTGGACGACTTGCCGTCGGGGGACTTCAGTTTGGCCTTCATTGTTTCAGTGTAGTCAGCATTTGCGAGGCCGTTTTTCACCGTCAGCCTGGAAAACGCGATATCAGCCGACTGTACGTCTATCACCGCGAGCTGCTGGGGAAGCATCGATTCGAACTGCGCACGGGTAAGGGTCTGGCCCATCTCCTTCATCGTCGCATCCGGGGTCATCTGCGCGACAACGCCCTTCGCGTCCTTCTTCTTCATCGCCGCGATGACCTTGCCGTAAGAAGCCCGAAGCTCCTTCTCGGTTGCCTTGTCCACCTGCGCCAGGGCCGGTAAGGCCAGCAGCGCCGCCGCTGCGGCGATTACGAAACATCTCATTGCGCGTATCCTCTCTTCCACTCGTGTCGGGGCGGACATGTCCGCTGATTTTGGTCCCTTTCACTATAGTGGAGCGATGAACGCCCTTCAAGCCGTATTATGTCTCAGGCGACAAGACTTTCGTCGCGTCCGTTCGCGCGTCCCGATTTGACGGGGGCGAATCCGCACGGGTAGAATCGTGCCCACTCGCATTGCGCCGCGCTCCGCCTGGAAAGTTAAATCCATGCCCGTCATAACTGAAGAGCAGATTCTCAACGCCCTCCGCGCGGTCAACGATCCCGACCTCCGGCGCGACATTGTTTCGCTTGGGTTCGTAAAGGACGTGCGCATCGACGGCGGTGAGATTGCGTTCAAGGTCGAGCTCACCACGCCCGCCTGCCCGGTGAAGGACATGCTGCGCGACGAGGCCGTTGCCGTCGTGCGCGCGATTCCCGGCGTAACGTCCGTCGAGGTCGAGATGACGGCGCAGGTACGCGCCGAGCAGCGCATTGGTCCGCTGATTCCCGGCGTGAAGCACGTCATCGCCGTCGCCAGCGGCAAGGGCGGCGTGGGCAAGTCCACCGTCTCCTGCAACCTCGCCGTGGCACTCGCCCAAACCGGCGCCACGGTCGGCCTGCTGGATGCGGACATCTATGGCCCGACCATCCCAATGATGATGGGCGCAACCGAAGACCCGGCCTTCGACGGCAAGATGCTCCACCCCGTCATGACTCACGGCGTCGGCGTCATGTCCATCGGCTTCTTCCTGGAGCCGGACAAGGCGGTCGTCTGGCGCGGCCCGATGATCGGCAAGGCGCTCACGCAATTCCTCGGCGAAGTGGACTGGGGCGCGCTCGACTACCTCATCGTGGACCTCCCGCCCGGCACCGGCGACGCGCCCATGTCCCTCGCTCAGCTCATTCCACTCACAGGCGTTGTCGTTGTCATGACTCCGCAGGATGTCGCCCAGCAGATCGCGAACAAGTCCATCCTGATGTTCCGGATGCTCGAGCAGTCCACGAATCGCGCGATTCCCATACTCGGCGTGGTGGAGAACATGAGCGGCTTCGTCTGCCCGACGTGCGGCACCGAGACACAACTCTTTAGCAAGGGCGGCGGAGAGCGCGCCGCGGAGACCCTGGGCGTGCCGTTCCTCGGAGCCGTGCCGCTCGACCCAACTATCTGCGTCTCCGGCGACATGGGCACGCCCGCCCTGCTCGTCGCGCCCGAATCGAAACAGGCGGACGCCTTCCGCCGCATCGCCGGCTCCGTCGCCGCCCGCGTAAGCACCATCACCCTCGGCGGTTAAGCCGGGACGGGGACTGGCCGGGATGAACGTTATGAACATAATAACGGCAACGGCCCAACCCCATTATGTTCATCCTGTTCATAATGGCTGCCGTTGCACTTGACGTTTCTTTATCCCGTTCATCCCGGCTAATTCCCGTCCCTAAGCGGCAACTGGCTATTCATGCGAATCGTTACTCTTACGGCAGGCACGGGCAGCTTTCACTGCGGCTCCTGCATGCGCGACAACGCCCTCACCGTCGCGCTGCGGCGCGCCGGCCACGACGCGATTCTCGCCCCGCTCTATTTGCCGATGGTGCTGGACGAGGGCTCCGCGGCCGGAGATACGCCCCTCTTCTATGGCGGAGTAAACGTCTATCTCCAGCAGAAATCGGCCCTCTTCCGCAGGACGCCGCGATGGATAGACAACCTGCTCGATTCACCGGGCCTCCTGCGGTCCGCGGCGAAGCGGGCCGGCATGACACGCGCCACGGAGCTGGGCGAGCTCACACTCTCCTCCCTTATGGGCGAGAACGGCCGCCAGGTTAAGGAGCTGGAGCGGTTGGCGGCCTGGCTCGCCGAGGAGGGCAAGCCGGATATCGTCGTGCTCTCCAACGCCCTCCTGCTGGGAATCGCTCCGCTGGTTCGCGAGCGCACCGGCGCGGCCGTTGTCTGCACGCTCCAGGGCGAGGACAGCTTTCTGGACGGCCTGCCGGAACCATATCGGCTTGAGGCGTGGGCGAAGCTGGGCGAGAACGGGCGTGCCGCGACGGACGCGTTCATAGCCGTCAGCCGCTATCACGGCGACCTCATGACGGAGCGGGCCACGCTTCCAACCGACCGCGTACACGTCATCCACAACGGAATCATGCTCGATGGCTATCCGACCGAGCCCCGACAGACCATGCCTGACCCGCCCGTCCTCGGCTATCTCGCCCGCATGACTCCGCTCAAAGGCCTCGAAACAGTGGTGGACGCCTTTATCGACCTGAAGAAACGTGGCAAGATTCCAAGGCTGAAGCTCCGAGTCGCTGGCAGCCAGACGGATTCCGATGCCGCCTATGTGGCCACAACTCAGAAAAGACTGGAACAGGCTGGTGTGGCTGACGATGCAGAGTTCATTCCCAACGTCACCCGCGAAGAGAAGATTCAACTCCTTTCCGGCCTCTCCGTACTCTCCGTGCCGGCGTTGTATGGCGAATCGTTCGGGCTCTACCTGATTGAGGCAATGGCCGCCGGAACGCCTGTCGTCCAGCCGCGTCATGCCGGGTTTACGGTGATCGTGGAGGAGACCGGCGGCGGAATTCTATACGATCCGGACAAAGACGGAGCGTACATCGAGGCGCTCGAATCGCTGCTGACAGACCCGGAACGGGCGCGGGAACTCGGCGAGAGGGGCCGGCAGTCTGTCCACGAGCGGTTCAGCGTCGAAGTGATGGCGGAGGCGCACGTGAAGGTATTCGAGAAGGCGCTGGCGAGGAGGCGAGATGCCGTCGCGGTTTAGCATGGTCCACCGGGTCGAGTTCAGCGACACCGATATGGCCGGCATCATCCACTTCTCCAGCTTCTTCCGCTACATGGAGGTCACGGAGCACGCCTTCTTCCGCTCCCTCGGCTGCTCGGTCGATATGGAGATCGATGGCGTCCACTACGGCTGGCCGCGCGTCCACGTCGAGTGCGATTTCAAGAAGCCCGTCCGATTCGAGGATGAGCTGACCGTGGAGCTGATCGTACGGGAGAAGCGCGAGCGCTCGCTCCGCTACCAGTTCGACATCCGAAAGGTCGGCGAGGACGCCGGATTGATCGCTCAGGGCGGCTTCACGGTCGTCTGCGTACGGTATAACACAGGCGAGGGGCGGATGCGGGCCGTACCCATCCCCACCGCATTGGCGATTCAGTTGGAGGCGGAAGCGTGATGGCCGCCACCGCTCCCCCAGCCTTCCTGACGCGCCGCGATATCGACCGGATTCAGCTTGACGCTCTGCGTTCCATGCTCGCGGAAGTCCTGCCACGCAACCCATTTTACGGTCCAAAACTATCCGCGGCAGGAATCACGGCCGACATCGCAAGCGTCTCTGCATTCCTCGATTCGGCGCCGCTCACGCGTAAGCAGGAGTTGGTCGACGACCAGACCGCCCATCCGCCCTACGGGACGAACCTCACCTACGCGCTCGACCGCTACACGCGCTATAACCAGACCAGCGGGACCTCCGGCCTGCCGCTCCGCTGGCTGGACACCAACGAGAGCTGGGATTGGATGGTCGGCAACTGGCTCGAGGTCTACCGCGCCTCCGGTGTCGGGCCGGGCGCGCGCATATTCTTCGCCTTCTCCTTTGGGCCCTTCCTCGGCTTCTGGACCGCCTTCGAGGCCGGATACCGCATCGGCTGCCTTTGTATCCCTGGCGGAGGCATGTCCAGCCCCGCCCGGCTCCGCGCGATCTTCGACAACGGGTGCACAGTGCTCTGCTGCACGCCGACCTACGCGATTCGGCTCGGCGAAGTCGCCATCGAGGAGCAGGTCGATCTCTCGGATGGGCCGGTGAAAACGATCATCGTGGCTGGCGAGCCGGGCGCGGGAATCCCCGCCACTCGCAACCGGATGGAGCGGCTATGGCCCGGCGCGGCGATTCGGGACCACCACGGAATGACCGAGGTCGGTCCGGTCTCCTACGAGTGCCCGGAGCGGGCCGGAGTGCTCCACGTGATCGAATCGTCCTTCGTCCCGGAGGTGATCGACCCCGAAACCGGCCGACGCCTCTGCCCCGGCAATCTGGGTGAGCTTGTGCTGACGAACCTCGGCCGCAGGGGCTCACCGCTCATTCGTTACCGCACCGGCGACCTTGTCGAGCAGTCCATTGACCCCGTCTGCGCCTGCGGCCGCTCCGACTTCGCGCTGACCGGTGGAATCCTCGGCCGCACCGACGACATGGTCGTCATCCGCGGGGTCAACGTCCACGCCACCGCCGTGGAGGGGATCGTGAGCCGCTTCGGCGACGTGGCGGAGTACCGCGTCGAGGTCTCCACCGCGCACGCGCTCCACGAAATCGCGCTGGTCGTGGAACCCTCTACGGCCTGCGCGGACGTAGACTCCTTGAGGCATGAGATCGAATCGGCCCTGCGCGTCGCCTTCAACCTCCGTGTTCCCGTCGAAATCGCGCCCGAGGGCAGCCTGCCCCGCTTCGAAATGAAGGCCCGCCGCTGGATTCGGCGCGCGTGACGTCGCCGCGTCAACACCATTCTTGTGAACGCTTATGCTCCTCGAATTGATCGACGTTTCAAAGGACTATGCCGCCTCGGACGACGCGCCGGTGACTCCGGTGCTGCGCGGCGTGAATCTGGAGGTGAACGACGGCGAATCGCTCGCCATCGTCGGGCCGTCCGGGTCCGGCAAGTCCACGCTGCTCAACATCATCGGAACGCTCGACAGGCCAACGTCCGGGCGGGTACTGCTGACCGGCCGCGACCTCTCCAACCAGAACGACGCGGCCCTCGCCCGCATCCGCTCGGCCGAGATTGGCCTCATCTTCCAGCTTCATCACCTCCTGCCACAGTGCACCGTGCTGGAGAACGTGCTCGTTCCCACGCTCGCCGGCGGACCCACACAGCGAACGGAGAAGCCCGCCGACCGCGCGAAGCGGCTTCTGGACCGGGTCGGGCTCACACAGCGCCTGAATCACCGGCCCGGCCAGCTCTCCGGCGGCGAGCGGCAGCGCGTGGCGGTGGTTCGCGCCCTCATCAACGAGCCTCGGCTGCTGCTGGCGGACGAGCCGACCGGCGCGCTCGACCGCGCCGCCGCCGACAACCTTGCCGAGCTGCTCGTGGAGCTGAATCAGGAGGAGAAGGTCGCGCTCATCGTCATCACCCACGCCATGGACCTCGCCCAGCGGATGGGCCGCGTGCTCACGCTCCAGGAGGGAACGCTCGTTCCGCTGAAGGTGACCGCATGAGCGTCTGGAAGATGGCGCTGCGCGGCCTCCGCTTCCACTGGAGGCAGCAAGTCGGCGTCCTCATCGGCGCGACGCTCGCCGCCGCAATCCTCGTGGGTGCGCTGGCGGTAGGGGACTCGGTCCGCTACAGCCTCCGGGATATGGCCCTCACGCGGCTCGGCAAAGTGCAGGTCGCCCTGAACGGCCAGAGCCAGTTCTTCCGCGACGCGCTCGCCACCGGGCTCACCACCGACCTCCACACGCCCGTCGCCTCGGTCGTCACCCTGCGCGGCACCGCCACCTCCGGCACCGGCGAATCACGCGCGGCAGGCGTCCAGATTCTCGGCGTCAACGACACCTTCTGGTCCCTCGCCCCCCACTACCCAACGGCCCAACGACCCAGCGACCCACCTGAATCCGTCGCTCTCAGCCAGAATCTTGCCCGCGCGCTCGGCGTCAGGGCAGGTGACGACGTGCTGCTCCGAGTGGACAAGCCGAGCCTCCTCTCCCGCGACGCGCCGCTCTCCACCATCGAGGATTCTTCCGTCGCGCTCCGGCTGCCCGTGTCGCGCGTGGTGGCTGATATCGACTACGGCCGGTTCAGCCTCGCCGCCAATCAGGTGGCGCCGTACAACGCTTTCGTCCCCAAGGCATTCCTCCAGCGCAAGCTGGGCGTCGAGGGCCGCGCGAATCTGCTTCTGGTCGGCGGCCGTCCCATCGCCACGCAGGTCGCGACGCGCGCTCTCTGGGCGCATTGGCAGCTCACAGATTCGCAGCTCCAGCTCAAGCCGGTGCCGAACAGGGAGACGGTCGAGCTGACGACGGACCGCGTCTTCCTCGATCCGCCCGTCGGCGATTCGGCCGTAAAGGTCCTGCCAGGCGCAAAGGGCGCCCTCACCTACTTCGTCAACGAGCTGAGGGACGGCAGCCGCGCGACGCCCTACTCGACCGTCGCCGCGATGGACATGGACCCCGTGCCCTCCGGCATGGTTGACGACGAGATAGTCGTCAACCAGTGGCTGGCGGACGACCTCCAGGCGAAACCCGGCGATTCGGTAAAGCTCTCCTACTGGGTCGTCGGACCCATGCGCCGCCTCATCCCGCAGTCTTCCACCTTCCGGGTTCACTCCATCGTGCCGCTCGCGGGCGCCGCCCTCGACCCTGCCCTCATGCCGAACATTCCCGGCCTGGCGGACAAGAAGAACTGCCGCGATTGGGAGCCGGGCGTCCCCATCGACCTCCACAAGATTCGCGACAAGGACCAGGCCTACTGGTCGGCATATCGCGGCACGCCCAAGGCGTTCATCACGCTCCACGCGGGCCAGAAGATCTGGAACAACCGCTTCGGTAATCTCACCGCCGTCCGCTACCCGAGCGGCGGTAATCCTGCGGACGCACAGGTGAAAGTCGAGGCATGTCTCCGGCAGGCGCTCAGCCCGGCGTCGCTCGGCCTCTTCTTTATGCCCGTACGCGAGCAGGGAATCAACGCCAGCTTCCAGTCGATGGACTTCGGCATGCTCTTCATCGGCTTCAGCTTCTTCCTGATTGCCGCCGCGCTGATTCTCACCGGGCTCCTGTTCGCCTTCGGGGCGGAGCAGAGGGCGCAGGAATCGGGGACGCTGCTCGCCGTGGGATGGCCGCCCGGCAAGGTGCGCCGCCTCCTGCTGACCGAAGGCGCGCTCGTGGCGCTCGCCGCCGCAATACTCGGCTCGCTTCTTGCCGTACTCTACACACGCGCGGTCGTCGCCGGCCTCACGACGGTCTGGAAAGGGGCGGTCGCCTCCACTTCCCTCCACTACCACGCCGAACCGATGACGCTCGCGGGCGGCGCGGCAGCCGCGTTCGTGGTCTCCCTCTTTTCGGTCTGGCTGGTCGCCCGTCGGCAGGCCCGCGTCCCGGCCCGCGATCTCCTCGCCGGCACCACGTCAACTACCACCACCGCGGCCCGGCGTCGTACCGGCAGCGGCCTGCCCACTGCCATCACCTGCATCGGCGGCGCGCTCGTCCTCCTTTTCGCGGCGGCGCGCGCGGACCACGAAACGGGGGTGGGCTACTTCTTCGGCGCGGGCGCGCTCCTCCTCATCGGCGGCGTCGCGGCCTGCCGGTACCTGCTGGCGCGCATGGAGCAGCGCGTGGGAGGCCGCACGCTGACGGTCGGTTCGCTCGGAGCGCGCAACACCGTCCGGCGGCGCGGCCGCAGCCTCAGCGCTATCGGCCTCCTCGCCTGCGGCAGCTTCCTCATAATTGCGATCGGCGCGAACCGGCAGGACCCGACCGCCGACTCGGACCGGCGCTCGTCCGGCACAGGCGGCTTTGCCCTATACGCGGAATCGAGCCTCCCGGTCTACCAGGACCTGAACACTCCGGAGGGTCTCGACGCCTACGGCATGCGGAAGGAAGACCTGCGCGGCGCGGTGGTGGCGCCGTTCCGGCTGAAGGATGGGGACGACGCGAGCTGCCTGAACCTCAATCGCGCGCAGACGCCTCGCCTGCTGGGCGTGAATCCCGCGCTCCTCGCGAGCCGGAAGGCATTTTCGCTCGGCTCCGTCTGGCCCGGCGCCGGAAAGCAGCATTCGTGGGACGTTCTCGACAGCCCGTTGAAGGACGGCGAGATTCCCGCCATTGGAGACGAGAACACGGTCACCTGGTCGCTCGGCAAGGCGCTCGGCGACACCATCGACTACGTAGACGGGCGCGGCCAGTCGCGCAGGCTCCGCATCGTCGCCGTGATGGGCAACTCCGTCCTCCAGGGCGGCCTGGTCATATCCGAGGCCAACTTCACCCGCCTCTTCCCCTCCAACAGCGGCTACCAGGTCTTCCTGCTCGACGCGCCCAAGCCCGCCGCCCGCGAGGTGATCGCCGCGCTGACGAAGGGGCTCGAAGACACCGGCCTCTCGGTCGTCCCCGCCGCCGACCGCCTCGCCGCCTTCAGCACGGTCGAGAACACCTACCTCTCCATCTTCGCAATTCTCGGCGGCCTCGGCCTCCTGCTCGGCACCTTCGGCCTCGGCGTCATCGTCCTCCGCAACGTCCTGGAGCGACGCGGCGAGCTTGCCCTCCTCCGCGCAGTCGGATTCAGAACACAAATGCTCCAGTGGATGGTCTTCAGCGAACACGTCATGCTGCTGGTCCTGGGCTTGCTGGTAGGCGTCATCGCCGCCCTCGTCGCAGTCCTGCCCGCGCTCCGTACGCCCGGTGTCGACACGCCCTGTAGCTCGCTCGCCCTGACCCTTGCCGCCGTCCTCGTCTGTGGATTCCTGTGGACCTGGCTCTCCACCGCCGCCGCCCTCCGCGGCCCGCTCCTCGCCGCCCTCCGCAGCGAGTAAGCTTGACCGGCGGGATTCAGCCGGGATAAACGTTATGAACGGAATGGGGAAACGGCGTTTGAAACCACGAATGCACACGAATGAGCACGAATAACGGCAAGAGCATTCATTCGTGTGTATCGGTGTCCATTCGTGGTTAAAGCTCTTGACGTTATTCTGTTCATCCCGTTTATCCCGGCTGAATCCCGCCGTTTACATAGAAAGGTGACCGCATGATCCCGGCGCTCGTTTGCGCTCTTATACTGGCTCCCGGCACGCAGACCGCCGACAACTGGCCCCAGTTCCGTGGCCCGCTCGGAGACGGCATCTGCCGCACGACCGGCCTTCCGCTCGCCTGGAGCGAAACGCAGCACGTGAAGTGGAAGACTCCAATTCACGGAAAGGCCTGGTCGTCGCCCGTCATCTGGGGGAATCAGGTCTGGGTCACCACGGCAACAGAAGACGGCCGCCAGCTCTTCGCAGTCTGCGTGGATCGGAGCTCTGGCAAAGTGCTGCTCGACCGCAAGCTCTTCGACAATCCGAATCCAGAGCCCCTCGGCAACGACGTAAACTCCTACGCCTCTCCCACTCCTGCCATCGAGGAAGGACGCGTCTTCCTCCACTTCGGCAGCCCCGGCACCGCCGCCCTCGACACGAAGACATTCAAAACCCTCTGGACCCGCCGCGATCTGCCCTGCCGCCACTACCGCGGCCCAAGCTCGTCGCCGGTGCTCTACAAGAGCCTCCTCATCCTGACGTTCGACGGGGCGGACCTCCAGTACACCGCCGCTCTCGACAAGCGCACGGGAAAGACGATCTGGAAAACCGACCGCACCGCGACATGGAACGACCTCGACTCCGGCGGCCGGCCCTCCATGGAAGGCGACAACCGGAAGGCCCACAGCACCCCCATCCTGCGCGAGGTCGGCGGCCGGATGCAGCTCCTGAGCCCCGGCGCAAAGGCCGCCTACGGCTATGATCCCGACACCGGCCGCGAGCTTTGGAAGGTAGACCATACCGGCGTCTCCTGCTCGACGATGCCGGCAGTGGGCCACGGCATGGTCTACTTCAACAATGGCTATGGCGGCCCAAAGCTCATGGCGGTCCGCCTCGGCGGCAGCGGCAACATTACCGCCACGCACGTCGCCTGGACTTATAGCCGCAACGTTCCCTCCAAGCCCTCTCCCCTGCTCGTCGGCGACTACCTCTACATGATTCAGGACGGCGGCGTCGCCACGTGCCTCGACGCAATGACCGGCGCGGAGGTCTGGAAGGAGCGCATCGGCGGCAATTACGCGGCGTCTCCGCTCTATGCCGAGGGTCGAATCTACTGCTTCAGCGAACAGGGTAACATCGTCGTCTTCAAGGCCGCTCCGAAGTTTGAGAAGCTCACCGAATCGAAGATGGCCGACGGCTTCATGGCCACTCCAGCCGCCGTCGGCCACGCCTTCTACCTCCGCACCCGCTCCGCCCTCTACCGCGTCGAGTAGCCGCGCGCGAAATTCTTTCCTGGACCGTTTCCACTTCCAAACACGCCATCCGAGTAACAGACGGGCGTTCATCAAAATGCCCGATTCGTCACATGCTCATGCATGTGCTGGCTTACAATATGTCGTGAAACGGGCGTACAAGACAAGTCTCACCGGAGTACAAGACAAGTCTCACCGGCTTACAAGAGCGCCGTCCCGGTAACCAATCCGGCCGTAGACCGTTTTCCGAGCACACGACAAAATCGGACGCGTCACCGCCAAACTGCCAACAGGCAGAGGAAGCGCGTGATTCCACCGCACATTGACAACCAGCCGCGAACGAGCGCGTCTAATACATAAGCCACGAAGGTGGCTTTCGTCTCGTAGAGAGGGGTTTCAACCCCCGATTCGCCGCGCATCTGCCAGCAACCAACGAAAAGCCCGGCATCGATTCACCAACGAATCGACGCCGGGCCAGCCGCGTCGACTGGCAATGGCCGGATTCTTCAGCTCGCTAAGGCTCGCTTCAGAATGACGTCAACGGCGACATGACGCGGGTGACGGAGTCGGTTCAACGCGATTCGCCCTCTGCGCGCACAGTGCCCGCGACGGCGTCCACTCGGCCGAAGGCCAGGGTTCCCATCCCGCCAATGGTCCGAGGGATGGGACAGCCGAGGGGTTCAGCCCGACGGCACCTTACTGCGCGGTATCTCGTCCATCCCGCGCGATTCGCCCTCGCCACGCACATCAAGCCCCCTCTCCCGTTTTTGGGAGAGGGGGTTGGGGGTGAGGGGCCGCTGGTTGTGAGCGCCCTTCCTCTACTTGAGCTTCGAGAAGTCCGTCGGCGTCAGATAGACCGATTCCACCTTCGTCGTCAACTTGCCGTCACGCTCCGACTCGGCCCGCGCCTTCTGCCACTCCGGGTCTTCCCCGAACGCCTTCCAATCCTTCGCTGCATCCTCCCGATTCGGGTGGGAGACGAGGTAGATCAGCTTCTGGTCATCGCCCTTCGCATCCGCGGTTACCCAGTAGCCCACATTCCGGATGCCGTGCTTGTCGAACAGCTTTGTCGTGTGGTCCCGAAACCGTGCCAGCAGCGCGTCCATCCTGCCCGGCGCCGGCGTATAGGTTCGCAGCTCATAAACCCGCGCTTCCGCCCGCCTCTCGCCGGCACGCGCTCCAACCGCATACGTCGCCGCCAGCGCCACAGCCGCACACCCCGCGAACGCCAACCCCGTGAGCCCTCTTCGCATCATCTTCCTCGATTCGTGCCTTTGTGCCTTCGTGTTGAGAATCCGTCGTTCTTCGCACCGTTCGCGTCTTCGCGGTGAGGATTGGCCTTTGCGGTGCGTATCAGCCCTTCTTCTCGCGCAGGTCCGCGCAGATCAGCTCCTCGTCGTTCCGCTCGAAGATATGGCCATAAGCAAACGCCGGGTGCGACCAGACCGCGCCGCCCCGCTGGTTGAGCTGCCCCGTCGTCGGCTTGATCAACTGCGAGCGGCCAATTTCGGTATACCCCGCTGGGCTGAGCTTCGCAATGATGAGCTGCCCCTTCTCATTCAGAATCCAGGTTGTATCTCCGTTTGGAATCAGGTGAGCGGACGCCCACATGCCCTTCGGGACCACCGTCTTGTCCTCCCAGACGTTTGCGCCAGTCTTCGCATCGAGGCAGCGCAGCTCGCCGAAGTAGTTGATTCCAAATATGTTCGCATCCGTGACAATCGGCGTCGCGAACATCGTGTGTAGCGACTCGGTCAGCCGCGAGTTGGACTTCTTCTCCCAGACCTTCCCGACACCCATCTTGTCCTGCTTCAGACCAAGCATCAGGGCGCCGCCGTAGACGGAGGTGAAGAAGAG
>Ga0068855_100007142_pt1 | contig 13555 bp, 4 predicted proteins | sample KBSCornC52_FD_66592 | JGI IMG/M metagenome (GOLD analysis project Ga0068855, IMG submission 66592) | Corn rhizosphere microbial communities from Kellogg Biological Station, Michigan, USA - KBS Corn C5-2 | ecosystem: Host-associated > Plants > Roots > Rhizosphere > Soil ... | reverse complement strand
AACTTTGGGTTTATGATCGCATTTGTAAGAGGAAAATTTGCCCGTAAAACTCCATCGCAGATTGTTGTGGACGTAAACGGAGTTGGCTATGAGTTGCAGATAAGTTTAAATACTTACAGTTTTATCAGCAGCAAAGACGAAGGACAATTGCATACTTATTTGCACATTACGGAGAACGGGCAAACTTTATTCGGGTTTTACAGCCTTGAAGAAAAAGAACTTTTTTTGCAGTTGATAAGCGTATCGGGAGTGGGCGCTTCTACGGCGCGGATGATGCTAAGCGGCATGAAACCGGATGACATAATAAAAGCCATCGTGCAAGGCAATACCAAACAGCTTGAAAGCGTTAAAGGAATTGGTCGCAAAACAGCGGAAAGATTGGTGGTGGAATTGAAAGATAAACTTGGAAAAATACCAACGGAATTTGTTGCAACCGGAGTGAACACCGATGTTTTAAAATTGAGAGACGCTGTGAATGCGCTGGTAGGTTTAGGAATAGCAAAGCCTGTAGCAGAAGCAGCGGTAAAAAAAGTTTCTGAATCTGATAAAGAAGCACTTTCTTTGGAAGATATTATCAAACAAGCTTTAAAAAACCTTTGACCTATCGCTTACACTTCTACTTAACCACAGCTTACTGAAAATTGATTAGGAGTTTACCATTTTCCTTATTAGTTCTGTCTGTTATTCTTGGTGCATTTTGCAGCGACATCTTTGCACAAAAAAAAGATTCGATACCGGCATCAAAGACAGATTCACTGCGCTTTCCGCTCAGAGACAGGCGCGGTGATCCTTTCACGTGGCATTACGATAATCCTTTTGATCTTAGTGATACTTCCATAATTAAACGTGATATCGAGTATGATCCCAAAACCAAACAATATTACATTGTAGAAAAAATTGGTAATACTTATTTCCGCAACCCTACTTCTCTAACTTTTGATGAATTCATGAAACTGCAATCGCAGCAGGCTGAAGATGATTATTTTAGTTCACGCTCAAGAACATTGTTTGATCTTAATAGAAAAACGTTTCGCCCAAGACCACAGGTAACTGAGAAATTGTTTGACAGGATCTTTGGTGTTCAGCCGGGAGGATTAAAAGTAGATATCAAACCCGAAGGAAATGTTGATCTCACCCTCGGTTACCAGGGGCAAAACATTGCCAATCCCACTCTGCCGGAATCTGCAAGAAAAAATGGCGGATTTGATTTCAACATGGATGCCAATGTAAATGTCATGGGAAACATTGGCGATAAACTTAAACTGCCTATCAGTTATAATACTCAAGCCAATTTTGATTTTGAAAACCAGTTGAAGCTTGACTATAAAGGAATGGATGATGAAATAATAAAATCAGTTGAAGCGGGAACTATTTCATGGCAGTCTAAAGGAACTTTAATGTCGAGTGTGCAAAGTTTATTTGGATTGAAAACGACATTGCAGTTTGGAAAATTATTTGTGACCGCGGCTATTGCGAACCAACGCTCACAAAGGCAATCATTGACATTGCAGGGCGGAGGACTTAACCAGGTGATCAACAAAAGACTTGATGACTATGATGAGAACAAACACTTTTTGTTAGGTCAATATTTCAGGAACAACTATGAAAAAGCAATGAGCACATTGCCTGTTATTCAAAGCCAGGTGCAGATTTTAAGAATGGAAGTTTGGGTTACCAACAGAAATGGCACCACAACAAATACAAGAGGCATTGTAGGTATGGCGGATCTGGGAGAAATTAGCACATCTAATTCTAATATTCATCCATTAACGACAAATCCATTGCCGGATAACGGAACGAATGACCTTTATTCGTTTTTACTAAATAACCCAAACAATCGTAACCCGGCTCTCATTAACACCCTTTTGTTAGCAAAAGGGTTAACACCGGTAAATGATTTTGAAAAAACATTTGCAAGAAAACTCGATCCCAGTGAATATTATTTTAATCCGCAGGTTGGTTTCTTATCTCTCAATCAGCAATTACAACCCGACGATGTACTCGCTGTGGCTTATCAATATACATACAATGGAAAAGTTTACCAGGTGGGTGAGTTTTCGCAGGATGTGACGGTTGATTCAACACAGGGCGTGCAGAAAGTTTTGTTCCTGAAATTATTAAAAGCAACCTCGCAAAGACCGCTTCTTCCTATCTGGCATTTGATGATGAAAAATATTTACTCATTAGATGTAACAGGCGTTCAAGCTGACGGATTTAATCTCAATGTTTACTATTCCGAACCAAGTGGTGGTTTGAAACGCTACCTGCCCGTAACAAATGATGCTTATTCAGGCAGGCCTTTGATCTCGATACTAAAGGTGGATAGACTGAACAACAGGAATGATCCTATTCCTGATGGACAATATGATTTTGTTGACAGCTTTACCGTGCTATCACAGCAAGGAAAAATTATATTTCCGGTACTGGAACCATTCGGTAACTATCTTGATTCAACAGCTTTTAAAGACGAACCTACAAGCATAAAAGATTCTTTTATTTATTACCAGTTGTATGATTCAATAAAGGCAATTGCCCAAACGTATGCTAACCTTGATCGCTTTTATATACAGGGAACGATAAAAGGAAGCTCTACTACAGATATTTATTTGGGAGGATTTAATATTCCACCGGGATCGGTCACCGTTACTGCGGGAGGGCAAGTACTACAGGAAAACATAGATTACGTGATTGATTACAATCTTGGTACGATGAAAGTCATCAACCAGGCTATTATCAATTCGGGTGTTCCTGTAAATGTGCAATACGAAAACAACGCAACGTATGGGGTTCAGCAAAGAACATTCATGGGGCTTCGATTGGATTATCTTGCAAATAAGAAATTGACATTGGGCGCAACAATGCAAAGACTTACGGAGCGTCCTTTCTTTACAAAAGTGAATTACGGAGAAGACCCTATTCAAAATACAATGCTCGGTTTTGATTTCAACTACCACTCTGAACTTCCGGCGGTGACAAGATGGTTGAATAAGCTGCCTAATTACAGTACCAAAGCAGTGAGTACGATCAATGCCTATGGCGAGGCTGCCGTTTTAAAACCCGGTCACCCAAGCCAGATCGGTAAAGGCAATGAAGGTTTGGTTTATATAGATGACTTTGAAGGAACAACAAGTAATATTGATCTGCGTTTTCCATTTGTATCGTGGGTACTTGCAAGCACGCCACAAGGAACTCCGCAATTTCCCGAAGCAACTTTAACAAATGATCTTGCTTACGGAAAGAACAGGGCAAAACTTGCATGGTATAATATTGAGCCCACTTTGCAGGATAAAAGCAGTCCGAACAATCCTCTGAAAAATGATTTAGCTGCACTGAGTGATCCAAGAGTACGAGCTGTTTATACAAATGAATTATTTCCGCAAAGGACGACCAATGTTACAGATGTTTTAAGCGGCACTTTTGATCTTGCTTATTATCCTACTGAACTTGGTCCGTATAACTTTACCAATGACCGCGCTGATATTTCTCCAGATGGAAAACTTATCAATCCCCAGAAAAGATGGGGTGGAATCATGCGGTCTATTGATCAAACAGATTTTGAAACAGCTAACATTGAATTCCTTGAATTTTGGGTGCAGGATCCCTTCATAAAAGATACTTTAAGTAAAGGAGGAAAACTTGTTATCAATCTTGGAAATATAAGTGAAGATGTCTTAAAAGATGGTCGTCGCTTTTATGAAAATGGGTTAAATACACCAACCCAGCCTGCTGCTGTTGATACAACAACTGTTTGGGGGAAAACTCCGGTGAATCCAATTCAAATAACACAGGCATTCAGCAATGATCCTGCAGACAGACCTTACCAGGATCTTGGATTTGATGGCTTAAATGATGACAGCGAAAAAATAAAACAAGCTCCTTATTTAGCGGGATTAGCAACAAATTTTGGAACATCATCACCGGTTTATGAGAAAGCCGATAATGACCCGTCACATGATGATTACAAATGGTTCAGAGATCCGAGTTACGACAAAGTGCATGCAGATATTTTGGCGAGATACAAAGATTACAACAATCCACAAGGCAATTCTCCCATTGCTACAGGCAATTCAGAGTTTTCTCCCGCCGCAACTTTGTATCCTGATAATGAAGATTTGAATCGTGATAACACGTTAAATGAAACAGAAGAATACTATGAATACGACATCAATTTGAAACGGGGGATGGATCAGCAAACTTCTCCTTATATAACGGACATTCGCACTGTTACTGCAAGGCTTGCTGACGGAACAACTTCCCAGGAAAATTGGTATCTCTTCAGAATCCCCATAAGAAACTATACAACTAAAGTCGGACAGATACCGGACTTTAAATCAATTCGCTTTATAAGAATGTACCTCACAGGTTTTGAAGATTCCGTTGTGATGCGTTTTGCAACACTTGATCTTGTTCGCAATCAGTGGAGGTCATTCACCTATGAACTTGATACGACCGGCAGTTATACTCCGATCACTCCAAAAATAAATCTGCTTGCTGTAAACATTGAAGAAAACAGTGCACGTGAACCCATTCCGTATAAGATTCCTCCCGGCATCGAGCGTGTACAATTATTGGGAAATAACGGCGTGAATCTTTTGCAGAACGAGCAGGCAATGAGTCTTAAGCTGAATGATTTAGCGCCGCATAAGTCACAAGCAGTTTTTAAAACACTGAATCTTGATCTAAGGCAATACGGTGAACTTTCAATGTTTATTCACGCTGAATCTGCCGGTAGTCCCACACTTGTTCAGGATAGTGATTTGAATGCAGTTATAAGAATCGGTCAAGACTTTTTGAATAACTATTATGAAATAAAAATTCCATTGAAGGTTACTCCCTGGGGTACTTCAGATCCTAACATTATTTGGCCCGAAGTAAACAATCTTGATATCGTGTTGAATGATCTTGTTCAGTTAAAACTTCGGCGAAATAGCTCCGGTGCATCCATCAGTACAATATATCGGGAGAAACTCGGTAATAAAACAATTTCATTATTAGGTAATCCGAATCTTGGTGAAGTGCAGGGAATTTTAGTTGGAATTGAAAATGCGACAACCAATAAAACTTTAAATACGGAAGTATGGGTGAATGAATTGCGTCTTTCACACATTGATGAAAAAGGAGGATGGGCTGCCTTGGGCAGAGTGGATATGCAATTGGCTGATTTGGGAACCTTATCACTCTCAGCAAATACTTATACGCAAGGTTTTGGAACGATAGAGCAAAGCGCTAATCAACGTGCAAGAAATAGTATGTTGCAATACGATGCGGCACTTACACTTGATCTTGGAAAAATGCTTCCAAAGAATTCAGGCATCACCATTCCTATGTACGCAAGTATCAACAAGACAATTCTTACTCCTGAATATGATCCCTATGATCTTGATGTAAAATATGATTATAAATTAAACACGGCAGGAAATAAACGGGACTCAATAAAGAATGTAGCGTTAGATGAAACAACCATTAAAACCATCAATTTTACGAATGTGCGGTTCGGACAAACTTCCGCAAATCCAAAACTATGGAGCCCAAGTAATTTTGATTTCAGTTATTCCTTTACCCAATACGAACAAACCAATCCTTTGATTCTGTTGAATGTAATTAATAAACACAGAGCGGGACTCGGGTACACATATACTACCACTTCAAAATATTATGAGCCTTTTAAAAATCTAATAAAAAACAGATCGCCGTGGCTTGCATTGGTTCGCGATTTTAATATCAATCCTCTCCCCTCTTTGTTAAGTTTCAGAGCTGATATTAATCGCCAGTTTGGAAAATTCACTCCGCGTATTGTAAACACTTATGATAACAAAGTTGAAAAAGTTGATACCACCTACGATAAATATTTCACGTTCGACAGGTATTATAATTTTCGATGGGATATAACCAAAAGCTTCAATCTCGATTTTAATGCAACAAATTTTGCAAGGGTGGATGAGCCTTATGGTTTGCTTGATACAAAATCAAAACGTGATACTGTATGGAAAAATTTCTGGAGCGGCGGACGAAACACATTGTATCAACAAAATGCGGTGTTTAGTTACAATCTTCCAACGGCAAAACTTCCTTTGACTGATTGGATCAATGCAAGATATAATTACACTACCACCTATAACTGGATCGGTGCAAGTTTGCTTGCATACAATCTTGGAAATACCATTGAGAACAGCAAACAAAGTGCAATAAATGGTGAGTTTGATCTGAATAAATTATACAACAAATCAAAATGGTTAAGCAAAGTAAGCCAGCCTTCAAATGAACCCGCCGATAGCAACTTAAATAATGCAAATAAAAGTGGTAAAGGCGATACAACAATTGTGATAAAACCAAGATCGGAAGTTGTCAAAGGTTTGAAAGGTCATGCAAAAAAAGAGGCATTGAGAAAATGGCGGCAACAAAAAAGATTGGCGCGTCAGCAAAAAAGAAAGAACAAAGAAGTAACTGGACCAAGCGGCGCTGTAAAAGCTGCGGTGCAAGTGGTTACAATGCTTAAAAGAGTTTCTGTAAATTATAGTGAGATCTATAATAGCCGTGTTCCCGGTTATACGGACAGTACAAAAATTCTTGGACAAAACTGGAGCACCATGCAACCGGGTCTCGATTATGTTTTCGGAAGACAGCCCGATACAACATGGCTGAATGAAAAAGCAAGAAAGGGTGTTATCACAAAAGACAGCACTTTCAATTTATTATATACACAGGATTATTCTCAACGGCTTAGCCTTACCGCACAATTAGAGCCGATAAAAGAATTTGTGATCGATCTCAATATTGATAAAACATATATGAAAGATTATTCCGAATTATTTAAAGATACAACAGGAACGGGCAATGCTTTTGGTCATCTCAGTCCGTATGCTGGTGGCGGATTTAGTGTTTCATACATCTCCTTCCAAACATTGTTCAAAAAATATAAACCAACAGAAGTTTCAGAAACATTCAACAGGTTTCAGGATTATCGTTATACCATTGCAAAACGATTATCGCAATCAAATCCTTATTATAAGCAAAGCGGCTCACCTGAAACATCCGATGGATTCCCGCAAGGTTATGGTCGTTACGCACAAGATGTTTTGATACCTGCTTTCATTGCAGCATATACAAATAAAGATCCTAACACGGTTTCCTTAATCAGCCAGTCAAATCCAAATATTAAATCGAATCCTTTCAGTGGAATAAAAGCATTGCCGAACTGGCGCATCACTTACACGGGTCTTTCAAAAATTCCGGCGATTGCAAAAGTGTTCACCAATATCACGTTAACGCATGCATACAGCTCAACCTTAAGTATGAATTCGTTTACAAGTGCATTGAATTTTTTAGACCCTTACCATTATGGTGTTCCCGCTTTTCGTGATACAATTTCCGGTAATTATGTTCCTTTCTTCCTTGTGCCCAACTTAACTATACAAGAACAGTTTGCTCCTTTATTTGGAATTGATGTAACGACAAGCAGTCAAACAAATATGCGCTTTGAATTTAAGAAGAGCAGGCAGCTAAGTTTAAGTTTGATCGATTATCAATTATCAGAAGTTAGAAGCACGGAGTGGACATTTGGCGGAAGTTACAGGCAACATGGTGTGAAACTTCCTTTTAAACTTCCGTTTATAAAAGAAACGGACGAGGGCAACGACATCAACATCAATCTTGATCTTTCAATGCGTGACGATATTCAAAGCAACAGCCGCCTCGATCAGGCTAATGCATACAGTACCGGCGGGCAAAAAGTTATCAGCATTCAACCGTCCATTGATTATGTTGTGAGCAATCGTGTGGATCTAAAATTTTATTTCGATCAGCAAAGAATAAAACCATACATTTCTACTTCTGCACCTATAACCAATACAAGAGCAGGTTTGCAAATAAGAATATCACTCGCACCGAATCCGCAATAAATTTTTTATGAGCCCAACTGCAGAAACATAGATGTAGCTTTCGTTTCGCCGCACACTTGTACTGTTGATGATAGTTTCAGCAGTTTAAAGGTTCAAGTTTAGAAGTTATACGTGTTGTAATATAGAAGTAACGTTACAAAAGTTCTTCCAGATAACTATTCATCAACTGCAAATATTTATCTACTTCTGCAAGAATTAATTTTCTTTCAGCTTCATTTTTTGCATCTCTTGCCCGAAGACTATTGACTTTTGCACGGATGTTTGAGCGATAACTTTTATAATAAATAAAAAGTTTTCTATCGCTTTCATTTTTTATAGAAGGAAATAAATCGTTATAACGTTGAAGAAATAGATCCGAAAGATCTTGTCTTCCAAAAACATCAAGATCCATGCACAGAAATGCAACTTCATTCAATACATCTATCTGCCGGAAATCGTCGTTAAATTCAATGCAGTCGAAAGGTTGAGGTGAAGGAAGTAAAAAAATGTTTCGTGAATGCAGATCACCGTGACAATCTCTAAAAAATCCTGCACTTAATCTCTCTGCTAAAATCGCTTTATTGTTTTCAATAAAAATATTTGATACATGAATAGCTTTTTCAATTATATCACTGCTTTCTTTATTTAAAACTTGTTGCACAAATTTTTTTTCCTGCTCCAGGTCATTGAACTTCTCATGCACATCCAAAAAGTTTTTATCATAAATTACCTTGGTGCTTTTATGGAACTGCGCCATTTTTTCTGCGAGATTTTTTATATCGGTTTCGGTTACTTTGTGCTGCAAAAGAAGAATATCCATTTGCTTATTTCGGTCAACCCTTCTCATTTGCACAGCATAATCTATAATGTCTCCATCTTCGTTACCAATAAAAAAATTGCCTGATATTTCTTTTACAGGCAGCACGTCAAGATATATGTCATCAGTAAGTCTTTTATTCAATTCAATTTCTCTTAAGCAATAATATTTTCTTTTATCAATTGTAGAAAAATTAAGGAAAGAATAATGCATCGGTTTTTTTATCTTATAAACAAAATTGCTGCACAGGAACACCCATGAAATATGCGTTTCTAAAAGTTCTGGTGCACAAAAATTTTCGGGAAATTTTCCTTTTAAAAGGAGCTTATTAATTTGTTCCTTTGTCATTCGTTATATTAAGATAATGTGAAGTTTTTTCCAACATCTCTTTAATGTTGTCGTTTGTTGATTCCAATATCAAATGTTCTTCCATTAAAGCTTCCCATTCTGTTTTCATTTTCTTGTACACTTCAAAATCAGCTTCGCTGTTCTCACGCACTTTTTGTACTCTTTCTTTTATTAATGATTCCACAGCACGCACTTCGATAAAAATTACTTCATCAAAATTTTCCAGTTCATCAATAAATTTTTTCCTGATAGCTTTTTTGTAAAATGTCGCATCAAGAACAACATTTTTATTTTGCTGCGTTTCTTTTATCGTTTGTAAAAGCATTTCATCATACACCATTTCCTTCTCTTTAGCAGTGTAGGTTCGTTTATCAAATATTTCTTTTCTGAGCGTGTCGCTGCTAATGTATTTCGCATTCATTTCTGTTGCAAAATGCTCAGCAAAAAAACTTTTTCCTGAACCAGGTAAACCAAAAACAATAAAGATCATAGGTGAATCTTTTAAAAGAATAGATCAGGTGCAAATCTATTGTTTCTTGATAAAGGTTTTGATGATGTGTATCAATGGATAGTTTCAATATGGTAAGCTCTTCAATTTGGTATTGATCATAAAAAGTACTGATAAAAGTTATTTTTAATGACCTTCATAAACAAAGAAACCGCCTCAGGTTTTGAGACGGCTTCTTTTTATTACTTCAGTTTTTATTGCTGAACTTTATATTTATCATGTTCGCTATCGAACTGTTTAAACTTAGCGTCAAAAGCATCGAAATCTTTTGCGTTAGTTCCTTTACTCCTGTCTCTTTTCCACGCATATAAATTAGCAAGATAATCTACAGCACGATTTAAACTGGCGCTTTCATTTTTTTCCCGATTTTGTTTTGCTTTTAAAATAGTATATCCTTTTTCCAGCCAGTCTATTGAACTATCTGCTAATTGTTTCTGTTGTTTTAATACGTCATCTCTCTGCGTTTTTAAAGCTGCTGATTCTCCTCTTAAATTATAATAACGATCATCTAAAACGCCGAAAAGATTATAATATAAAACACCGGCATTAAATGCATACAAGCCATTAGTATCGTTCTTATTGAATGCTTTTATAAACGCATCTGCAGCGGTAAGTTTTAAATCTGCCTGTTGGGCGCTATCCAATTCTGCAAGCTGGTTTTTATCGGGCATTGCAAATGCTTCCGCATAAGTAGTATAACCATCCTCTTTTAGTTTTCCACTCGCATCATCTGCCTTGTATTTTCCGATCATATCCTTTAAACTCGTATTGCTGCTCATATAGTTCATTTCAAATTGACTCCATACTGCTGCATCATTAGGATATAATTCTTTTGCAATAGCAAGATATTTTGTAAAGCTCGCCTGGTCTTTTTTCTTGGTGTCATAATCAAGAATATATTTATACATATCCACCATATCCTTGTCGCCTATTTTATAATCAGCCAATGCCTTGTACCGCTTTGCTGCTTCATCTTGTTTGCCTGCATTCTGGGCAGCATAACCTGCATATAATACAATTGTTGTGTCTATTGTATATTTTCCATTTGTATTAAGGCCATTTTTTCCAATGAATTCGCTTACCTGCTGACAAAAGCTAAAGTCTTCAAATGCTTTATTCCATTCACTTTTTTGAAAATCACTTTTACCATAATTGAAGCTTTGACCATACAGTTTACTGATACCAGTCATTCCATACGGATCTTCTTTCAGTTTTGCAAGTTGCGTATCTTTTGCAGTGTACTGTTGCAATGCATCCCATGCCTGCTGACCGGCATCCGGATATTTTGGTTTTAGCGTACTATCTGCATAAATAGCGCTATAAACATTATACTTCCATATAAGTGTTTGAGGGTTATCTTTTGCTTTTGGATCTGCCATCAATTTATCAACTTCATTTTTGGCATCTTCAAATTTGTTTGTGGTAAAATCCAACATTACTGTTGTATAATTTTGTGCTTTACCAATAAGGGTACTTCCGGCAAGCAACAGGAAAAAAAACGTTTTTTTCATGGTCTGAAATTTATAATTGATTGGTATTTGACTCTGATTCGCTGTCTGGATTATTATTATTTATCTCTCCATTATAATTTATCCCTTCATTGTTTTCTTTTTCTTCTTCTGAATGTTCAATTGCATTATTGATGTTACCATTGCCTGATTGTTCGCCGTTTTCCTTTTCATGCTCCTCCTGTTCATCCACTTTTGAAATTGCTGCAATTTCATCACCCTCATCTAATCTGATTAAACGAACACCTTGAGTAGCTCTGCCCGCTTCTTTGATACTGGATAATGATGTTCTTAAAGTGATACCGGATTTACAGGTAATGATAAGATCTTCTTTTTCACTCACGTCAAGCATTCCTACAAGCTTCCCTGTTTTTTCAGTGATGTTAATTGTTTTAACTCCCTTTCCTCCTCTGTTGGTAATACGATATTCATCAATGGAAGTACGTTTACCAAAACCTTTTTCACTAACGACAAGAATCGTTTTTTCGGGTTCATTTCTATTGACACATATCATGCCAATCACCTCATCATTTTCGCTGTTAACTTCAATGCCTGCAACACCAATGGCGCCGCGACCTGTAGGCCTTACTTTTTCTTCAGAAAAGTGAATTGCTCTTCCCGATTTTACAGCCATCATTATTTCACAATTGCCATCTGTCATTCTTGCTTCAAGCAACTCATCACCTTCAATAATTGTTATCGCATTTACACCTGTAGCTCTCGGGCGACTAAAATCTTCCAGCAAAGTTTTCTTAATGATTCCTCTTTTCGTGCAAAGAATAATATAATGTGAGTTGATGTATTCCTTATCATCAAGATTTTTTACATCAATGATCGCTCTCACTTTATCATCCGGCGGAATTTGAATGAGGTTTTGAATCGCACGCCCTTTGCCTTGTTTCTCTCCTTCAGGAATTTCATAAACTTTTAACCAATAACATCTTCCTTTTTGTGTAAAGAACATCATGGTATCATGCGTTGATGCAACAAAAAGATGCTCTACGTAATCTTCTTCCCTTGTTCTGCTTCCTATCGCGCCTCTTCCACCCCTTCGCTGTTGCCGGTATTCTGATGCAGACGTTCTTTTAATATATCCTAAATGCGAAATGGTGATGATAACATCTTCCTCTTCTATCAGATCTTCAATGCGCATTTCATTTGCCAGGTATTGAATCTCTGTTTTTCTTGCATCACCAAATTTTGCTTTTATTTCGCCAAGTTCTTTTTTGATAAGATCGTAACGAAGCTGCTCACTTCCCAATAATTCTTCAAGACTTGCAATTTGTTTCATCAAAGAATCATATTCTTCTTTGATCTTATCTCTTTCCATTCCTGTAAGTCTCTGAAGACGCAATTCCAAAATTGCTTTCGCCTGCACTTCATCAATTCCCCAACCTGCGTTTATCAAATTTTCTTTTGCAATATCAGGTGTTGCAGAACTTCTTATCAATTGAATTACTTGATCAAGATGATCTAATGCGATTAGATACCCCTGCAATACATGCGCTCTTTCTCTTGCTTTTTTTAATTCAAATCTTGCACGACGAATCACCACCTCCATTCTGAATTCAATAAATTCTGAAATCAAATCTTTCAAATTCAGAATCTTTGGTCTTCCTTTTGAAAGGGCAACATTATTAATTCCGTAGCTTGTTTGTAATTCCGTGTATTTGAATAATTGATTGATAACAACACTCGCTACAGCATCTCTTTTTAAATCAACAACAATTCTTGTACCTTCTCTTTTATTGCTTTCATTGTTTACATGCGCAATGCCTTCAATCACTTTTTCATTTACCAACTGTCCTATTCTATCGGTTAACACATCTCTGTTCACCTGGTACGGAACTTCAGTAATGATTATTTGTTCTCTTCCACTCGCCTTCGTATCAACATGACATTTTCCACGAAGAACTACTCTTCCTCTTCCCGTAAGCATTGCCTGTTTCACACCATCCATTCCATAAATAGTTCCACCCGTTGGAAAGTCAGGTGCTTTCACATACTTCATCAATTCTTCAGCCGTAATGTTTTTATTATCGATATGAGCAACGCAACCATCTACAACTTCGGAAAGATTATGCGGCATCATGTTCGTTGCCATACCAACTGCAATTCCACTGCTTCCATTCACCAGCAATTGCGGAATACGTGCTGGTAAAACTGTTGGCTCCTGAAGTGAATCATCAAAATTTAATTGAAAATCTACCGTGTCTTTTTCAATATCTTCCAGCATTGCTTCTGAAAAACGTTGCAGACGCACTTCGGTATAACGCATTGCTGCAGGAGGATCTCCATCCTGGTTACCAAAATTCCCCTGTCCGTCAACAAGCATATAACGGAATGTCCATTCCTGCGCCATACGCACAAGCGTGTCATAAATAGCACTGTCACCGTGAGGATGATATTTACCCATCACATCTCCAACTATACGCGCAGCTTTTTTATAAGGTCTGTTGCTGTTGTTTCCCAGTTCATTCATCCCAAACAAAACCCT
>Ga0068855_100007139_pt1 | contig 13555 bp, 3 predicted proteins | sample KBSCornC52_FD_66592 | JGI IMG/M metagenome (GOLD analysis project Ga0068855, IMG submission 66592) | Corn rhizosphere microbial communities from Kellogg Biological Station, Michigan, USA - KBS Corn C5-2 | ecosystem: Host-associated > Plants > Roots > Rhizosphere > Soil ... | reverse complement strand
CGCATCCCCAACCCACAGCTCGTACTCAAGCTCCATGAGCAGTCGTTCGAACCAGCGCGAGTGACCCGTTGCTTCGATCCCCACTCGCACCTTCACGCCTTGCTCCTTTAAGTTCCGGTAAAACCTCTCCGCTTCTCCTGTGCTGTGCAACAGCGGCCGTTCACCACACTCTCCGCTCTCGGTGTCTACCCACGCGATCTGCTGAAAACTCGGGTGATAATCACATCCTACGATCAACATATTCGGCTCCTTTCTCCCGAGCCCTGATCGTCAGCGATTGACAACAGTGTATGCCGGATCGGAGCGGACTTATAATGGCGCCACGCGTCCGGCTCCTTCCTCCTTGAGCCTTTGGTCGTCAGCAAACTACCAACTCCGCTCAGGCCGCAGAAGGAGCCGACGCTTTCATGAAATCAACCGCTAGTAACCAGTTTCAAACTGCCGAATATCCGACGATACGTTCGGTTCAATAGTCTCCACTTGGCCAATCGACTTCACAAGGCAGAGTGAGCTGATGGCTCAAATAGCAATGCGTACCTCACCCATGAGCACTCCTATATACAGGGGGTCGGGTGCGGCCTTCTACAAAGATTCGAGAGTAGACTGTTATCCCGAGTGACCGCATATCGGGTACTTTGCCCGATTTTCGCTCCGCCTATTTTTCGGGCGTAACGAACGCCGAAAAATCGGGTTTCGCAAGAGCGTTGCAGGCCATCACTCTGAATGAAGAATGGAAATTACGTTGGTCCGCGCGGCGGCTCTTGCGGGCATCGAGCATCCCGCAAGCGCAATCATCATCATGAGAGCCCAAGCAAGCGAGAACGAGATGGGGTCATGCACTTTCACGCCAACTAACATGCTCGCCAGAAGGCGATCCGCAAACCACGCCCCCGCAATCCCTATGACGCTACCGGCCAAGATCAATCGCATCGCCTGCGCGACAATCAGAAGCAGTAGTTCAGGACGCGAGGAACCGAGTGCTAGCCGAATCGCCATCTCCTGCCTGCGCTGGCTGACCCAGTAGGAAAATGCGCCGTACACACCCACTCCAGCCAGGATCATCGCCAGTGCGGCAAAGGCGGCAATCAACAACATTGTGAGCCGCCGCTGGGCGAGCGAATGCGAGAGTCGGTTCTCCATAGTTGCGACATCAAATACAGGTTGTGTGGGGTCGGCGTCGATGACGGCCTTGCGCATGGTCGCGGTCAGCGAGGAGGGTTCCACGCTCGAGCGCAGCAGGATGTTCAACTCACCAAATGGCACCTGATCAAACGGCAGATAGATCACTGGCTGGATATTCGCTTCGAGGCTGTCGTAGTGGACATTCTGAACGATGCCGACGGCGATTATAGGGGTGAGTATGTCGTGCCCATGGAGACTGATTCGGAAGTGCTTGTTGAGCGCGTCACCGTCGAAATACCTGCGCGCGAACGCCTGATTGACAATGGCGACAGGAATGGCGGTAGCGCTATCTGCACTGGTAAACGCGCGGCCCTGGAGCAGACTGGTTCCAGTGGCTGCGAAATATTCAGGGCTGACGCTGATGGTACGGGCGTCTGGGCGCTGTCCCACCGGTAACTGAGGTCCGTCACCGAAAGCAATAGTCCTTCCTTGATAGATATGTTCAAGCGGCAGCTTCGTGCCGACGGCCGCAGCATGCACGCCAGGGATCGCTTTGAGTCGCGGCAGCAGTTGTTGCACAAACGCTTTTGTCTTTTCCGGATCCTCGGAAGGAGGGCGCTGCACTTTCGCAGTCAGACACTGCCGCGGATCAAATCCTGTGCCATTCTGAAGCACATGCCCAAAGCTGCGCATAAGCAGACCCGCACCGGTAAGCAACAACACTGCCAGGCCAATCTCGACGGCGAGCAGTGCGCTGCGCAGCCGGCGGTGCTTGCGGTCTGAGGAGGCGCGGCCTCCTGCGCGCTGTAGCGAGGTGCGCAAATCGGCGCGCGAAGAGCCAATTGCTGGGGCGATGCCGAAGAGAATTGTGGTGAGGAGCGCGAGGCCGGCGGTGAATGCGAGTACCCATCCGTTGACTTCGACTGCGGCACTGAGCTTGCCGAACGGCGCCTGGAGCAGGCCCGCAACTGGTGAATTAGAGATCCATTCGGCAGCCGCGCTCCTGCGGATTAGTGATGCCATTACGGCAGCGATAGCGAGGGCGAATACAGAGGCAATGGATGATAGCGTGAGGTTTTCAACGAGAGACTGGCGGATGAGGCGCAGACGGCCGGCTCCAAGCGCGCCACGAAGCGCCATTTCGGGTTCGCGGGTGACGGTACGGGCAAGCTGCAGGCTGGCAACATTTGCGCAGGCAATGAGCAGTACAGCCGCCACGCAGGCCAGCAGGATTAGAAGCGGCTCACGATCGTCTCCGGTGAGATAACGCTGCAGCGGCTGAGCAATAATTTTGCGCCCCTGAGCCCATCTGAGGTAAGGCGGGGCATAGCCTTTTACCCGGTCTTGTTCGAAGAGATTGAGCTCCGCTTGTGCCTGAGGAAGGGTTACACCGTCACGGAGTCGTGCGATCGTCAGCACCATCACGACGGGGATATTAGTGGAATTGAGACGAGTATCGGTGTCCAAATCATCAGGAACATAGAGGTCTGGTTCGGCCGCCGGATCGGGAAAGACGAAGGGTACAGGCAGAACCCCGACCACGGTCTGAGCTTTTCCTGCGAGCGCGATAGTACGGCCGATGATGGCGGGATCACTGTTGAACCTACTCTCCCAGAGGCGATGACTCAGGATCACCACAGCAGCGCCGCCCTTGCGATCCTCACTGCTCAGGAAGTTTCTGCCGAGCATTGGAGTCACACGAAGCGTGGGGAAAAAGTTCGCAGTTACTCCAACTGTCGTCACGCGAATCGGAGCGCCGACACCGATCAGATTCTCATCTCCATAATCGAGAAATCCGGCCACCGACTCAAACGATCGCAGCGCGGACTGCGCGGCAAAGAAATCCTGGTTTGCCAATGCGGCCATGTCGCCATTTTTGTTGAGCTGGTAGATGAACATCAACCGGTCTGAGCCCGAATAAGGGAGCGGGCGCAGCAATAGCGCATACACGGCCGAGAAGATTGCAGTCGTCGCGCCAATCCCGAGCGCCAGGGTAATCAGTGCGGTCGAGGTAAACGCCGGATTTCGCCGCATCTGACGAAGGCCATAGCGAACATCCTGAACAAGCGACTTGAGGACAATACTCGCACGCTCATTGAACACGGACGCTTCACCTCCCCAAACTCTTCTCTTTAGAAGATAGAGGGAGAAATGTATACGCACAAATCGTCAAGCTAATTGGTTTGCAGGTTCGCCTTAAGGGCTGATGGGTGTGTGGTCGCCGAGTCGGCCATTGAGCCAGAAAATCGAATTCCGGCCGAAAAACCGCATTCGGGAACTTTGCAGGAATTTCGCTTACCGAATGCCGACTACGCGACCGTAGGGATAGTTCTTTCTAGAGATTTCGTTTGTCCGATAGCCCTTAGGCTGGTGCCCGCTCGGTTGCTAAGCAATCCTTTCTTATTGGCATGATCCTCCGGCGCAGTCTAGAATGCCGATGCGAAGCCCGTGGAATGGGAGGGAGACTTGCGGAAATTGGCCCTTTTCTTTTTCCTACTGCAGATTGCATCTGCCGCGCATGCCGCAACAAGAGTCACGGTAAGCCAACTGGAGCAGATGCTGAGCAACGCGCGTGTCACGCCTGATCTCAGTCTGGCGCTCGAGTTATCCGATCTGGAGTTGACCGAGCGGCTGACATCTGCCAGGGCCGATCCCTTGTCCGCGGAACTACCTGGTCCATACTCTCGCCGTTCTCTTCTGGTGTTGGCAGACATGTCTGCATTTCTCGATCCTCCCGCAGACGAGACTGCCGCGAATCCACCACCGGACCTCGATGCGCAAAGAAAGATGATTGCCTTGACCAGTGAGTATCTAAACAAAACGCTTCATCGAATGCCGGATTTTTTTGCAACCCGAGAGACGACGAGCTTTCAAAGCAAGGTCCTGCTCGGCGTCCCCTCGCAAGCGCTTCTACCTGCCGGCAAGGAGGCTTGGACCGTTTTCTATAGCGATGGTGGAGAAAAAATCAGGAGTGGGAGGCGCCATTCCAAAAAGTCGGGGATGACCACAAACGGAGAATTTGGAAACATCCTCGAAACGGTGATGGACGATGCAGCAATCGGAGATCTTGTCTGGAACCGCTGGGAGAAAGGTTCGGAAGAGCTATTAGCTGTTTATCGTTTCGCTATCACGAAGCGACGGAATTCGCATTATAGTGTGAACGGACTTCCCACGGCCTACCAGGGCGAAATTGCGATCGATCCGTCTGATGGATCCATCCGTCGAGTCATCGTTAAAGCATTATTAGAACCGGGTGAACCGCTGACGATCGCCGAGTCCGCAGTCGAATACGGCCCCGTGGATCTCGGGGGCAAAGTATACATTTGCCCCTTGAAAGGAGTCGCTTTTTCAGAGGGAACACGGTTGAGGTGGCTGAACGATGTTGTCTTCAAGGACTATCATCTCTTCCGCGCGAACATGCGCATTTTGCCAACCATCAGTGATCATCCTTAAAAGCGAGAACTACATTCACAGGCTTTCATTGTGACGAGAATGTCTTTACACTTGAATTCCATCTATTACGATCGCGGTGCCTTTTTTTAGGGATATTCGAGTTCCGTGCGAGTAACCGGCTAACCGCAAGTAACCCGAATTTTGTCCAACTTCCCGAAAGCCGACTATACGACCGAAACGCCTTCTCGTTATCTAGACGCGCACTGAATGACAGGTGGATTGCCATCCCGCAGCAAACGTACGAGGTAAATTACCTCAGATAAATCTGGCGAACGCGAAGATTGCGATCTACTGCACGATGAGTGTCACCACTCCGGAACTCGTTACCGTATTGGTTTGAGTTGTCGGTCCTCCCCCCGCACTGCTACCTCCGCCTCCTCCGCAGCCAGACGCAATGGAGATAGCCAAGGTGATCAACACCAATGCCAACCAATTCCCACTTCTCGGACGCTGCTTACGTGCACCTGAAAATCTGAGAAGGAAAAGCGGCAGCAATAATGCACCTGCGGCTCCTGGGAGCGTCTCGGTGAATACCACGATCATCTGGTAGGTGCCAGGCGGCGTAGTTGACGAGGTTGCAATAGTCAACGTTCCGCTGGAAGACGAATAACTGCACGTTGCGCCAATCGGAAGGTTCAAACAGGAAGCACTAACGTTTGTTGCGGAGGAAGGGAGCAAGACGGAATATGTGGCAGACGATCCATGTGTCACCGTAGCAGTGCCTGGCGAAAACGTCGGCCCAGTGCCGGTGCCGCTCGAGTCCACTTGAAACTGAAGCGTATTGGAGGTTCCTCCACCGGGAGCTGGCGTCTTCACTGTTATCGCAGAAGTGCCGGGCGAAGCTATATAACTGGCTGGAATCTGTGCAGTGAGCTGCCCGGCACTGACGTAAGTTGTCGTCAGAGCTGTCGAGCCCCAGTAAATCGTGGAAGCTGAAATGAAGCCCGCCCCATTAACCGACAGCGCGAATGCTGTTCCACCTGAACTGATGTAGGCCGGTGACAGGCTGCTTAATACCGGCACTTGATTCGTTGGAATATTGATCGCGTAGGTCGCGCTCGCTATATCACTGTTCGTATAACCTAACGCCACTGCAAGCGCCCGGATCGTTTCACTCGTAGACACGGTAATTGGGCCCGCGTACTGGATGGACGAAGTTGTTGGCGTCGAACCATCGTTCGTGTAGAAGATTGATGCTCCCGGAGTTGAATCCGAGATGGTCACCGTCTGAGCCGCACTGTATGTTCCCGCACTCGGGCTTATTACTGGAGTGGAAGTTGCTTGTGCAACGAGTATTACCTTGCGTACCCGATTTGAGGCAACGACATAGAGGTTTCCGGTCGGATCAAATGCGATTTGATTTGGAAAGGAAATCTGGGCGGCGGTTGCCGCGCCGCCGTCACCGCTGAATCCGGGAAATCCAATTCCAGCTACCCGGGAAATGATCCCGGTTGTCGAGTCAATCTTTCGAATCTCTCCCGCGGAGTTCGAGATATACAAATTGCCGTTCTTATCGAAGGCCAGGGCTCGCGGATTCACCGCAGCAGCATTGGCTGGTCCGTCGTTACCGGTATCGCCAGGCTGATCTTTAACTCCCGCGATGGTGCTGATTTGCCCTGTTGCCGCCGTGACCTTACGAATCCTTCCTGACGCTGTCCCGAAACAGATGTTTTGTGCTCCATCAACCGCAATAGAAGTTGGCGGTTGTGTCCCGGCGCCTGTCGCGAGTCCTCCGTCACCGCTGGCAACGCATGTCCCATTGCCGACGACCGTGTTGATGGTGCCTGTGGTCGCGGAGACTTCACGTATTCTGCAATTGGAACTGTCGGCGATATAGAGGTTATTCGCCGCATCAAATGCAACCGCGGAGGGCCCGTACAAAGTTGCAGAAGTGGCAGGTCCACCATCACCTGTGCTTCTCCCGGTGGGTGGATAATGTCCGGCAACGGTTGAAATCACACCCGTATCTGCAGTGATTTTCCGAATCACTGCGTTGAGTGTATCCGCCACATAGAGATTCCCGAGACTGTCAAATGCAAGACCACCAGGATGCGATAGAGTGGCATTGATTGCCAGACCGCCGTCTCCCGTATAGCTGCAAGTGCCGGTTCCCGCATAGATCGATGCAATACCCGTGGACGCCGAAATCATCCAGATCTGACATCCATTGGTATCTGCAACATACATGTTGCCGAACTTATCGACGTTCAGACCCGTTGCTTGCTGGAACGACAGATCCAATCCAGCCAATCCAGTCGTACTACGCCCAATAATGCCGTTGCCGGCGGCGGTGGTGATAAGGGGCGTGAAGGCGTTGAGCTTGTAGGTAGCCGTAGACTGCGTGCTCGAGAGGTACCCTGGGGCGATTGCGATTGCATTGACCGTCACTGCGCCACTCAGGGGAATAGGCAGGCTGTAGCCTGACGCGTTTACATTTCCTTGGATCGGGGTGCCGTCCACTGTCACATAGATAGAGGCTCCTGGCGTTGTATCTGTAATTGTCAGGTTCTGGGGAGTTGTGTACGAGCCGGCCTGCAAACTGAACGAAGGTATAGCGGCCTGTGCAGATGGTGGCGCGGCCGCCTGGGTTACTTCACGAATTCGGTTAATGCTGTCTGCGATAAAAAGGTCTCCGGAACTATCCGCTGCAATCGAAGTCGGGTAGCACAGAGAAGCACTTGTTGCCGCTCCGCCGTCACCAAGGGGGCCACACGCAAGCGCATTTCCGGCAATCGTCGTGATCGTCGCATTGGATGCTGCAATCCTGCGAATCACGCTGTTGTTCTCGTCGGCGATGTAAAGATTGCCCGCGCTATCGAAGGCAACCGAAATTGGACCGTTGAGTTTCGCACTGGTTGCAGGACCGCCGTCCCCGGAGTATCCACCGGTAGGAAATACATTCTGTGTAGGCGGTGTACCGGCGACTGTAGAGACGATACTGGACGGAGCGATTACTCCATTCGTTGCTGTGATCTTGCGAATGAGCTGATTGCCGAAATCTGAAATGTACAGATTGCCAGAGGTATCAAATGCCAAGCCCCATGGAGAACGGAATAGGGCACTGGATGCGGGTCCCCCATCGCCACCGTAGCCGTAGCTGCTGCCTGCAATTGTGCTGATAATGCCGGTATCGGCGTTTACCTGTCGAATCGATCCGGCGGTTGATTCGGAGATATCGAGGTTATGGGCTGAATCGACTGCGAGTCCGGTGGCGTAGCAAATTCCTGCCGCTGTAGCTAATCCGCCGTCTCCACTGATTGTGCAAGAGCCGTTCCCGGCGAATGCAGTAATGATTCCAGTGGTTAAATCGAGCCTACGAATGGTGTAGTTTCCAAGATCAGAAATGTACAGAATCGAACCATCAAGAGCGAGAGCTCCAGGATTTCCGAGTGTGGCACTTGTGCCGGGTCCACCATCGCCGCTCGAACCGAAATATCCGTTTCCGGCAACCACAGTGATGATTCCAGTTCCGGCTGCGACCTTGCGAACCGTGTGATTCAACTCGTCGCTGAAATAGAGATTTCCTGAACCATCCCTAACAATTGCCAGAGGGCCGTCAATTTGGGCAAAGGTTGCGGGACCTCCATCGCCCATATATCCCGGGACTCCGGTTCCAGCAATCGAATAAATGAGCGGCACGGACGCCGAGCCAATCACGAACTGAGCCGATACTGGCTGACTAAGGGAATTCCCGAACGAGAGCGCGACTGCGACGAGAGTCTCTGAAGAGCTGACGGTGATTGGACCGCTGTAAAGAGAGGAACTCGAACTGGGATACGCGCCATTGGCGGTATAGAAGATCTTCGCCGACGGATCCGCGTCAGTGATCGTTACAGTTTGCGCATTTGCGTAATATCCGCCAGCTGGAGATATCGTCGGTGCTGCGGATTGCGGATAGTCCAATTGATATGTGACCGTAGCGGTATTCGAAGTTTGATAATCCGTCTCGGAAGCATAGGCCCGGATAGTGACCGGGCCGCCTTGTGCTAACGTGATTGGCCCCGTGTATGGAATAAAGCCATTCGTGTTGAGCGCCCCAAAGGCAGAGTAATAAATAGTGGCGCCCGGTACGGATTCAGTTATGGTGACGGTCTGTGCTGTTGTGTAAGTGCCGGATGCAGGAGAGATCGAGACCGGGGCAACTCCTGCGATAAGCGTAGCCGCGGGCGAAGTACTCACGGGATAGTTTCCGTTACCGCCATAAACCGCTTCTACATTGTGTGTCCCCGCGCCCACTGGCGCGACGGGGCCGATCGTAGCCGTGGCAGTTTCGGTCGGTTCAGTGAGCAGAACCGTTGCTGTGGCGGTGTTTTTAGTCAGCATTGCCAAGTCCGGCACGCCATCTTCATTGAAGTCGTTCGCAACAATGGCGAATGGGCCCAGCCAAACCGGACTCACCGCAGGAATGGTGGACGTGACCGCAAATGTGCCGTCACCAGCGCCCTGAAGTAGAACAATCCTGTCGTTGTAATTATCGAGCCCTGCAAGATCCATCTTGCCGTCATGGTTGAAATCTCCTGCTTGCAGGTTGTAGAGCTCGCTGGGAACGGTAATTGGACTGGCTGATGTTTCCTTGAATGTCCCATCGCCATTTCCAATCACGATTTCAACGCCATTCAAATCAGAGAAAGCCAGGTCTAGGATGCCATCTCCATTGAAATCTCCGACCACAACGGACGTCGGGAAGTAATCCAGGATGAAGGAGGTTAACGTGGGTGTAAACGTGCCGTCCCCTTTACCAAGAAGGACGGTTTGCGGTTGGCCATACTCGAAGTAATTGGTGGCAATGAGATCTGGAATTCCGTCGCCGTTGAAGTCTCCTGCTGCAACCAGGCCGAAGTCTTTGGTCGGCAGAATATTTGTTCCCGCGTTGAAAGTTCCATCCCCTTTTCCCAGGAGGATGGAGATTCCCCCGGGTGCGATGTAATCTCCGACGACTGCGACGTCCAACTTGCCGTCTCCATTAAAATCCGCAGCCGTAAGAGATCCGTTTACACCATCTCCGCCGATGAGCGGCTGTGCGAAAGCTACGTTCGTTTTAGGTGCAGCGAAGGTTCCATCGCCATTGCTCAATAGAGTTGTAACGTAATTTATATCCGCGGAAAAATCCCAAGTCAGGACGGCCAAATCGATCTTGCCGTCGCTATTGAAATCGCCGGTAATCATGTATGGATCAATCTGGCTTGTCTGCCCGATAGCGATTGTCGCGCCCGTAGTAAATGTCCCATCTCCCTTGCCCAGAAGGACCGTTACCGAATAAGGACCTCCGTATGTGCTTGTCGCCCAAAGGAAAGCTAAATCTGGTACCCCGTCCTGGTTGAAATCTCCGGATACCTCGGCGTATGGATTCCCTGCAATCGCGGGCGGCTGAGAAAGAATCCAGCCGACTCCAGGAACACTCGATCCCAAAGTTGCCGCACCCAAGGTTGTGTTGCCGAAACTTGTGTCAACAAACGAGGCGCTTCCGCTGGGCGCTGCCAATCCACCAAAACCTGTCACGGTCGCGGATAAAGAGTATTGGCCTGGCGAACCGCCGTAGTTGAGTGTAGTCGTGTCGGAGTACACAATGGGCGGCGCAGGTCCGACAGTCAGCGATACGGCTGCTGACGAACTGCCCATGCCGTATCCATTCTCCAGGAACACTGCCTTATAGCTGTGCGATCCGGTGCCAGGAATCATCCTCAATGCCGCAGTCCCGTTGCTTGAGAGGGATACCGTTCCAAACAAGTGAATATCCGAACACGACAGAGCCGAGGCATCGCAGAATGCTACCTGGCCGGTCGTTATGGGACTCGCGCCCGCAGCCACCGTCGCACTCAACGTCACCAGAGTTCCCGGCTTGACGGATGAAACAGGTGCGCCAGCTGCGGTAATCGCAAGAGCGATTGTTGTTGCTGGCGGCGTTCCCCAAAGCGGAGTTGTTGCCGACGTGCTTGAGATGAAGTTACCGTCACCAGAGTAGGCTGCCGCGGCTAGATGCTGACCCACTCCCGCAATAACAACGTTCGCAGTCGCACTCGCCGTCTCAGTCGGTTCGGTAAGATACGCAACCATATTCCCGTTGCCTGGACCGCTGCCGGAGATTGCCAGATCCGTTCTCCCGTCGCTATTGAAGTCACCGCCGACCATGAAGCCGGTATAGACACCGAACATGGGCAAACCGGGAACTTGAGTGAACGTTCCGTCGCCTTTCCCGAGAAATTCCAGCGGTCCGCCAACTGAATAGTCGGAGTTCAGCATGCCGGCATCCACGATCCCGTCAAGGTTGAAATCGCCCGCGACGACGGCAACAGAATTCGAAACTGTGACGGGAAATTTAGGTGCTGCGGTAAAGGTTCCGTCGCCGTTGCCAATTAAAACGACAATAAGCCCACCGTTCTGGCAAGCAACAATCAGATCGAGCTTGCCGTCCTGGTTGAAGTCTGCGGCTGCAAGGGCATTCGCATACGAGGTCACTTGCGGGCTTGCCGCGGCTGTGAACGTCCCGTCTCCGTTACCGAGCAGAATGGAAAGAGAGTTGGTCACCTGCGTCGTTATGGCAAGATCAACCTTGCCGTCACCATTGAAATCCGCAGAGACAAGTGCGTGGGTTCCGTTGCCTGCTAACGGAGTCTGCGGGCCCTGAGCAAACGTTCCATCACCATTCCCCAGAAGAATCGTCAGCGTGCCGTTTCCGGCGGCGTTCTGGATCGTAATTGCCAGATCAAGGTCTCCATCGCCGTTGAAATCACTGATATTGATGCCCGAAGCCTGGTTGCCCACGCTCGGTTGCGTGACTAACGTCGTGAAGGTCCCGTCACCCTTACCTAGGAGAATGGTAGCGGTACTGGTGAATTGTGATATTGCCACCAAATCGGGAACGTCGTCATTGTTAAAGTCGCCGACAGCGATGGCACCTGCACCCGAGCTTTGGAGCGCAATCGTACCGGCCTGGGAGAAAGTGCTATCACCATTTCCAAGAAGAACATTGATCTGACCATTGAACTCTACGACATCCGGAATACCGTCCCCATTCAAGTCTGCCGTTACTCCGGATATCGCGTTACTTTGCCAAGGTGATGATTTGGTCAGCGAACCCACTCCGGCAGTTGCAATGCCAAGCGATCCCGTTCCCAGCACCGCGTTGGCGTGGTTGCTGTCGAGAAATGACACGGTTCCCGTAGGTGCAACGGTGTTCCCGATCTCCGTGACTGTTCCCATGAGTGCATACGATCCCCAACTGCCCGTCTCGGCAATGGTAGAAGTGGTCGCAAGCTGCGGCAATGTGCCTGTCACAGTAAGCGTTGCCGAGTCCGACGAACTTCCCATATAGGACTTCGTTCCGACAAAGACGGCCTTGTAGCTGTGCAATCCGAGAGCGGGGCGAAGTTCTATGGTCGCCGTTCCGCTGCCCGTCAATTGCGCCATTCCAAGCAAATGGATGTCGCTACAATACCCGGCAGTGGCGTCGCAGAAATTCACCGTGCCAGTTGCTACTGGATTCGCGCCGGAATTAACTGTCGCCGTCAGCACAACAACCGCTCCCGACGAAACGCCTGAGACGACGTTTCCGCCAGAAGTCACCGAAATGGTAGTGGTGCTGGCAGCAGCAGCTTGCCCCGAGACTACGGATGCACATGCAATGAACGCATACAAGAGGAAAAACAAAGTCACTGCAAACCATGAGGGCCTGAGACGCTTGTCTCGTATGGAAAGATGCATGGGCTTGGATGAGAAACGGGAGATACTACGGAGTTGAGAAGGCATACTGAATTGCACCATTTACCTCAAGATGGGAAAGCTCATCGTCCGTAATACGAGCTACATCCTCATCTAAGAGAGTTCAACACAGAGTTATGTTCGAACCACTGATTTCCAGAACGGAGAAAGGTAAGTATACGTTAGCGAGGATAAAACGGATATGACCAATCAGGAGTACCTCGTGCTCGGATGGCAGTAGCCTTCGAGTTCAGCAATATAGCGTTAAGTAACCTGAATGCAATAGCTCGCATATCTCGCGGGCTAGAGTTTTAGTTTGGAGCTTAACGTCCGGTCAGAGGAAACACGTGGGTACTAGGAAATCTTGAAATTAGATCCGTAGCTATCCCGGAATCTCGATTCTGGCGAGTGACAAAGACCTATCTGAGAACCGGTTCAGGAAGCCGAATTCGTAGGGCAACTCGAAGTCCGAAGATTGAGATCTGCTGGCCCAGTGCCTCGGACGCTCTTCGGCAATGTTTCGAGGAAAGATTTACGTGGTTGCCAATGAGGCGGACGAGAGGCCGGCATTACTGCCCATTTCCGAGTGGAGACATTTGGCGTAGGTTGACGGATTCTTGGCCTATAACCGGATATCTATGAAAGCGTCGGCGGAGTCAAGAGAAAAAGACGAGTTCTCTCTCATCGAGACGTGGAGGGCAGTCAAGGGCGCCCGGAGGGCGTTCATCTTGACCCTTGACGGCGCTCCACGTCTCACAGAATCGACCTGGGAACGAAGCGAAACGAATTTCAGTGAAGCTTCGTTCCCTAAAGGGCATGATTCGGTCTTGTCCCGTAGCAGTTGCATAATCGCCTCGACCAAAGCTCGCCTGTAATCGTTCGAGTGAACTCAGTTCGACCCAGACATCTATTCGATCGATCTTCCGACCATGATTACTTTTTCGAACTCCCTTTTAACAAGGGAGCGGGGTGCCCAATCAACACGGGCGATGTTCTACTTCACACCATATGCGGTTCCGGGCTGCCCCACGTGCGAACTGAATTTTAATGACTTCTCGTAATCTCGTCCGTTGCGCCACATCCAGTACAAACGGACAGCAAGTTTGCGTGCCAGCGCTACTACTGCGATTTGTCGTCCGCGGCGCATGGTCAGATGCAGGAACTCGCGTCGCCAATCGACATCGCTACGGACGGCGGCCTGCGCCGCCTCGAGCAATAGAAAACGAAGAAGCGAGTTGCCCTGCTTGGTGATGTGTCCCAACCGTTGCCGGTTGGCACTGGA
>Ga0068855_100007138_pt1 | contig 13555 bp, 9 predicted proteins | sample KBSCornC52_FD_66592 | JGI IMG/M metagenome (GOLD analysis project Ga0068855, IMG submission 66592) | Corn rhizosphere microbial communities from Kellogg Biological Station, Michigan, USA - KBS Corn C5-2 | ecosystem: Host-associated > Plants > Roots > Rhizosphere > Soil ... | reverse complement strand
GGCACGCCGAGACGCGGCAGCTCCTTTCACTGATCCCGTGGGTGCTGGTGGGAATTGCGGGCGGCGCCGTCGCGCTCAGCCTGGATGAGCAGATCATTCGCCGCCTCATCGGCGTGATTATTGTCGGAATGCTATTGGTGTACCTGTGGCGGCGATTTAGGCCGACCGGCCAAGTTGAAGGCAATCCGGCATTCTATGGAATTTGCGCCGGATTCGCGACTACGTTGGCGAACGCTTCCGGCCCAGTAATGAATTTGTATCTGCTCACCAAGAAGCTGCCGAAAGAGAAATTTGTGGCTACCGGCGCGTGGTTCTTCTTCGCGGTGAACATACTGAAGTCGCCGGTGTACGCCTGGTATCACCTCTATAGCCGGGCGTCGCTGGTGTTTGACCTGATGATGGTGCCGGCGGTTCTGGCGGGCGCTCTGGCGGGGAGGTGGCTGATCTACCACACGCCGCAGCACCTATTTGAGGTGCTGGTAATCGCGCTGACCGCCTTTTCCTGCTTGTTCTTGTTTCGCTAAAGGCGCTCGAAACGGTGTTTGAGTCGCAAAAATGGGGATTCGAGATATCGATACGAGAGTGCAGCTATAGCAATGGTGAGCGGTAGGGCCAAGATTGGCGAGGCAACGATACGAATCGCCGCCGCATGGAATACATATAGTCCGTAGCTGATTTTTCCCAGGTACGATCCGGTACGCAGCCGCGCTCCGAGGATTCCGAAGATAATGCCTACCGACGCGATCGCTGCCAGCGGATAGGTGATCAGAACCGGCCATCCTTCATTACTCCCCACAGCTCCTGAGCCGATGAGCAACGCCGATCCGATGCCGATCCACAATATTCGCGTGCGCGGGTTGTGTTCGGGTACAGTTCCGTTCAGGAAAGACGCGAGTAGCGCTCCGCCCGCGATGGGATCGAGACGCGCCAGAGTGTTGCACCAGACACCGGGGTGGTGGACGTCACGGATTACGAGCACGATGCGGGTCACGGTCGCGATCGCGAGCATTCCGTAGGCAATCGTTCGCAAACGGTCCGCGCCTAAGCGAATCAGCCACGGCCAAGTGACATAGAACTGTTCCTCGATCGACACCGACCACAACAGTGCGAAGGAGCTGGGTGGATAGCCCCACGCGGCGCAGGCCCAATTGCCTCCGAATATGACGAAGGAAGCGACGTAGGTCCAGGGTATGTGTTCTCCTGCCAGGAACGACATGCCTGGAACCAGGATCAAGAGCGCGAAATAGTACAGAGGCCAGATGCGCAGAATTCGGCGGATGTAGAAGGAGCGGATATCGATCGCGCCGCGCAGCCAGCGCTCGCGCAGCAGCAAATCAGTGATGAGATACCCGCTGAGGGTGAAGAAAAGATCCACGCCGAGAGCTCCCGCGCGGGCGATGCCGGCGAGCATCGAGGCGGGCAAATTGGGGATCCCATAATCAGTGGAGGAATGCGGCAGCGCGTGGTGCAGAAACACCAGAAGAAACGCCCCGAAACGCAGAACATCCAGCTCCGGACGATAGAAGCTCTTGCGTGCGGCATCTTGCGCGGAACTCACGCCAGATTAGTGGGCAGGAAGGGCGGAGGATTCTCAGGGTAAGAGATCGACGATGCTATACTACGAAGCGAGTTAGCAGTTCCCGACTGTTAACTAGTCGATTCGTCGGGGCGTGGCTCAGCCTGGCTAGAGCGCCTGGTTCGGGTCCAGGAGGCCGGAGGTTCGAATCCTCTCGCCCCGACCATTTCTCTCGTTTCATTTGGGCAAGTAATCCCGGAGCCTCGGATAAAGTTCACGAACGAATTCGGCGGCGACTGTTGTGGCCGCCTGGTCTCCGCCGCGCGAGGGCCATGTAGTCACCCGAACCAGTGCAGTGTCGCTGCGCTTGTCCCGCAAGGCGTCGGCCGCTAGCCAGAATTTGGCCGCCCATTCCCCCGCGATGACGCGCCGCGATGTTTGGTACCAGTAAAGGACCACGGCGCTCTCCAGGTTTTTATCTACCACGTAGCGATTGACAGTAATTGGACCCGCCACTGTGTCGACCGTGACCTCGTCCACAATTCGCGGCGTCCAGCCCCCGCCCGGCAAACACACCTTCGGCGAATGGGGCTGGCGGGCGCCTCCTCGTTGGGTTTGGAACCATGCTACCAGCAGGCTCGCAAACGAGTTCCCGGGAGTTTCGATATAGGTCTGACTCACCAATCGGTCGGCGCGAAGTTCCGCCGCGACTTCTGCCTCTATTGGATCGCTACGGAATAGTTTCCACCTGCCAAACGTCAGGGGAAAACGATCGGGAGCCGGGGGCGCCGGCGGACGCTCCACGCTAGCCGCCCTATGTATCAAAAACATTTGCGCGAATAAAAAAACCGGAACCAGTCCCCCCGCCCAGGACCGCAATCTGGTCCGCTTACGATCGATTAAGAACATACATCCTGTTCAAAAGTTGCCGGGTGATTAGGAGCACCGCGAGACACAGTACGAAGATGAACCATCCCGAAAGCTCGTGGGGAAAACCGGAATCGAGCGCCGGCATCCAGCCTGCGGCTGCGACTCTGGCGGCGTTGGCAACGATGGCAATCGGTATGGCCGCGGCCAACAGTGTTAACCGGACAGCCCACATCCCAGATCGGGAATCAAACAAGTATCCGAATACGACCCCCATGAATCCGAGCGAAAGCAAGTAACGGATACCGTTACAAGCCTCCACGACCGCGACCCTGTGGCCTCCCACGTCGAGAATATTGCCCTCCCGGATAACTCCGATCCCGGCGACCGTTAGCATGCCCGCGGCGACCCGGCTGGCGAGCAGTTGTAAAGGCAAGGTCGCCTGGTTGTAGACCAACGCCAGTTTAGGCAGCATAAAGAGCGCCAGTATGAATGGAAAAGCTAACGCTCGTAGCCAGGAAAATCCACCCAGGCAAAGCACGGCCCCAGCCACCGAAATCAGAAAGGCCAGGGATTCGGCGAACAGGCCCACGCCGAGTGCGCCGGCGAAATGCAAAATCGCAGCCAACGCCAGTAGCGCCCCGCCCCACCAGTTCGGTTGCGCCGGCAGTGCCCGCCACCGCTCACGCTCTCGCCAGATCACCCACAGAATTACGAACGGGACCAAGAAACCATGCGACATGTCTTCGTCGGTTCGCCACTGTTCAAACATCCCTCGAAGTGCGGGAGCATAACAGGCCAACAAAGCCGCTACAGTGAGAACCACAGCCGATTTCCGCGAAGACATGCGGGTAATATGCCGGCTCAGGTTCGGAATGACTGAAAGATCCGTTTGCGCCCCTGGTAAATCGCGATGCCAAGGAGAGCCGTGGTAACCAAAATCAGCGAGGAAGGAGCTGGCGTGGCCAAGGGCGGCGGTCCGCCAGAACCGGCGGGAGTGTTGATGGTATTACTGAGCAGCGTGACCGCGCCGTTGCGCGCCAAAGCTCGGCCTTGAAGAGCGGCGCCAGTGCCGAGCGAGATCGATACTAAAGCGAGGATATTTCCAGAAAAAAACGAGCTCGTTCCTAGAGTTGCCGAACTCCCCACTTGCCAGAAGACGTTGGAAGCTTGGGCGCCATTGGTAAGCACCACCGTACTGCCGACGGCTGTCGTAAGGGTGCTCCCCATCTGGAAGATGAATTGAGCATTCGGATTGCCCAGCGCATTGAGCGTGACAGTGCCCGTTATCGCTAGTGAAGTACTGGAAGTGTAAACGCCGGGAAAGAATGTAAGGCCACCCAAGTCACCAGATACGGTGGCCGAGGATGGCGCTCCTGCCGCAGCGTTATAGGCGGTCGTCAATTGAGTTTGAGCCGTACCCGCGAACGCGTCTGCTGCATGAATTGTGCCGATCACCTGTCCAGGAGGGAATCCGGTGACGGCACTCCCTGGACTCACGCCTAGATTCCCAAGCACCGCTGTCGGACCGCTGCTCGTAACTGTCGAGCCAGCCAGAACTCCAAACGTATCGACCGTCGACCCAAGGGTAATTTGCGCTTTCAAACTGAGGGAACAGGTCAACCAGAAGAGGACCGCGGTAAGTTTATTCAAAGCCCTTCCTTTCATTCGGAGTATTTATTCACAACTCGCGGATGAAAGTTTATAATGGTTTCCCTCTAATTTCAATACCACCCATTTTAAGTGGGGATATTCAGAAATTAGGAGAAATCCTGCTTTGAATGCGGATCATGCGACGTCGCGAGGCGGCTCGGATCCAACCTTGAAAAACTCCAGGGAGGCGGAATTCAGACAGTAGCGCTGGCGGGTGGGCGGAGGTCCGTCGGGGAACACGTGTCCCTGGTGACTATCGCAGCGTTTGCAGCGAATCTCGGTCCGAACCATTCCGTGACTCACGTCCTGGATGCTGCGGATATGATCCGGGTCGAAAGGTTCAAAAAAGCTTGGCCATCCGGTGCCGGATTCGAATTTGGCGCTGGATCTAAAGAGTGGCAGACTGCACAGGCGGCAGCCGTAAACGCCGTCCACTTTGTTGTCGAGAAGACCGCCGCAAAAGGGCGGCTCAGTCCCATGGTCGAGCAGGATCCGGCGTTCCTCGGCAGTGAGCTTCTTGGCGAGAACGTTGATCTCGGCTGGGCTGAGTGGATCCAGCTTATAGCCTGAATGCGACAACGTAGACTTGGGGGTTGTTTGGCGTTCCATGGCGTTCCTCGGAAGGGCGGGAAGATTTGGTGGACGGCGTGGGACTTGAACCCACGACCCCCGCATTGCGAACGCGGTGCTCTCCCAACTGAGCTAGCCGCCCACTTGATCTACAGCTCAGGATAACACGACATTATGGTTGAACTGCGGTGTACAGAACCTGCTGTCCTCCAACGGGACCCACGGAAAAAGTCAAAGGAATGGCATCCCCGGGGGTGGTATCCGGCACCACTACGTTGAACTGGTACAACCCGATCATTCCGGGAGCCAAGCCGGCATAGCTCACGGTCGCAGGCATTCCGCCGAAGAATATCTGGAACGGCAAAATCAAGTTGTTATCGTTCGCGACGATGTTGCCTGCGCCCGTATCTGGAGTCACCGTACCAAACCCGACACCGTAAAGAACGATGGTTTCGCCCGGATGGGGAGGCCGAGACGGGGCGCTACCTTGCATTGTTCCCGACATAGCCACCGCCGGGAGGGCCAAGGTGGTTCCGTCTGTAAAAATAGCCTCGGTGTATTGCTTGTCGCCGACCTTAAGGGCAGAGGGAGCCAGCAAACCCGGCTGAACTTGATTCACCGCAATTGTCTGAGGATCGCTGGCACCGGCCGCCGTGCTCACGCGGACATCCTGAGGACCCAGCCCTACGCCCGAGGGAATCTGCGCGAGGATTTGATTCGGGCTGATGTAGGAAATAAACGCCGCTTGACCGCCGATGGTGACCGTAGTTCCATCGAGTGAGGTGGGGGCTTGGGCGCCGTGGAAATCCGCAACGGTCCAGGAGCGTGCATTACTTGCCAGGTTGGCTCCGTGGATTTCAACCCAGGATCCGGGCGCGACAGCGGAAAATCCGCCGAACTGCGAATCGCTCACCACTCCCGAGAGATCGATTTTGGGCGCCACGCTGGGTGCGACCGATACCAGAGGCGCAACCGGCGTCAACAAACGGATGACGCTATTCTCGTCGTCCGCGACATACACGCTTCCGGAAGCGCCGACGGCCAGTCCCCAGGGGAATCGAAGCGCCGCATTGGTAGCGGGTCCTCCATCACCGTTATAGTCGTATTGGCCGTTTCCCGCTGCCGTGTAAATGTTCCCGTCCGGCGTCACTACCCGGATACGGCTGTTGAGCCAATCCGCAATGTACAGATTCCCGGAGGAAGGGTCCACTGCTATGCCCTTTGGGTAGTAGAGGCTGGCCTGGGTGGCCGGACCGCCATCCCCTCCGAACCCGCCGCTTCCATTTCCGGCCACGGTCGTAATCGTGCCGTCAGGGGCGATCTTTCGGACCCGATGGCCGGCTGTGTCCGCGACGTAGATGTTCCCTGCTGTGTCTATGGCGAGCCCTTCCGGGTCGTTCAAAGCCGCGCTGTTAGCTGGTCCGCCATCTCCGGATGAAGCCGCGTTCCCCGTTCCCGCAAAGGTGCTGATGTTTCCGTCCACCCCCACCTTGCGGATGCGATTGTTGCCCGTGTCGGCGATATAAAGATTGCCGGCGGCGTCCAAGACAAGAGCCGTAGGCGTATCGAAAAGCGCGCCCGTGGCCCCGCCTCCGTCTCCGCCAAAGCCTTGCACGGTGCCGGCGATGGTACTCATGATGCCGCCGGACGCTGTCACTTTCCGAATCGCGTCGTTGTACGTGTCGGCGATATACATATTTCCGGCTTTATCGATCGCCAGGCCGTAAGGACGATTCATGCCGGCCTTCGTCGCCACGTTAGTATCACCAAAATCGCCGAAATCGCCCGTTCCCGCAAACGTGGAGATATTTCCGTTGGTATCCACTTTGCGAACGCGGCTGTTGGAAGCATCCGCAATGTACATGTTCCCGGCGCTGTCAAAAACGACGGTTGCAGGAAAGGCTAGAGTCGCTGCGGTGGCCGGCCCCCCGTCTCCCGCAAAGCCATGCGTACCCGTGCCGGCAACGGTGCTGATGGTGAATTTCGGGGCTTGCCCGAAACAGGCGCCAATCAGAATCAAGCTCGCGAACGCGGACAAACTACGACGTAACACAGTCATCTCCTAGATTGTCGCAAGACGCGGCTTGGGCCGTCGTCCGGTACAGCGTTAACCGAATGTTAATTTTAGGGCGCAATCCATTATCCGTGAAACTATTTTTCGCTTGCCCCCGACGCCAAATCGGTAGACACTAAAGTTTCATGTCCTCCCCCAGATTCACGGACAGCCCCGTTCGCGAGCCCGCCGATCGATGGACCACTGCGGAAGCCGCAGAACTCTACGACGTCGCCAGTTGGGGCAAGGGATACTTCTCAGTTGGCAAGAATGGCAACCTGTTGGTCCACCCAGAGAAGGATACCAGCCGCACCATCGACCTGAAGGAATTGGTGGACAATCTCCAGCTCCGGGGTATCTCGCTGCCTATCCTGATCCGCTTCGGCGAAATTCTGAAGCACCGCCTGGGCGAGATGCATCAGGCGTTCCAGAACGCCATCGCCGAGCACAACTACAAGAACAACTACTGCTGCGTCTATCCGATCAAGGTTAACCAGCAGCGCCAGGTGGTGGAAGAAGTCTTCGAGTATGGACGCCCCTACAAGTTCGGTCTCGAAGCCGGCTCAAAACCCGAGCTACTTGCAGTGCTGGCTATCGCCGACAACCAAACCCCCATTATCTGCAACGGTTTTAAGGACGACGAGTATATCGAGATGGTCATGCTGGCCAAGAAAATCGGCCGCAACATCATTCCGGTGGTTGAAAAATACACCGAGCTCGATCTGATCTTGAAACATTCGCAGCGCGTGGGCGTGCGCCCGGTGATCGGGCTGCGCGTGAAACTCGCCAGCCGCGGCTCGGGACGCTGGAAGTCGTCCGGCGGCTACCGTTCCAAGTTCGGTCTGACCATCACGGAGGCGCTGCGGGCCTTGGATCAGCTCAAAGCGGTCCACATGGAAGATTGCCTGCAACTCCTGCACTTCCACCTGGGCAGCCAAATCACCAACATCCGCCAGATCAAAGGCGCGGTGATGGAAGCGGCGCGCGTGTTCGTGGAGCTGCATCGCGCCGGCGCAGGCTTGACCTTTATGGATGTCGGCGGCGGCTTGGGCATCGACTACGACGGCTCGCAAACGGATTTCGAATCGAGCGTCAACTACACGCTTCAGGAATACGCCAACGATGTGGTGTATCACATCCAGAGCATCTGCGATGAAGCCGAGGTGCCGCATCCGGTCATTGTTTCCGAAAGCGGCCGCGCGGTGGTCGCGTATCACAGCATGCTGGTGTTCAATGTCCTGGGTGTCACCGGGTTTAGCGATAGCGACAACCTTCCTGAGATCCCGGAGGACGTCGAGCAGCCGCTGATCGATCTCAAAGAAACGCTGCGTGGGCTCTCGAACAAGAACCTGCTTGAAAGCTTTCACGATGCCCAGCAGGCACTGGATTCCGCGCTGAACCTTTTCAGCCTGGGCTATCTGCCGCTGCAACAGCGAAGCTGGGGGGAAAGCATCTACTGGCTGATTTGCCGGCGCATTCAGAAGCTGGCCAAGGAGCTGGATTATTTCCCCGAGGAGCTGGAAGGCCTGGACGGCTTGCTCTCGGATACCTACTTCTGTAATTTTTCGCTGTTCCAAAGCATGCCCGATAGCTGGGCGGTGAAACAGTTATTCCCCATCATGCCGATCCACCGCCTGGAAGAGGAACCCTCACGCCCTGGAATCCTGGGCGATATTTCCTGCGACTCCGACGGCAAAGTGGACCAGTTCATAGATCGCCGGGACGTTAAGAAAACTCTCCTGATGCATCCGTTCAACAGCGGCGAGCCCTACATTCTCGGTGCGTTTCTGGTGGGTGCGTACCAGGAAATTTTGGGCGATCTGCACAACTTGTTCGGCGACACGAATGCCGTGCACGTCGGGCTGGATAAGGACGGCAAGGTGATCCTTGAAGCCGTGATCCAGGGCGATACCGTACGGGAAGTGCTGGATTACGTGCAGTTCCAATCGAAGACGCTGGTCGAGCAATTCCGGCGCGCAGTGGAAGCGGCCGTCCGCGACGGCAAAATCTCCTACGAGGAATCCGGTACGCTGTTGCGATTCTACGAGGACGGCCTGAACGGCTACACCTACCTCGAGCAATAAGGAAATGGTCCGGTAATGTGGCGCGCGCTGGCGTACGGGACGCTGGTCGCGGGCTCGCTCTTCGGTCAGTCCTTCTACCTCCCCAACGGCGCGGTCCCCCGGAAAGAGACCATCCAACTTACCATTGATCCGGCGCGCGAGATGTTTGAAGGCTCCGTGTCGATTGACGTCGAGTTGAAAGCCCCCGCTTCCATCATTTGGCTCAACGCGAAGAATCTGACCATCCGTTCAGCCTTCATTGACCAGGGAGACACTATACGTCCGGCCAAAATCATTGCCAGCCCGGGCGAGCGTGTCGGAATCGATAGCGGGCGGCCGCTTGCGGGTTCCGTGACTATCCGCATCGCCTACCAGGGGCGCCTGGACGACAAGGCGCTGTCCGGACCCTATCGCCGCAAGGTCGAGGGCGAGTGGTACGCCTACACCACCTTCGCTCCGATCGAAGCTCGCCGGGCGTTTCCGTGTTTCGACGAGCCGCGCTTCAAGGCTCCTTGGGATATTTCGATCCGGGTTAAGCGCGAGCATAAGGCTTTTTCCAATGGGCGCGAGTTGTCGGAAACTGAAGAACCCAACGGCTGGAAGCTGGTGAAGTTCGATACCACCGAACCCCTGCCCGCCGAAATGGTCGCCTTCGCCGTCGGGCCCTTTGACGTCTATGAGGGCGGCGTCGCTGGCCATGGAACTCCCGTGCGCGTGATCACGGCAAAGGATCACGCCGAGGAAGGTCACGCCGCCGCGCAGGCCACTGCCGCGATCCTGCCGCGCCTCGAGGCGTACACCGGAATTCCGTACGCGTTCGGAAAACTCGATCATCTAGCGTTGCCCGCGGGCGCTTTCGGTGCCGTCGAGAATCCAGGATTGATCACTTATCGAACACGCAATCTGCTGGTGCCGGTGGGTCAGGAAACGGCCACGTTTACACGCTCTCTTCGTTCTCTACAGGCTCACGAGATTGGTCATCAATGGTTCGGCGACCTCGTCACGCAAGCCTCTTGGGACGATGTTTGGCTCAGCGAAGGCTTCGCCACCTGGATTTCGGCCAAGATGATGGACCAGGAGGAGCCGCCGGAACGCGTGCACCTTGCGGCAATCGCGGCACGCGAGCGCATGATGGTGGTGGACAACCCGGCGCGCTCGCGGCCAGTGCGGATCGCGATTAATAGCCGGGACACGACGCGCGACGTGTACAATCGCGTGGTCTATGAGAAGGGGGCGGCGATTCTGCTGATGCTCGAAGGCTGGCTGGGTGAGGATGTCTTTCGCGATGGCCTGCGTGCTTACCTGAGTGAACATCGATTCGGGAGTGCAACAACGGATGACTTGGCAGCTGCCCTGCGGGCAGCCTCTGGTAATGACACCTCGCGCGTGCTGAACACATTTCTGAACACCACCGGCGTCCCCGAGCTGCGCGGCCAACTCCTGTGCGATCGCGATTCCGCGCCTCGCCTGCGAGTGATGAAATCGAACCCCGGCTCGGTTCCGGTATGCTGGCGAGCCGATCGAGTAGCTTCGTCCTGCACCGTGCTCGAAGGGCCGTCCACGGAAATCGCACTGCCCACAGGAACAGCCTGCCCAGCATGGTTTTATCTGAATTCGGGCGGGACGGGGTATTACCGGACACGTTGGACTCAAGCTCCCTTGCTAGCGCTACGGGAGCTTACGGATGCGGAGAAACTGACTCTTGTATATGACCTTCGCGCCAGCAAGAACGCTTCGGCGCAAGCGGCGCTGGTCCGTCTTGCCGGCGATGCTGATCCGGAGATTTCTAACGCGGCGCGCGATGCGCTAAAGTAGCGATGCGGCCCTTTGTCCCGACGGCGAATGTGCTGATGGCGTTGTACCCTTCCATGCCGAAAGGTTTCCAGATCTTCCCGCCATCGGAAGAATAATCGGAACCGGAAGTCCCCACGGCAACGCAGACGTCTGCATCGCCGCACCAAACCGCCGATCGGTAACCCGGCAGCGAACCCGCAGCCCATGTTTTCCCGCCATCGTTTGTAATGGCCATAGTGCCCGGAGCCTCCTCAGGTTTCATGTAGTCGCCGCCCACGGCGATTCCATGCATGGCGTCGGAAAACGCCAGCGAGAAAATCCCGGCGTTGGCCGAATCGTGGCGAATCGGAGTTTTCGCAATCGACCATGTCTGCCCGCCATCCCCGGAATGAAACACGCGGCCTCCGCCGAGGCCGCCGGTTCCGAACCAGGCTTCCCGAGTGCCGCGCGTGAATACGCAGGTACCGCTCGCAGCAAAGGCACCCTCGTCTTTGTTCGCCGACGGGCCCTTAATATTCTGCCAGGTGGCCCCGTCGCCGGTAGTCATGATCATGAATCTTCCATCCACCGGATCGCCCACGATAATCCCGTGAGTCGGGTCCCAGAAACCCATACAATCCCAAAAACCCTTCGGTTCGAGGTTGGTGGTGAGCAGATCCCAGGCCGCACCGCCGTCCGTTGTCTTGTAAATTCGCGATTGCGGGCCTTGGCCCGAGCTCATCAGGAAAGTTGTTCGATCGTCGACTACTTCGATGTCGCGGAAATCGACATCCGCGGTGCCGCGGGGGGCCACGTCGCGCCAAGTCGTCCCGCCATCGGTAGTTTTACGGACTGTGCCCTTGTCGCCGCTGACCCAAACGATCTGCCCCTTCGCGCTGACGGCCCGCAGGTTGGCAGTGGTTCCGCTGTCGACCGGAACCCAGGATTGCGCCACAACCGGCAAACCGATCACGAAAAGAAATTTCCACACGACCATCATTGTAGTCAACACTAGAGTGATGGACAGCCCTCCCGTCGCGAAGACGGTACCCTTTTCCACCACTTTGTTCTGCGACACCCGCATGGATCCTTATGCCTGGCTGCGCGATCGCAGCGATCCCGACACGCTCAAATACCTGGAAGCGGAGAACGCCTACACCAAGGCAATGATGAAATCGACCGAGGAGCTGCAGTCGAAGCTCTATGCGGAGATGCTCGGCCGGATCAAGCAGACCGATCTCAGCGTGCCGGTCAAACGCGAAGAATACTTTTACTACACGCGCACGGAGGAAGGAAAGCAGTACGGGATTTATTGCCGCAAGAAAGGATCTCTCGAATCAGCCGAGGAAATTCTGCTGGACGGAAACGTCTTGGGCGCGGGGCAGAAATATTTCCGCGTCGGCAACTTTGCCGTGAGCCCGAACCATCGGCTGCTGGCCTATTCGGTGGATTTCGAGGGCGACGAGATGTACACCATCCGGGTGATGGATCTAGAAACACGCGTTCTGCTGGCGGATGAGATTCCCAACACGTACTACACGCTCGAATGGGCCAACGACAACCGGACGTTCTTTTACACCACGCTCGACGCGGCCAAGCGTCCGCACCAGGTGTATCGCCACACTCTGGGCGAAAAAGAGAATCCGCTGATCTATCACGAAGAAGATCAGCGCTACACCCTCGCGCTGGAGAAAACCTCCAGCCGGGAATTCATTCTGATAAATATCGGCAGCTCGCTGACCTCCGAGGTTCGCTACGTCAGTGCGGAACACGCTTATACGCCCTTTCATGTCGTTCTCCCGCGCGTTCAAGGTGTGGAATACGATCTCACGCATCACGACAACTCGTTCTACATCCGCACCAACGACAATGCCAGGACCTTTCGCGTGGTGCGCGCCCCGGTCGGCGATTCCTCGCGTCCCAACTGGCAGGATTTCTTGCCCAAGCGCGACCGGATTACAGTAGAGAGCGTTCATGCGTTTCGCGACTACCTGGCGATTGAGGAGCGCGACCGCGGACTAAGCCAGATCCGGATTCATCATTTCCCCAGTGGGCAGGTGCATGCCATCGAATTCCCCGAACCGGTCTATTCCGCCGATCTGGGACCGAACGCCGAATTCGATACCAAGACTCTACGTTTCCATTACACGTCACTGGTCACGCCGGCCTGCGTTTTCGATTACGACATGGAAACTCGCGGGCGTGTGCTCAAGAAGCAGCAGGAAGTATTGGGTGGATATGATCCGGCTCAATATCAATCCGAGCGTGTCTACGCCAAGGCGACGGATGGCGCGGAAGTGCCGATCTCAATCGTCTATAAAAAAGATTTTCACCGGGACGGTTCCGCACCCCTGCTGCTTTATGGCTACGGTTCTTACGGCATAAGTATCGATCCGACGTTCAGCTCGGATCGGCTCAGCCTGCTTGATCGCGGGATAGTTTATGCCATAGCGCACATTCGCGGCGGCGGCGACCTCGGCAAGCCTTGGCACGAAGACGGCCGCTTGCTGCTCAAGAAGAACACCTTCACCGATTTCATCGCGTCAGCGGAGTATTTGATCGCCGAAAAGTACACCTCGGCCGCGTGCTTGGCGATTCAAGGCGGCAGCGCCGGTGGGCTGCTCATGGGCGCGGTGGCCAATCTAAGACCCGATTTATTCGCCGTGATCGTCGCCAACGTTCCGTTTGTCGATGCCCTAAACACCGAGCTCGACGCCACGCTGCCCCTCACGGTCGGCGAATGGGAGGAGTGGGGAAACCCCGCCGAGAAACATTACTACGATTACATCAAGTCCTACGCGCCGTATGAGAACGTTACGCCGAAAGAATACCCGAAGATCCTGGTCACGGCGGGGTTAAACGACCCGCGCGTATCTTATTGGGAGCCTGCAAAATGGGTGGCCAAGCTGCGTGCCCTCAAGAAAAATAACGGTTTGTTGCTACTGAAGACCGAAATGGGCAGCGGGCACTTCGGGGCGTCCGGCCGGTATGAGCGCTGGAAGGAAATCGCCTTTAACTATGCCTTCATCCTTCACGCCTTGGGTTTGGACAGGACGCCCT
>Ga0068855_100007125_pt1 | contig 13564 bp, 15 predicted proteins | sample KBSCornC52_FD_66592 | JGI IMG/M metagenome (GOLD analysis project Ga0068855, IMG submission 66592) | Corn rhizosphere microbial communities from Kellogg Biological Station, Michigan, USA - KBS Corn C5-2 | ecosystem: Host-associated > Plants > Roots > Rhizosphere > Soil ... | reverse complement strand
TATTTGTTTCCGGAGCGCCCGCGCGCAATCGCGCATTGCAAAGCGGTGACCTCATACAGATTGGGCGGTACGCGTTTCATTTTCGCGAAAGGCAGAGGAAATAATGGCCGAGCCGGTTTGCCCCTATTGCCGCATGCCTTTTGACGAGGCTTCTCCGCCACGGATTTTCTGCACCGCCTGCGGCATGCCGCATCATGAAGATTGCTACCAGGAAAATGGCGGCTGCACCGTCTTCGGCTGCAAGCGCGCGCCCGCCGACGAACCCAAGGTACAGGTTGCGCTCAGCGATTTAAGCGCCGTGCCGATACCGGCGCAACAGTACGCTCCCGTTGCGCAGCAATACGCTCCAATGGTGCAGCAGCCCGCTCCGGTGCAAGGCTATCAACCATCGCGTTATAGCGGACCGCTGGGTTTGTCGCAAGCGGCTGCTGCCGCGCCCGCGCAAGTTGCAACCGCCGCGCCTAATCCATTTCCGACAGCCCCGCCGGCTTGCGCTTATGCTGCGCCGGTCTACGCGTCAACCCATAAGAGCCGGACAAGCTACATTGTCCTCGGTATTTTTCTCGGGTCGTTGGGGATACACAACTTTTATGCCGGATACACCGGCCGCGCGGTCGGACAACTCTGCCTTACTGTTTTGACGCTTGGTTATCTCGGTATCGTTTCGTGGATATGGGCCATCATTGAAATCTGTACCGTTGAAAAGGACAGCACCGGCCTGCGTTTTAGCTGAGTGCACGGAGTGACGATTGAAATATTACATACAGCGCCAATTGAATGAGTATGGCCCTTACACGCTGGCCGATCTCCAACGCTACGTCGCGCAAGGAAGCATCTTGCCAACTGACCTGACGCGTAGTGAGGGCATGACGGAGTGGACACCCGTATCGCAAGTCATCGGCAATATTCCCATTCCGCTGGCTGCCGGGACCGCCGCGGGTGCATACGCCGGAGGGACGGTCTACGGCGGCAGCGGGACCGTTTACGACGGATCGACCACAGGTTTCGGCGTCCAGGCGGTACCAATGCAGGGAACTCCACTCGTTCCTCCCGATTTTCATTGGGGTCTGGTGCTGCTCATCGGCATTTTCACTTGCGGGTTGTTTTTCAGTGCCTGGATGATCGTTGAAGCGGTGTTCGTGCGCAAAATTAAGCCGGACAGCAAAGGGCTGATGTTCGTGATCATCGCCGTTGTGGGGTCCTATCTCGGCGGGTTCGCCAATGGCTTCATCAGTGCAATCAACCATACGAGTCCGCAACCGTTAGGACATCTGATCACGATCGTATTCGGCTTGACCTTTCTGGTGGGAGCTTTCCAGATGCGAAGCGATCTGGAGGAGTACTACAACGGAACGGAACCAATCAACCTCCAACTCAACGGAGTGATGACCTTCTTCTTCGCCATCTTTTATTTCCAGCACCACTTTTCCCGGATTGCTCAATGGAAGAAAACCGGGACTCTGGCGCCGCAGGGCTGATGAAACAGCGAACCATGACCGGCATTGCGGTCGCCGCGATTCTTGGCGGGCTGGCAATTGTCTATCAGTTTCCCCCAGCTGAATATTCCTTCTATCCGCGATGCCCCATCTATCTCACGACTCACTGGCTTTGCCCAGGTTGCGGCAGCACGCGCGCGCTGCATGCCCTTTTGCATCTCGATATTCAGGGCGCGCTCCATTACAACGCTTTGTTCACATTGTTGTTTCCTTTTGTCTGCCTGTGGCTTGGTTTCGTTTGCTATCGGACCTTGCGGTATGATCAATTTCCCAAGCTGGCATTTCCGCCCAGCTTGGCGGTTTGCCTGATCGTTACAGTTGTCTTGTTCACGATCGCCAGAAATACGATGTTCGCTTTTTGAGTTGCTTATGTTGTCACCCAGAATTCGCCGGCTAAAACTCGATCACGATTCGCTGTTCAAGCGTTTCTCCGGATGGCCTTTGATTCGCATTGTGGGAACCGCCGGAATGCCGCCGGAGCTGTATCGCTTTCAGTATCTGGTGCGCGGGCTGTATGTGGCCCCGGATGGCGCCATTTTGGAACGCAACGATCATTTGCTTGAGGTGAATCTTTCTTTGGGCTATCCTCGCCGCGCGCCGCAGTGCCGCATGCTTACGCCCGTGTTTCATCCCAATTTCGACGACAGTTCGGTATGCATCGGCGATTTTTGGGCAGCCTCAGAGTCCCTGGACGACCTTATTATTCGCATTGGCCGAATGATCTCGTATCAGGAGTACAACACCAAGAGCCCCTTAAACGGGCTGGCGGCAAAGTGGGCAGCGCAAAACCCCAGCCTTCTGCCGGTCGATCCACGTCCTATCGCTCCGCCACTCGACCAACCAGCAGAGGAACCAAGTTCGTCAACATCTTCTGCAACTCAATCCGCTGCTGCTCCAATCCCGCACACGCCTTCATCGCCTGCCGCTTCTGTTCCTGATGGCGAGGACCCATGGGAACAGAAAATCGTGATTTCGTAACAGCAGGCAAGATTTTGCCCGCCTAATAAGCCATCGCGCGAGATCTTTTACCGCCACGACAGAGTGCCGTTTATCGGAGCCTTCACCTGGCCTGAATCCGAGTGAGTTTCACTGAAAACCGAAAAAGTTACAGAAATCCTATATTTCTCTTGCGCCTCTTTCCCATTTCCGCATTCCGGATTTTTTCGAGATTTTTTTCGAAGCTGATTTTACGAGTGCTAAGCTCCAGCACACTCAACCGACTTTTTGGTTTTTCTCTCCGCCAGAAAGACGAATGATCATTTCATAACGCTGGATTTTCAGTTTGGCGAACTCTACTTCTATTCATCGCGGCTTCATCTGTTCATCTGGATTCGACAGACGCAGCACAACCCAACAAAAATGAGGTCACAGAAATGAAACTTCCCCTGGGAAAAATCAGATTCGCATGCGTTTTTCTGTTTTCGATTTTGGCTGTGAACTTTATGGCCGCGCAGCAGCTCAACCAGCATGTTGACAATCCGGGACAGACAGCTGACACGGCCCCCACCGGCCACGTTCCCAACGTTCTTCCAACAACCATTGAGCCTGCTAAACCCGGCCCCATTGGCGAAACAGTTGTCACGGGCAATGGGATCAGCTATCACAACGGCCCAGTCATGAAGGGCAATCCTGTCCACGCTTACATTATCTGGTATGGCAACTGGAGCGGCACGGGATCGAATACGGCTGCGACCAGAAGTCTGATCGAGCATTTTCTGGGCACCATCGGTGGTTCGAACATTGAAAAAGTTAATACTACGTACGGGGACACGACCGGCAATGTGAGCGGGAATGTTAGCTTCTCCGGCAGCACGATTGTCAGCAGCAGCACCAATCTGAGCGATTCGGGCGTGCAGACGCAGGTCAACAACGCCATCACCAGCGGCCGTTTGCCCAGAGACACCAATGGCGTTTACTTTGTGCTGACTTCCTCCAACATCAGCGAGACTTCAGGCTTCTGCACGCAATATTGCGGCTGGCATACTCATGCCTCGCTGGGTGGTTCGGACATCAAGTACTCCTTTGTTGGCAATCCCGATCGCTGTCCCAGCGGTTGCGAAGCCCAGACGACCGGCCCCAACAGCCCTGCAACAGGCGTTGGCGGAGCGGACGGCATGGCAAACGTGATTTCTCATGAATTGGAAGAGGCAATTTCCGATCCTGACTTGAACGCCTGGTTTGATTCGAGCGGTCAGGAAAACGCCGACAAGTGCAATTTCAACTTCGGCGCAACCAGCACGTGCACATCCACCAGCATTTGCAGCGCCGCGGGGAAGGCGGCCGCGTCAAAATTCAATCAGACCTTCGGGAACAATGATTGGTTGCTGCAGCAAAACTGGAGAAATTCCGGTGGCGGCGCTTGCGCCCAGCACCTGTAAACACTTTATTTTTGGGCCGCCTGCTCATGGCGGCCCTTTGTTCCCCCTTTAGAAAGCGCTAAAAGTTGGGGGATTGTGCTGGAAGTTGCTTGTAATGGGAAAACAAAACATGGCTGGATTGCCGGCTTGCCGATGCTTTGAAAGCCGCATATTTGGCGCATAAAGGCGGTTTAATTGTGATTGTGCTCATCTGAATCTCGTGGTACGATTCCGGACATTCTGTTCTGCTCGATTCCGGGGGGCCGTGAATCAGAATCAGCGAAACCAATAATAAAACTGGATCAAAATTTATATTTTTGGGCTTCTTCTGTTCATTTCATTCAACAGACGCAGCAACACCTAACAGCGAGGTCATTGCAACAATGAAAAGTTCCCAAGCAACAATCAGATTCGCGTCGGTTCTTCTGTTCGTCATCCTGTCCATGAATTTTCTGGCAGCGCAAAGCCTGCGTCCGGGTTCGGACGGAGATATAAGGCCCTCAGGTCACGTTCAGGGCGCCGCACAAGAAACCCTTCCTGCCGCCAAGCCGACTGGCAACACGGTGGTACAGGGCAATGGCATCAACTATCACACCGGCGGCGTTGTGCTGAAAGCGAATCCGGTTCCGATTTACGTTATCTGGTACGGCAACTGGACCAACGGTGCAAAGCCCTCTGATAGCCAGCTCACGGTCAGCACGATTGAACTTTTCCTGGGCAGCAGCGCGCTCGGCGGCTCCAGCTATGAAGCCATCAATACCACTTACGGTGACCCCACCGGCAATGTCAGCGGCCATCTGAATTTCTCCGGCCACTCCTTTGATAATTATTCCGCGGGCACCAAGTTCGGCGACCGCTCACTTCCCGGAATCGTCAGCAAGGCCATCAGCGGCGGGTTGCCGAATGATCCCAACGGCATCTATGTCATTCTCACGTCTTCTGACGTAAACGAAACCTCTGGCTTCTGCCGGACCTATTGCGGCTTCCACACGCATGCCACCATCGGCGGCAATGACCTCAAATACGCATTCGTCGGCAACGTTGATAAGTGCCAGAGCGGCTGCGAAATCCAGGCCACCGGTCCCAACAGCCCGGCGGTCGGCGTAGGCGGCATCGATGGCATCTCCAACGTGCTCACCCACGAGACTGAAGAAGCCATTACCGATCCCGATCTGAATGCATGGTTTGACTCCAGCGGCAATGAAGACGCAGACAAATGCAACTTCAAGTTCGGTCCGACCTCGATTGCCGGCAATGGCGCCAAGTTCAACCAGACCTTCGGCGGCTTGAACTGGATGATCCAGATGGAATGGGAAAACAGCCGCGGCGGCGGTTGCGACCAGACCTTGGGCGGCCCGTTCTTCACAAACTAGTTTTCATGGTTCGATTTGAAGCCGTCCGGCATTCCCGGACGGCTTTTTCATTACAATGAATTCATCCCCGAGGTTGATTCCATGCCGATTCGCAATTCTATTTTCATTGCAACAATTGTGCTCGCTGCCTTTGTGTTTACTTCCGCTCAGGAACCCGTGAAGCCCTCGCTGAACCCCAGAATCATTACCGCCACCCGCCAGGTCACGATCTTTAACGCCCTGGAAAACCAGTTGCTCCACGCTGTTCAAAGCAAAGATCAAGCGGGATTGAGCAAGCTGGTATCAGACGATTGCATCATTGAGATGCCTGATGCAGATCCGTTGCCTGGTGATGACTGGATGAAAACGGTCTTGTCCAAAGACTATGTGCTGAAAACATTCGTAATACGGCAGCTTTCGGTAGTGGATGGGGCGGATGTGATGGTGGTCAAATTCGACCGCGTGCAGCAATCCAGCTTTAAAGGCAAGCCAGACGGCGGCGAATTTTTTGTGGTAGATGTATGGAAGAAAGATGGAGAAAATTGGAAGCTGGCCAGTCGCTATGTTTCCAAAGTAAGCTCTGTCCCGTACATGCCCAAAGCCGACGTGAAGCCAACAGGGAAGAAGTAAGACAACAGACATTGCAACTGCAGTACGATAGCTCCATTACCGGTTCGCGTCTTCCAGCAATGCGCGTAGCCGGTCGGCATCTTCGCGGGCCGCGTCCGTCACAATGTAATACTGCAGTCCGCCTTGTTGCCAGCCATTCACAACAAACGTCTGGTTGCCGGCAGGGGGCTCTCCGTGTACATCGCGCGCCTGAAAGATGAAGACGGATATTTTGTGTTGCCGCACCTGATACACCAGCTCCGCGCCTGGAGTTTGTTGCGCATAAATCAATTTGCCACCGATTAAAGTGAACGGCGATCCGGCAGCGAGTTCCGGCGGATTGAAGGTGAAGGGCAGCTTGCCCTGAAACCACGGCTTCACCGTGTGCTTGTCGCTTGAGATCACGTCAACAGGATTTGAACTGGCGAGCATGGTCACATGCTGGTCAATCAATTGCGCAACCGTGGCGTTGGATGCCGAAGGACGCGAGATCCATGCGAATGCAACAACAGCCAACAAGACTGCAGAAGCCGCAAGCGCGCTGGCTCTCAGCCACAAGCCTCTGGTCTTCTTCGGGGCCATCTGACGCTGCACGCTGGCATAAAGTTCCGGTGGCGCGGTAAAGCGTTTCGCGGCCAGGCGCACGGTCTTCTTCAGCTCCTGCTGTTCCAGCACTGCCGCGGAACAATCGGCGCAGCTTTGCAGATGCCCGGCGAACGCCTGTTCTGCTGCGGGCTCCAACTCGCCATCCACATACAGCCCGATTTTTTCCCGCCATTCGCAGTTTGTCACTTTACACCCACAGTTCTTCTACCGCCCAGCGTCAGCACAATATGCTCTCGCACTTGCTTTCTTGCCCGCGCCAGCCGAGACATCACGGTGCCAATGGGTATGTCCAGCGCCTCGGCAATTTCCTGGTACTTCATTTCTTCCAAATCGGCCAGCAGGATCACTTCCTGGAACGCCGGCGCAAGTTGTGCAATTGCGGACTGCACCAGCTCAGTGTTCGCGCGCCGTATCAGTGCGATCTCCGGAGTTTCCGGGCTGACAGAGCTTTCTTCAAAACCTTCTTCATCTTCCTGCTGCGTGTTGCGCCGTTCCAGTCCGGTGCGGCTGGTCAGGAACGTGTTGCGCAGGATCCGATACATCCATGCGCGAAAATTTGTGCCTTCGCGGAACGACGGGAAGCCCTTCAGCGACTTCAAAAAAGTTTCCTGCACCAGGTCGCGGGCTTCATCGGGGTCACCGCATAGCCAGCGGGCAAAGTTATATAGCCCGTCCAGCAGCGGGACCGCCAGCCTTTCAAAGTCCTTGTTTTCCAAGCCGCTCACATCCCCTCGCGCAACAACGGTGGCGGCCATGATTTTACTCCCCTTTGGTGAATGTTCCCGGCCTGAAATGCTGGTGTGCGCATCCAGACCACAAGCTTCTTGCTGCGTCATTCGAGGTTCCTTCACAACCCCGCGTTAACGCCGCTCAGGAACCCGCCAAGATGAGCCGTGAGAGCTACTACGCCAGCCGCGACTATCTCCAAAGGCAAGCGGTACATGGGCAGCGTGCGCTCCGGCTTGCGGCCGCGAAAATGTAACCACCACACCAGCCAGATCAAAGCTGTCGATGCCAGTCCCAGCAGCAAGTGCAACAGGAGATTACCTTTGATTTTTTGACCTTCGAGCTGCCAATGCCATGCCATCAATCCCGTTGCCACCGCTGGTACTGACGCAAAGGCGGCCACGGTCAGGTTGTAGTAAGCCACTGCCGCGAATGCTGCCGTGCGCCACCACTGCGCCGCAAAATCAAAAGCAACGCTCACCAGAAATAGCGCGATAGGGAAGTGAATCAGCACTACATGCTGGGCGTGGCGCGCCAACAGTACCGATTTCAGATCGAAAGGATTCATTTACTGCACCACAACCTTGCCGGTCATCTTTGGGTGGATCGAGCAAAAGTAGGTGTACGTACCCGGTTTGGTAAAGGTGTAAGTAAAGGTCTCATCCGTATCGAGCGGCTTGGATTTGAAACTCTTGTCGTCGCTCACCACGTTATGTGGGATGTCGTCCTGGTTGGTCCAGCGGATCGTGGTACCCGCCGGGACCGTCAATGGATTGGGTGAAAAGACAAAGTTGTCGATCTTGACCTGTGTCGCTGGCTTCTCGTCCACCGTCGCGCCGAAAGTTCTGGACCGGCCCGCCATCATGATGATCAAGATGGCGAGCGTGGCGAGACCCAATGTTAAAGCTGTTCTTTTCATGACTTGCTGTTCTCCTGTCTTCCTTAGGTTCTTGCGATCTATTCCAGAGTTGAATCGGTTATGCCCAGCGCATGCTTGCCCTGGACATAATTCACGTCGCGAATCCCCAGCAGGCTCTTCAATTGTTCCGCCGGAACTTTCATTGGCCCCGGTGAAGGCGCAGATCCCGGCTTGGGTTGCGGAAATGCCGTTGAAGCCGCCGTGTGGAACGTAACGTTGCCTTCAACCTTTTGCATGGTCTGGTGGATGTGGCCGTTGAGCACCGTGACCGATCCAAATTTCTTGAGATAGCCCAGCGCCTGCGCGCTATCGTCCGTTCCCCATCCCCATTCCGGATAAACGCTCCATAACGGAATGTGTGCGAACACGACGATGGGCGTACTTTTGGAAAGATGCTTCACATCCCCTTCCATCCACTCCAGCTGTTCTTGGCCCAGGCTGCCCAGCCCACCGGCTTTCAGGTTCATCACGTTCACCAAGCCGATGAAATGCACGCCTTTCTGATCAAAGCTGTACCAGCCCGCGCCCTTGGCGTTCTTGCCGTATCGCTCCAGATATTGTTTGCCGTCGTCGCCGATCACATCGTGCTCCCCCGGGACGTAAAAGACATCTTTGGCGCTGGCGCCTTTCAGCAGTTGGTCAACACCATCAAATTCTTCCGGCTTGGAAAGGTGCGTGATATCGCCGGTGTGAAGGATGAAACTTGGTTGCGTAGGCAGCGCGTTGATTTTATCGATGGCCGCTTTCAACGTTCCGGCAACGTCAGTGTTGGCCGGTTTGTTGAATCCCATGTGGCTGTCACTGATCTGGACAAAGCTGAGCTCGCCCTTGATCTCTTTAGCGCTGCGCCCAGCCAGTCCACTCAAGCTGTAAGACTTAAGCACGCCGCCTTGCATCACGCAAAAGGCTCCCGTGCCGGCCCATGCCATGCACTTTAAAAACCCGCGGCGATCAATGCCATCGTGGTTGTGGTCATGCAGAATTTCGTCTTTTGGTTTGCCGGCCATTGCTTCCTCCTCGTTGGAGTTCGCGCCGTTTCTTGGCTGTCGCGCGCTCACAGTGACTTAACTCAGCAAGGGAAGAAATATTCCCGGCGAGCCGGAAAACAATTCTTAACCCGTTGGGCCGCTATTTATGTGTTTTATCTAATTTAAAGAGACTTCTACTTTTAGCGGAATCGTCCGCGTGGAAGTGCATCCAACCTGTTATGCTGCGGCATAGCCGCATGGGGGTTCTATTGTCGGTAGGCAGCCAGACCAGGACGAAATTGGTGGCAATCGCGATCATCGCATTGTCCTGGCAAGCCAGCTCCTTGGCCCAAACCGCCGTTAAGCCCACCATCAGCGCGCAGACCCAAACTTTGGATGCGCTGCTCGACCAAAGTTATAACGCCATGTATAACCTGCGCTTCGATGAAGCGCTTCGCCTCGCTGAATCCGCTAAGCGCATGGCCAATGACGATCCCGTTCCATGGATGGCGCAGGCTTGTGCCGTGCTCTTCCGCGAATTTGATCACATGCACATTTTGCGCAGCGAACTCTTTGCCGCCGATGACAAATTCATTGACGGGCCGCCATTTACCTGGGACCCGCAACGGCGCAAAGACTTTGACAATGCGCTGGCCGGTGCGGAAAAGCTTGCCCAGCTGCGCCTGAAGCAAAGCAAGGACGATCCCAGGGCCCTCTTCGCTCTTACGCTGGTAACAGGACTTCGCGCTGACGATGCCGCGCTTATCGCCAAGAAAAAATTTAGCGCGCTTTCTTACACCAAATCCGCAAATGGCTATGCTGAGCGACTGCTGGCCATCGCGCCTAACTACTACGACGCCTACATCGCCACTGGCATGGGCAAATACATCATCGGCGGCAAAGCCGCCCCGGTCCGCTGGATGCTGCGGCTCGGGGGGCTCAAAGGTGATCAGGAGCAGGGTGTAAAAGAGCTGACGCTCGTGGCCGATCATGGCCGTTTTCTTATGCCCTTTGCCCGCATCCTGCTCGCTTTTGACGATCTGCGCCACAAAAACACGGCGGCGGCGCGCAAAAAGCTTGAATGGCTCCGCGAACACTTCCCTAATAACCCGCTCTTTTTACAGGAAATTGCCAAGTTGGACCATCCTTCGGTGGGCCCCGGCCAGAACTAACCGGCAATTCTCATTTACAATGAAAACATCCCAGATCGAACAACCTGCCCGAACATTGCCCCCTGAAAGGTGCATTTGTTGGTGCATCTGCGGGGACATACCCTTTCGTACATCGGCAAAGCCCGTGCGACCTGTTAGCATTCCGATACGCTGAAGGACCTTTGGAGAGTACTTTTGCAACCCATAAAACCCTTGAAAATTGCTGCTTTCCTCGCCTTTGCCATGTTGGCTTTCGTTGCCGGCGCATCGGCCCAACTTCAGCAGGTGAGCTCCAAATCGTCGTCGGTCGAAGACAAGCTGGCCCAGTCCTATCATGCAATGTATGACCTGAAATTTCAGGAGGCCTTCAAGGCCGCCGATGAAGCCAAAGCCGTTGCCCAGGATGATCCGTTGCCCTATGTGGCGCAGGCCTGGGTGGTTTTCTTCCGCGAACTCGACCGTTTGCACATCCTTCGCAGTGAGCTGTTTGCCACGGACGATAGTTACAACTCGCGTGATGCCTATACGTGGGACGCCAACAACAAAAAAGTTTTTGATAGCAGCCTTGATCAGGCGGAAAAGCTGGCGCAAGACCGCCTCGGCCGCAACCAGAATGATTCCCGCGCGCTGCTGGCGCTCTCGCTCATCAACGGCCTCCACGGCGATGATTTTGGCATCTTCACCAAGAAAGACCTCAAGGCCATCTCCTATATAAAGACCGCCACAACATACGCTGAAAAACTGCTGGCCCAGTCTCCGGATTCCTATGACGCTTACGTCTCCACCGGAATGGGCAAGGTGATTGTGGCGCGTAAATCCGCTCCAGTGCGCTGGGTGCTTCGTCTGGGCGGACTCAAGGGCGATGAAGGCGAAGGCATAAAGGAACTAACACTGGCCGCCGACCGCGCCCACTATCTTGCGCCGTTTGCCCGCCTCCTTGTGGTGTTTGAGGACGTCCGATTCAAGAACACTGATGACGCGCGCCGCAAGCTGGAAGCTCTGCACCAGCAGTTTCCCAACAACCATCTTTTCCAGGAAGAGCTTGATAAGCTGGGACGCACTTCAGCGCAACTGGTCCGCCAGGGCAACTGAAGCCGCGCCTTCAATCTTTCCGCTGGGGCCGTTCTGCACAAATACGACTGCGCGCAGGTCGTTTCGCTTCCAGTCTTTCTGTAGCTTAAGCGGAATTGTGGTTTCCATTCCGCCACTGTGCAGCATGCCTATCTCGCGCAGCTCGCGGACCACCGCCGCATGATGCAGTGTGCGTCCGCCATTCTCGCCGGAAAAAACTTGAGTGGCTAAATTGTCCTCGGTGATTGCCATCATCACCAACGCGTTGGCGTTGGGTGACGTGGGACCTTTGACCTGAATGGTCAGTTGGTCCGCGCCGGCCGGTACGAGTTTTACCTCCGCCGTTTCCAGTTGGCTGGCTTGCTGGCGAATCGTGCTCTGCGCTCGCCCGGCGTCATTGCCCACAAATTCCACTTCGCCATCCACCACCATCTCAGGCGTGTATGGGCCATCCACTTTCAGGGCATGCGTATATTGCTCCTGCCGCTGCGTGAACTCCGCCGAGGAGAATCTGTCTTTCCATCCCAGAGAATTCCAGTAATCCACGTGGAAGCCCAGCGGGATCACCTGGATGCTTTTAGCGGCCAGGTCCTGCCGCAAATGCCCCAGCAACTCATCCGCCGGCGGACAACTGGAACACCCTTCTGAAGTAAATAACTCAACGACCACAGCCCTGCGAGGGACGCCGGGTTCCGTTGTCTTGGCGACAACAATTGAGACACAGATCGCTGCGGCCACCAGAATTGCCACTGATAAAGTTCGTCCCATGTCCATCAGATGCACCACTTTCTTGTTCGTTACAGCCTATCCAACGTACGTAAAATCACGCGGGGCGGATTTACCTCCTGGTAAATTCTTGCGGTTCGATCCACCGGGCATATCAACCAGAGCCAATTAGTAAATACCAATTGCGAACTACCGCCCCTACTCCTTCACCGTTATCCCCAGCGTCTTCATCTTCCTGTACAAATGGCTGCGTTCCAGCCCCAGCACTTCCGCTGCGCGGGTCACGTTGCCGTGGTTTTCGTCCAGTTTTTTCAGGATGTAGTCACGCTCATAGGCGGCGCGGGCCTGATGCAGCGTGGAAAAGCCCCCCGTGGAAGAGCGTCCGCCTTCGCGATGGATCAGCGGCGGCAGATGCTTGCGCTCAATCTTGTGCGCCGTGGGATTCATGATGACCAGGCGCTCAATCACGTTGCGCAGCTCGCGGACATTTCCCGGCCAGGAATAGCGTGTGAGCGTTTCAATGGCCTCTTCGGTGATTTCACGCGACCGGCGGCTGTAAGCGGCGGAAAACTCTTTCAGAAAATGCTTTGACAGCAGAGGAATATCTTCTTTGCGCTCGCGCAGCGGAGGAACATAGAAGGGAATCACGTTCAGTCGGTAGAACAGGTCTTCACGAAAATTGCCGCGGGAGATTTCTTCGTCCAGATCTTTGTTGGTGGCGGCGATCACGCGGACGTCCACTTTCACTGGATCGTCATCGCCTACGGGAGTGAATTTCTGTTCATCCAGCGTGCGCAGCACCTTGGATTGCGTCTTCAGGCTCATGTCGCCCACTTCGTCCAGAAAGAGCGTGCCTTCATTCGCTTTTTCGAACTTGCCTTCTTTGTCGCTGGCAGCGCCGGGCAGCGCGCCTTTGCGATGGCCAAAGAGCTCGCTTTCAATCCAGTCTTCCGGAATGGCGGCGCAATTCACTTCAACAAATAGCTTGTCCTTGCGCAGGCTGTGCGCGTGGATGGCGTGCGCTACCAACTCCTTGCCAGTTCCCGATTCGCCATAAATCAGCACGCGGCCATTCGTGGGCGCCATAACGGCAATCTCATGCCGCAGGGCCTTCATGGGAATGCTCTCACCCACAATCACGCTCTTGGCCTGGAACTGCTTCTTGAACTCGGCGTTCTCCAGCCGCAACCGGTGCGCTTCCAGCGCGTTTTTGAGGACGATCAGCGTCTTGTCCAGCGAAAGCGGTTTTTCCAGGAAGTCGAATGCGCCGAGCTTGGTGGCGCGGACTGCGGTCTCAATGGTCCCGTGGCCGGAGATGATGACCACCTCCGGCGGATCTTCCAGCTGCCTGATCTTTTCCAGCGTCTCCAGGCCGTCGATGCCCGGCAGCCATATATCGAGAAGCACCACTTCGCAGGAGCGCTTCTTCAACTGCTCCAGGCAGGCTTCGCCGCTTTCCGCCAGCAGCACTTTATAACCTTCATCTTCCAGGATGCCCCGCAGAGACTCCCGGATATCGCGTTCATCATCCACCACCAAAATGCTATGCACTCTGCGACTCCGATGCGGCCATCTCTGTTGCC
>Ga0068855_100007121_pt1 | contig 13567 bp, 7 predicted proteins | sample KBSCornC52_FD_66592 | JGI IMG/M metagenome (GOLD analysis project Ga0068855, IMG submission 66592) | Corn rhizosphere microbial communities from Kellogg Biological Station, Michigan, USA - KBS Corn C5-2 | ecosystem: Host-associated > Plants > Roots > Rhizosphere > Soil ... | reverse complement strand
ACGTAGCGGGGAACGATCTTTTCGCTGCGTGTCTTCTCTTTCTCGTCGCGAGCCTTTTCCTTGTCGTCGCGAGGCTTGTCCTCACGCACTTTCTCCTCACGGATTTCCACTGGCTGAGCTTCAGCCGACGAGACGGGGAAGGCGGAAAGGAAACGGGGGGGCTCAGGGGTTTTCACGGGTGGGAGAATGCCACAGGTTTTTCGCCTGAAAAGGGAAAGGTTGGGAAACTTAGGGGAAAAGTGTCGGGGAAGTGCTTGGTGCTTAGTGCTCAGTCTTGGGCGCCAAGTGGCGGCACAATCCTGCGTTAGGCCCCGGGACACTGGCACTTGGCTCTTTCCCTACCGCAAGTATTCCGTCATCCCGTCGTAGCCGTGGGTCACGTGCATATCGTGGCCCAGCCGTTCGAGGATCTGGCGGGTCAATTGGAGCTTTGTATCCAGGAAAGCGTCGTCGTGCATGGGGTCGTGATGGGTCACTACCCAGTTCCGGACGCCGGCCAGCTTCATGAGGACACAGGCATTTGAAACCGAGGAATGCCCCCAGCGGACCTTCTTGGGATACTCTTCGCAAGTGTATTGCGCCTCGTGGATCACCACATCGGCATCGGAAAGGAAATCGATCATCCGCCCATACGACACCACCAACGGGTGGTCACGGGTCAATTCCTCCGGCGGCCCCGTGTAGCCTTGGAGAAATTCATTGTCGGGGACCCAGACGATCTTCTTCCCATCGATCTCGATCTTATAGCCCACCGTGGCGCCCGGGTGCTGCGCGAATTCCCACGAAATCCGGGCCGCCCCAATCGTCATCGGGTTCTCGGCCAACTGCCGGAACTGCAGGTAGGACTGCATATCCTCCATCTGGACCGGAAAATACTCGCGGTCGAGCTGGCCGCGAAAAACGGATTTGAGGTCTTTACCGAAGCCCTCGGCCCCATAGATCGTGATCTCGAATCCCGGAATATACGCCGGGGCAAAAAACGGAAACCCCTGGATGTGATCCCAGTGTGTGTGCGTGATGAACAGATGCAGCTTGCGCCGCTGGGTGGGGAGCACGTCGAAGCCGAGATCGCGAATGCCCGAACCCGCATCGAAGACGAATTGCTCATCCCCCAGCACGACCGACATGCAGGAAGTATGGCCGCCGTGGCGCAGGAAGCGCGCCCCCGGCGCGGGGGTAGAACCGCGCGAACCCCAGAGAGTGTAACGCAGCCGCGTGGTATCGAGCACCGGGGTGAAGGTCGATGTTTGCAGATCTTCTGTGACGATGGGGCTCGGATATTCCGGCACACCCCGATAGCCACTCCGACGCGCAAAGAACGCCTCGACCTTTTCCACCAAGGCCGCCGGCTCAAAGGGCTTGGTGAGATAATCGAAAACGCCCAGCCGGGCGGCTTCGTCGTGCTCGGTTTTGAAATCCTTGGCCGTGCAGACGATTACGCCCGTGCGCGCGGTGCGATGCTCGTCGCGCAAGGCCTTTAGCACTTCGATGCCGTGCATCCGCGGCATCATGATATCGAGCACTACGAGATCCGGCAGCATCTGCCGCGCTTTGTTCAGGCACTCTTCGCCGTCCATCGCCGTCTCCACGGTGTAGCCCGCGACCTGCAGGGCCTGGGTAATTTTAAAGGCGATCACCTGAACATCGTCGGCGACAAGGATGCGGCCTTTGGACGGTGAGGGAGAGCTCATGAGGGGGGATTATGAACATCCAACACCCAACATCCAACACCCAATGGCGCGAGCGCCCTGCGCTGACGCCTCGCAAGGCAGCTCTTCTTCATTGGATGTTGGGTGTTGGATGTTGCGGCGAAGCCGTCCCGAGCTTGTCGAGGGAGGCGTTGGATGTTCTGCCTTTCTCCCCTTCTTCCTCCGCGAGAAACTCCCGCAGCGCCGCCGCCAGCCGGTCGAACTCCTCCATCAGAGCCTGCGCGTAGCCGGGGATCGATTCGGATTCATGTCCACGGGCTGCATCCTCGAGTTCCTTGGCGGCGGAATAGGCGGCGCGGGCACGAAATTCGCCGACCAGTCCCTTGAGGCCGTGAGCCGCGTTCTCGACCACGCTAATATCGCGCGTGGCGAGACCTTCGCGCAGATCGGCCAGGAGCCGCGGCGCATCTTCATCGAGGCCAAGGCGAATCATCTTTATCACCAGGGTGCGATTGCCACTGAGGTTTTCGAGGAAGGCGGCGGAGTCAAAGGGGGCAGTCTCTTCAATAGAGGTCTCTCTCATATTGGAGACGACGGTCCCAGCGTCCTCTACAGCGGTGGGCGAGGACTTGCCCTCGACGATGAAATCCGGCACCACCCGGGCGATCTCTTTGATCAACTCATGCCGCCGCATCGGCTTGGCCACATAGCCATCCATCCCTGCGGCCAGGCACTCTTCGCGAGAACCTTTCATCACATTCGCCGTCATGGCGACGATCGGCACACGCGCGTTGCTTCCGGCCTCGCGCCGGCGAATCTCCGCCGTGGCCTCAAATCCTCCCATGCGGGGCATCTGCGAATCCATGAGGACGAGATCGAACGGTCGCGCCGTGAAGAGCTCGACGGCCTCGCGTCCGTTGTGCGCCACACTCACCGCGTGGCCCCACGATTCCAAATTCACCACCGCCAGCCGCTGGTTCACCGCGTTGTCCTCCGCGAGCAGGATGCGCAAGGGGCGCTGGCGGGGCACATCCGTCTCGACCGGCTTTTCCCGGCGACGGGACGACCGGCCCATGACGCTGACGATGGAATCCATGAGCCGTGATTGCTTGATCGGCTTCACGAGATGCGCCCCAATCCCCATCTGCTCGCAACGCGCCATGTCCTCCGGGCGATTCGATGACGTGAGCATGATGACCTGTGTATCGCGCAACAGCGGGCTGGCGCGCATTCGCTCGACGAGGCCGAAGCCGTCGATGTCCGGCATCATCATATCCGTCACCACGAGGGCGATCGGCTGTCCGTCGCGCCCCGCACGATCGAGCGCCGCCAGCGCCGCCGGCGCGGAATCCGCGATCACCACCTCCATCCCCCAACTCGAGAAAAGTTCCTTCAGGATGAGCCGGTTCGTCGCATTGTCGTCCACTGCGAGGACCCGCAGGTGTTCCAGTTCCGGCATGGTAATGGGCGGCCGGTCCGGCTGGCGATCGAAGGCCGCGGTGAAGGTAAACGTGCTCCCCTGGCCCACCTTGCTTTCCACATTGATCTGGCCGCCCATCATGCCCACCAGCTGGCTGGTGATCGCCAGCCCGAGGCCGCTGCCCCCGAAGCGCCGGGTGGTCGAGCTGTCCGCCTGCGAGAAGGCATTGAAGATGCGCGCCTGGGCCTCCGGCGGAATACCGATGCCCGTGTCGCGCACGACAAACCGCAACCGGACCTTCTCATCGCCGGAGGGGTCGTTCTCCACCAGCACCGTCACTTCGCCGCGCTCGGTGAATTTCAGCGCATTGCCCACCAGATTCACCACCACCTGGCGAAGACGATGCGGATCACCCGTCAGCGCGTCGGGCACGTCGGGACGGATTTGCAGCGCCAGTTCCAGGCCATGCGCATGGGCCCGCACCCCGAGCGCCTGCATGGTATCGCCGAGCAGATCGCGCAGGTCGAAATCGATGTGTTCCAGTTCCAGCCGTCCGGCTTCGATCTTGGAGAAATCCAGGATGTCGTTAAGCAGTTCGAGCAGCGTTTCCGCCGAGCTGCGGACCATCTCCAGATACTCCTGCTGGATGGGCGTCACCCCGGTATTCAGCGCCAGTTCGGTCATGCCGATGATGCCATTCATCGGCGTGCGAATTTCGTGACTCATCACCGCGAGGAAGTCGCGCTTGGCGCGATTGGCCTCGGTGGCCTCCACGGCGAGGCGTTCGGCTTCCGCCGTCTTGGCCTGGAGCTTTTCATTGGCGGCGAGCATCTCCAGGTTGTTCTCCACCAGCTTTTGCCGGCTCTGCCGTTGCGCGAGGATCATGCGGCGCAAGGCATCGGCCAGCCGCCCGATTTCGTCACGCCGATGCCGCACCGTCACCGGCGCATCGAGTTCCCCATTCTCGATCGCTTGGGCGGTGGTCGAGAGTTCGCCCAGCGGCCGCGTAATGTCGCGAATGAGCGACCAACCGAGCGCGGAAACGATGAGCAACCCGAGCAGCCCGATGACCAGGGAGAGAATGACCCGCCGCTGCAAACGATCGATCCGCTGATGAAGCAAGTCGACGAGGACGAAGCTCACCTTGTCCGCGAGCTGGTAATCCGCATCGAGCCGCGCGGTCAGGGCCGTCGCCAGGGCCGATGGTTCCAGTCGCCAGCTATTTGAAGAAAGGGCCAGTTCGATCGCGTCCGAGGCTGGCTTGGGGATTTGCAGATGTTCGGCCGCGTGGGGAGCGGCCGTTTGCGCCTTGGCCAGCGCTTCGCTGGCCTGATCATAAAGATAGTCGATCACCCCCGTGATGCGGCGCAGATCGTAGCGCGTGGTGTTGTCCAGCGGCTGGCCGGGCGCGCCGACGGCGAGACGGTTCCAGGCCTGCGAAATCAGCTCGGCGTGCTCCGGCAATTTCAACAGGCACAAGTCCATGAAATAGTAGCTGCCGGGCTCGGGATCGAGGGTGAGCTCGGAGTGATCGGCCACCTCCTGGATCAAGCCCAGCCCACTGCGAGCAATCCGGGCCAATTCATCCTGGGTGGCGGCGGAAGGGGGCGCCTCAAGAAGCTTCCGGCAGCGTTCGGCCAGCGCCGGCCACTGCTGGGAAAGCCGCAGACGGGCATCGACCGCATCGAGCTGGGCCATGTCGCGCTGCAGATCCGCCTGGTGCCTGGCGCGGTCGCCCTCCGCGGCCGTGGCGCCGGAAGCGCGGAGCAGTTGCACGTCGCGCAGCACCGGCAGGAGGGCGCGGGCATATTCGATTCCCTGCAATTCATGCCGCGCCGAAGCCACACCCAGGCTGTGCACGGAGGAAATGAGCACGTAGGTCACCACGACCAGCGGAACCAAAAAGACCGCCCCCAGCAGGGCGAGCTTTTGCCAGACGAGCAGGTTCTTCATGGAGGGTTGTTAAACAGGTAGCGCCTGTCCGGGCAGGAGGCGATGGGAAATGAGGGGGCGTGGACAGCCCTCTATAATAAAGGGCGAAGGCTGTGAGCAGTCACCCCGAGGAATCGGGCGGGTAGGGGTCCCTGGATCGATGACTTCCATGTGGAATATTCCGCCGATCGTTATCCACTGGGACAAAACTCCCACCGAATCGGCCCATCAGAATCGAAAAGAACCGTGGGTCTTCCTTTGCGTGACGGGGTTCCTCCGGGTATGCTGTTCCCTTGGCAAATTCCATGATCGACATCAAAGAGAAGGAAAAAATGGTGGAGCGCGCGCTTCTCGTCGGCGCTTATACCGATACGAATGGTCGTCCCGAAGCGACGAGCCTGCTCGAGGAACTCGAAGAGCTCGTCAAGACACTCGGCATCCCGATCAAGGATCGCCTGCTCGTGTATCATCGCGAGCAGCACGCCCGTCTCTTGATCGGCACCGGCAAAGCGGACGAAATCGTCAAGCGGGTGAAGGATCAGGGCCTCGACGTCATCATTTTCGACAACGAGTTGACCCCAAGCCAGCAGCGCAACTGGGAAAAGCTCGCCGGCATCACGGTGATTGACCGGCAGGAAGTGATTCTCGATATCTTCGCCCGGCGGGCGCAGACTCGCGAAGCGCGGTTGCAGGTGGAGCTCGCCCAACTGGAATACTCCCTGCCCCGCCTGACTCGGGCTTGGGGACACTTGGTCCGCCAGGGCGGCGGCATCGGCGCCCGGGGTGAAGGTGAAACCCAGCTCGAACAGGACAAGCGCCGCGTTCGCACCGCCATCGACCGCTGCAAGCGCGAACTCGAACAGGTGCGTCTCTCCCGCGCCACCCAACGCAAAGACCGCAAACGCGCGCCCGTGCCGAACGCCGCCATCGTCGGCTACACGAACGCCGGCAAGTCCTCGCTGCTCCGCCGATTGACCGGGGCGGACGTTCTCATTGAGGATAAACTTTTCGCAACTTTGGATACAACGACTCGCAAAATTGCACTTCCGAGCAAGCAGCCGTTGCTGCTTACCGACACGGTCGGGTTCGTCCGCAAATTGCCGCATCGGCTGGTCGAGGCCTTCAATGCGACGCTCGAAGAGGCGGCGCTTTCCGATTTTCTTATCCACCTGCTCGATGCCAGCCAGGCGGAAGTAATGGAGTACTATAATACGACGATGAAGGTGCTCGCCGAACTCGGCGCGGACGCCAAGCGGACCCTGGTCGCCTTCAACAAGATCGACAAGGTCGGGGATTCCGCGGCCCTGGCCGGCCTGCGGCGCCACTTCCCGAACGCCATCTTTCTCTCTGTACACACTGGCGAAGGCTTGGAAGAACTGGTCGAACGGATGTCCGAACTCGTGGCCAGCGGGATGGTCACCCGGGAATTTCTAATCCCCCAAAGCGCGGGCAGCCTGCTCGCCCAATTGCACCGCCAGGCGCGCGTGCTGGAGACCCATTACGAAGGTGAGTTTGTCCGGATCGTGGCCGTCCTGCCTGGGCGGCTGGCCGAGGCCTGCGACAACCTGCTCAAGGAGGCAGCTGCAAAAAATTTAATCGACCCCACGTTTTTCACAGACAAATTGATTGCAACCGGGTAACAACTTGCCGCGCCTAGGGACTAGAACGTGCTAACATTCTCAAAAACAAAGTCGGCTCATGTCATTCCTCGATCGTTTCAAACGAAAAGCGTCTGAAGAAAAGACGCCGGAGAATGCGTCTCAGGCCAGGCCCGAAGCAGTTCCCGAATCCAAAGTGGAGCCAGCACCGTCCCGCAAACCTGATCCCGCAGTCCAGATCGCAGCCAGCACGATGGCGGCGGGCTATAATTCTGATTTGAAAGCGCCGACCAGGAAGGACCCATCCTCCACTTCCTCCACGATTTCCGCCGCAGGCCTCGCGGCTGCGCTCGGCCCCCAGCACGAGATCACTCTTGAACTCGGCGATTTTCTCCCGCGCATTCCCGCCCATCTCCTGGGCGATCAAAAGCCGGACCCGGCTACGCCCCTGGCCTTCGAAGTAGGGGATCTTGCGGACCGGATTGCACGCGGCCAGACGACCGTTCCCGTCTCGGAGATCCATCGTCGCTGCTCGAACATTTTCCGCGGTGAAATTCTTCCTTCCGACAATGTGGAAGTGCGCTTCCCCTGGCAGAAGGTCATGAAGATGCTGCTGGCGCATCGCAATCCGCAGAGCGGTCCGTCGCCGGCCGGCCTCACCGCCGCCGCCGCCGATTCGCTGGCGGAAAAGCTCCGTTCGCGCCGTGCCGTGCGCAATATCATCCCGGGCAGCCCGGCGGATACTGCGGCCCAGGTGGTGCAACCTCAGGCTCCGCAGACGCAATTGCAGCCGCAGACGGCCGCGCCACCGCCCCCGGTGGCCGGAGCACCGCTGCCCAGGCCCGCGGAAATTCCGATTCCCACTCCCAATGCCGAGGAAGACGAGAAGATGACGAAAGACGACGCCATTAAGGCGCGCGACGTCATGCGCGGCCTCGTGGCGCGGCTCAAGGGCGAATACGAGCGCCAACTCGCGGCGGCCGATCAACAGCGCAAGGCGTTGCTCGAAGAGCGCGAGAAGGTCATCGTCGAACTCGTTCGGGCGAAGAAGGAGTCCGACGACAAGAACGAGCAGGTCGAATTTGAAAAAAGCGTCGCGGCCAAGAGCGCGGAGAATCTCGCCAAGGTCCAACAGGAGCGCGACGCCTATAAGCTCGAGCTTTCCAACGCCAAGGTGGAATTGAGCAAGGCGGCGCAGGGCACCGATCACCGGATCAAGGATCTGATCGCGGAGCGCGATGCGCTGGCGCAGCAGCAAGCCAATCTTTCCAAGCAGATCACCGAATTTCAAAAGCGCGGCAAGATCAACGCGGTCGCCGGTGATGGCGCCGCCGGAGCGGCCAGTGGCGCGCTGGCTGCCGCGGCGGCCCAGAAACAGGTCGAGGAATTGCAACGCCGGATCGGTGTGCTCGAGACCGCCCAGCGCGACAACGCGCAGGAACTGGTGCGGGAGCGCGAAGCGAAAGCCAAAGTCGAGCGCCAACTCGCGGCGGCAGATCGCACCCAGCAGGAAAGCGCCGCGAAGGTGCAGGAAATACAGAGCACGCTCCAGCGCGAACATGAAGGCACCTTACGCAAGCGCGAGACGGAATCTTCGCGTAATATCAAAGAACTGCAGGACATGTCGTCCGGGTTGCAGACGGTTAACGCGAAGCTCACCGCGGATCTCGAGGACGCACGCCGGAAGCTGGCCAGCGCCGAGGAGCGTTCGGGCGCGGGCGTGGCGGCCCTGGCGCAGTTCGAGGCGGACATTGAGTCTTACCGCACCCGCATCAAAGCGCTGCTTCAGGAAAAGGAAGCGCTCAAGGGCGAGCAAAAGAAACTGACCGCCAAGGTCGCGGAGCAGGAAAAATCGCTCGGGGATCAAGGTCAGCAAAAGCACCTTTCCGCAAAGGTGGAGGCCGACCAAAAGCAATTTCAGGAAGAAGCTACCAAGCTTCGTGCGGAGAACGAAAAACTGCAGGGTCAGCTCAAGACACTGCAGGCCGAGCACGAAGGCCTGGGCGCAAAGGTGACGGCCTTGCAAGGGGTCGAAGCCGAGCACAACAAGACGAAGGGCGACGTCACGCAGAGCCGGACCGAGAACGAGAAGCTGCAGGCGCAACTCAAGTCCGTGCAGGCGGAGCGCGAGGATCTCGCGGCGAAGCTGCAAGCGCTGCAAAAAGTCGAAGCCGAGCACAACAAGGCCAAGGGCGACGTTACGCAGAGCCGGACCGAGAACGAGAAGCTGCAGGCGCAGCTCAAGTCATTGCAAGCCGAGCGCGACGATCTCTCGACGAAACTGCAAGCGCTCCAAAAGGTCGAGACCGAGCACAACAAAGCCAAGGGCGATGTTGCCCAGAGCCGCACCGAAAACGAGAAGCTGCAAGAGCAGCTCAAATCTCTCGCCGCCGAGCGCGAAGATCTCACCGCCAAGCTCAAGTCGCTGCAGACCCAGGCCGGCGCGGTGCCGAAGATCACCGGGCGCGCGCAGAAGCTCGCCGCGGAAAACGAGAATCTCACCCAGGAGTTGGCGTCGATTCGCTCCGAGTATGCCCGGGTCCTCGAACAGCATCAGGAAGAGTTGGCGAAACTGAAGCAGCAGTACACAACCTCGCTCGCCGAGAAGGATTCTTCGCTGCAACAGCTCAACGCGACGATTCCCACCCAGCAGTCCGAACTCGCCCAGCAGCGCGAGGAAAAAGAACGCCTCACCCGCGAACTCGCGGCAGCGACCGCGGCGGTGGCAGCGGCCGCGGTGGCCGCCAAGGCCCACGAAGCACTTTCCAAGGAACACGCCCGCGTCAGCGGCGAACTCGAAGCGGCGCGCAAGAGTGGCGACGCGAATGCTTCCAGCCTGCAGGATCAAAACAAGAAAGCCCTGGCCGAGCGCGATGCGGCACAGAAGGAGCGCGACGCATTGAAGGCCGAGATCGAGAAGGCCAGGGCGGCGCAGCAGCAGGAAAGACAGAAGCTCGAAAGCGATCTGGTCGCCCTGCGTGCGGCGCAGGACAAGCTGGCGACCGAGAAGCAGGCGCTCATCGACGAATTGACCAAGCTGCGCGTTTCGCACGAAGCCGCTTCCTCCAATGTGGGCGCGGCCAAAGAAGCACACGACAAGGCTCTGGCCGAGCTCACGGCGGACCGCGACCGGTTTCGCGACCAGCTCGAGACAGTAACGAAGGAACTCGTCGGCCTCCGCAATCAACATCAGGAAGTAAGCGCTGGCCGCGAAACGCAATCCGCGGCGCGCACCGCGCTGGAGAAGACGCTCGCCGACGTGACGAAGAATCGCGACGAATTGGTCACGAAGATCGAGACGATGGCCGGCGAGCTGGCCGCCGCCAAACAGGAGCACGGACTCGCCTTTGCCGCACTTGATCGGGATCGCGATTCCCTGCGCGCCTCGAAGGAAGCGCTCTCGACGGAATTTGCCGCCGCGCGCCGCACTTACGACAAGACGATCGCGGATCTACACGCCAATTTCCAAAAGGTCGAAGCGATCAAGGTCGCAGTGGAATCACAACTGGCCGAAGCGCGCAAATCGATCGAAGACTTGCAGGGCAAGTTGCGAAGCACGGAGAATGCGCTTTCGGACAGCCGCACGGAACTTACCGCGCGCACGCAAGCCGCCGCCAAGCAATTGCCCGAGCATCAGGCCGCCATCTCGGCGCTCACCAGCAAGCACGAGCGGGCGCTCAACGCCCTGAACGCCGAGAAAGATGCGGCGGTGGCGAAGATCGCCGCGGAAAAAGCGGCGATCGCCTCCGAAGTGGACGAGCGGATTGCCCGGCTGCAGGAGAACCACGTGAAGGCGGTGCACAGCCTGCGTGACGAGAAGTCCGACGCAGTCGCCGCGCTCGCCGAGCAGATGAACGCAACGATTGCCGCCTTGACCGTGGAGCGTGACAAGGTGCGCGCCGCGCTGGCCGAAGCCGAACGCAAATATCCCACGGAAATCGCCGCGCTGATCTCGGCCCGCGACAGCGCTCAACTCGACAGTGCAAGCGTGGCCGAACGGCTCGCCGCTGTATCCGTCGAGGCCGGGCAAAAGCATGCCGCGCTCACCCAGGAACGCGATACAGTGCGGGCCGAAAAAGAGAAGATCTCCGCCGAACTCGAGCAGGCGCGCGAGACCCACAAGGCGCAAGCCGGGGTCTTTGCCAGCGAGTTCAAGACGGTGGTGAAGCAGCGCGACGACGCTCTTTCTCAACTCGACGCCGAACGCGCCAGGCTCTCCGACAAGCTGAACGAATTTGAGAAGGAACGGGCCGCATTCGCCGTGGCCGACAACGAGACCAAGACGCGCGCCGAGCGTGATCTCGCCCGGTTGCGCCGCGAACGCGACAGCATCGCCCAGCAGCGCGACGCCTTGCGCGAACGTCTTGAGAAGCTGGTGGACGATCAGCAGCAGTTGCTCGAAGAGATCAACACCAGGGTGGCGTTCACCGCGATGAAGCACGACGTCGGTGCCGGCACGATGAAGCCGGAGGCCGCCGCCGCGGAACCGGAGCCCGAGCCGGTTCCCGTCGCGAAAGCCCGCGAGAAGAAGAAGGAATCCAACGTCATCGACATCACTGCCGCCGAAATCGTGACGCCGGCTTTGCAGGATGAAGAAGGTCGCCTGAAGATGCCGCGGGTCCGTCCGGTGGTCGTTCCGCCGCCGCAGGTTCGCGTTCTTTGAGCAAAGCAGCTCGTGGAGCAAGCCCGCGCTGGTGGCGCTGGATTGTCTTCATCCTCCTGATCCTGGCGGTGATCCCCATCATCGAGGTCGCTGCGGTGCGCTTCGTCGATCCGCCGGTCACCCCGCTGATGTTGCTGCGTCCAGTGGAAGCGCGGTTCGCGGGGCATCCCTCGCCTCCCCGCCAGTACACCTGGCTGTCCATGGTCCGCATCCCGCGTGACTTCCTGAAGTTTGCGCTCATCGCCGAAGATCAGCGCTTCTTTCGGCACCACGGTTTCGATTGGCGGGAAATCCGCGCCGCCGAGAAGCACGCCGAACGCACCGGCGGGGAAGTGCGCGGTGCGTCGACGATCACCATGCAATGTGCCCGCTCCCTCTTCCTCTGGCAGGAGCGTTCGTGGATCCGCAAAGGGCTCGAAGCCTACTACACCTTTTGGATGGAGTTACTGCTCTCCAAGCGCCGCATCCTCGAGCTCTACGCCAACGTCGTCGAAATGGGCGACGGCGTCTACGGAATCGAAGCCGCGGCCCACGCCCACTATGGCGTTAGCGCCCACGATCTCACTCGGGACCAATGCCTCGCGCTCGCCGCCATTCTGCCCAACCCACGCGGCTGGGATCCACGCTCCCCCACCCCGCGCCTCGCCGCGCGCATCTCGCACATCCAGCAGCAGGAAAAGCAGGTCGCCTTCCCACAGCTGTCGACGCGGTAGAGCCCGCTGCTCAGGCTGAACCGCTATGCATTTGAAGTATGCGGTGGCAGGCTCTTCTTATCGCAGAGTGATCGAATCAGAATTGAAGGGAAGCGCGCCGTCGCTTCCGAGTGAGCGCTTTCTCCCAGCACCGACGGCGCGGTGCCCTCCAGTGCGCTTTCTGTCGTCCGAACGTAATTTTTGGCAACCGCTGCAAAGTGGCTACCGGCGATCGCATCGCTCCGCGACGGATTCCATTTAGCATTCGCTGATCTCAGCCCGGAGGGCTGCACAGGACCGCAGCCGGGGGTAAGCGAGTTCGCGAACGCCACCCCCGGAAACGATTTAAAAATGGATCCATCCCGACAGAGGTCACGGAATTTCTCGCTGTCAAAACTCCGTCGCCCCTGCCGGGGCGCGAGCTCTTTGGGGGGAACGGGTTCCGGGAGTGTTCCCCCCGGCTACGGTCCTGGCAGCCCTCCGGGCTGAGGAAATCGACGCAAAATGGATACCCGCAATGCGCCTGTTCACCGGCTTGAATATCGACTCATCCGGCACCGTTTGGGCACGCCCTTCCGCAGTCGAACGCGCGGCTCTCAACTCTCAACTCTCAACTAATTCTACAACGGCCAGTACCAGTGCTTCTTCTTCTTCGGTTCCACCGGAGCCGCGCCGCGCGGTACATTGGCGTCAGACGTCTGCCACTCGATCTTGCCGGTCGAGGCATTATAGACGCCGGTCTCGTGGTCGGGACGGGGCGGCGGGGGTTGTGCGGCTTGCGAAGCTGACGCCGCAGCCGTGGTGACCGCCGGCGTAGGCGCCGGCTTGGCTTTCGAAGAAGTCTGCGTCCGCGGCTGGTCCTGTTGCACCCATTGGTTGCGCTGCGGGTCCCAGTAGCGTGTGTCGTTGAAGCCCTGCGGCGGCGGTGTCGCCGTCGCCGCGGCGGTCTTCTTCTGTCGCTTGTCCGGCGGGTATTCCCACTGTCCGGTCTGCGAGTTTAAGACGCGGGAATCATTGCCCACACCGTGGAACAGATTCGAGATCGGGTTATCGAGCGAACCACAACCAGCGAGCAGCACGGCCCCAGCGGCGGAAATGAGAATGGAAGAAAGCTTCATGAAATCGGGATTGCGGCGTTGCCGACGGTGAACGCATCCGATACCAAACTGCGCGTCCACAACCTTCAATCTATTTTAATCAATTACTCAGTTTATGTTTTCCCACGTCGTTATTTTCTGGACGAAACCTGAAATTCCCGGTGCCGCCGACGCACTGGTCGCCGGCGCGGAACAATATCTCCGCCCCATCCCCGGCGTGGTCAGTTTTCACATCGGGAGGATGGCGAAGAGCCATCGCGATGTCGTCGACCAGACCTACCAGGTGGCGCTGAATCTGCAGTTCGAGAACAAGCAGCAGCAGGACGACTACCAGGTCCATCCGCTGCACCTCGAGTTCGTCGAGAAGGCGTTCAAGCCGAACTGCGCCCGCGTCGTCGTTTACGACTTCGAATAGCCGGGCACTTCCGGCATGACGGGTTCGACCAGGACCGCAGTCCCGTAGCAGAGCACCTCGGTCACGCCCTGCATGACCTCCGTCGCATCGTAGCGCACGCC
>Ga0068855_100007120_pt1 | contig 13569 bp, 28 predicted proteins | sample KBSCornC52_FD_66592 | JGI IMG/M metagenome (GOLD analysis project Ga0068855, IMG submission 66592) | Corn rhizosphere microbial communities from Kellogg Biological Station, Michigan, USA - KBS Corn C5-2 | ecosystem: Host-associated > Plants > Roots > Rhizosphere > Soil ... | reverse complement strand
CAGGTGGCGAGCCGCAGCGGCGTAGCCGGTCAATGCACTCATCGTGATCTCCTTTCGTGTGCGTGGACACTGTGTGGTGCACCACTTCTTCCGAGCGTTGATCTGCGCCCCTGTCAGTATCATTCGCTTCCCACAGCCGGGGCACGTCCATGGAAAGCGTCCGCCTCTCGCAACGCCCACTACTTCTTCTTCCTCCCGTGCTCCAGTCCTTCGATGTACCAGCGAGCCTTGCTCGCCTCCACCTTGCCACGACACTTTGTGCACACATAATCTCGTGTGAGCCCGAGCTTGCTTTCCGGTGGGATGGGCACGAAGTTGTGGGGTGGCTTGCATTCGTGGAGTAGTTTCTGGTTTGCCTTGACTTCAGCAAGTATCTGCCCGATGTCCGGCTTGCTGAGCCCACTAACACGCTCAAGGACATCGAGCACAGTGGGCTTCTTGGTGTTGTCCTTGCTCATTGCGGCTGGTCCGCGGCCCGCATCTTGGTCGCTTCCTCACGCACCTCTGCGAGGAGATGCGGCTCAGCCAGCACGCGCATGATAGCTGCGTGCAACTCGTCGTCAGCTGGCGAGCGGCCGTACTGCTTCTGCCATTCCCGCTCTGCAACCTTCTCCGCTGCTTGCGCGAAGTACCCACCTGAAGGCGCGTTGGGGTTTGGTTCGAATGGGTTGGTGGTGAGCAGCCTCGTCACTACTTCTTCTCCTTACGGAACATCTTCAGGATGCTCACGCCGATCACGAGCGGTGTCACCACAAGGTGGAACACCAGCGCCTCCACCGGCGTGAGCCCATCGAACTCTTGCAGCATCTTCTTCATTGACCGCTCCTACTGGCCCGAGTTGATCAGGATCTTACCCTCTTTGCCTTGCCCAAGCAGCACCGTCGCTGCCTGGAGCCAATACTGGAAAGCGAGCACGATAGCTGCGTCAGACTTGACCACCTTCCGACGCACAAGGATGACGCCATCGTGGCGCAGCCGCAGTATCTCCTTGCCGCTGGCGAGCATGAAGATGATGTCGCCGTCGAACTCGTCGGCAGCGGCGTTGGTGCACCCAACGCTGCCACCACCACCTTTACCAGGCGCGAAGTAGATGTTCCCTCCATGCCCAGGCATCTCAGGGCAGATGGACACACCGGCTTGTCCGCCTTGGAACACGGCGTTTCCGGCGGGTGTAGCTTGCTTCGTGACGGTTGTGTTGTCAGCGAACAGCAAAGTCAGCAACAGCATGCAGGTGGTCATCATCGGCTCCGTTTCCTTAGCAGCATCTCTCGCAACTTCATGTCCGCCGCATGAAGCAGTTTGTTGTACAGGGCGATTGGCGGATCGCCTTGTCCTGATGGGACGATGTCTTCGACACTGATGACTGCACGTACGCGCCAACCCTCCTCCAGATGCGTCAGAATGAGCGTTTGCCCATCCTCATCAACGATGTGGCGCAGCGAGTATTCGTCGCTGTCCAGAAGCTCCTGGAGGCGTTTGAGCGTGTCGTGCAACTACTTCTTCTCTTCCTCGAAATCGACTGCGATGAAGATGGTGCCCTTCTTGCCGATCAGGTGCTCCAGTATCTCGTCGAGGTAGACGCGGCAGCCCTTGCGTTCGAACACCGGATCCGGCTTGGTGAAGTGGTCCAGCTCCGTCTCACATGCGTCGAGATAGACCCGACCGAAGGTGTCCTGCTCGACGCGTACAGGCTTCAGCGTGGCCACGAAGCGCCCCACCGGACAAACGTGAGGCTTCCCTTCGTCGCATGAGCATGACACCGACGGCTCAGGATCGGTATATGTGTAGACACTCGGGTTCTTCCACGACTTCATGGCTGCACCAGCGTATCGACCGAAGGAGCCGTGTCGATCTTCGACAAGGTCTCGATGTAGCAGATGGGGCAGAGCTTCATTGTGACGTTGTGTTGACGTCCGTGAGTGTCCCAGTAGCTCACGAGCCAAGTAATCGGTGATACCCTATGGCCGTGCCTGCACGTCATCGGTGGTGGAGGCACCCACAGTGTCGAACTGAAAGTGAGCGTGCCTGCGTTGTCGACGAGGTTCAGCGTACCACCGTCGACACCCATGTCAGCTGGTGGGTTTAGCTTACTCGACGCAGCCTGCGCAGTCGCAATGAGCACCGCTAAGGATACCGTGATGAGCGCCCAACTCTGCGCACGCGAAATGGCGCGCATCAGAGCGCCATCCAGCGCGACCACATGCGGTCGACAGCGCGTTGCAACGCGTTCTTGATGAACGCATTGAGCTTCGACTCCATGACCAAAACGCTCATCCAAACAACGACCGTCTCCGCAGCATCACCACAACGCACCTGCCAGCGAAGATCACGAGAGATGCAGGCCAGTGGGGTAATGGTGAAACCTTCGGCGTCCTGGATGTCGTAGTCGAAAACTGCGTCTGTGATTACGCGACCACCGATGATCATGCGGCACCTCCTCTGCCGCCCATACGGCCGGTGCCACGGCACTGAGGGCAGAGCTTGTCGTTGACGGTGTAGTTGCGAGACAGATTGCCCGTGCCGTGGCAGCGCCAGCACGGAGCGCCCATTCGATCATGCAGATCATCCATGCCATCGAACGCCACTGCGTTCGGCGGCGCATGCGTGATGAGGGCCTTCGCCACCTCGTAGCCGGCCATCAGCTTCTCGGCGCTCTTCTGGTTGGGGTAGAAGACGATGGCGTTGCTCGGGAGGAATGGATTGAACTGGATCAGAGTACCGCGCAGCTTGCCGATGTAGACGTCCTCCACGCCCTGGCCGAGATTGCCGATCTCGATAGCAATCTCACGGTACGCGTCGAGCACACTCAGCTCGGTGACGAACTTCAGCTCGGAGTCGCGTGCGGCCTCCATCTCCTTGGTGAGCTGCGCAGCCTTCTCGACGCGCTCCTTCTCCAAACGCTTGCGCGTGATGTCGTCGAGCGGTGGCGCCTCTTCAGGCTGCTCCGTCGCAAGCGGGTGTGTGAGCACATCCTCAATTTCGACGGTCTCAGGCGGCAAAGTGCCCACCTGATTCTCGCTGATCTCGATGTTGACCACGTCGGTTGGTGGCAACACAACCACCATCCGATCGGAGCCCATCTTGCGCACCTGCTCGTTGAAACGCTCACGAAGCTCCGCCATCTTCTCTGGCGGCAAGTCGCTCGTGACCGTCAAGATGCCTACGCCAGGGGCCTCGGTGGGGTCATCCACTTTTGGCAGCTTCATCACCTGCTCGACAACCTTCTCGAATGCCGTCGCTTGTGGAGTCGAGAGAATCTTCTCGTTGAGCCGGAGCAGCCACGCACGCGGCGTGCAGTGCTTGGGACGTGCTGCGTACTCGTTGTTGGCCTTCTCCATGTCCGTGCGACCCTTATCGGTCAACACAACAGTCTTGGCCACATCGTCCCACGCAATCAGCTCGTGCGTGTACAACCAGTGACGCACTGGCCCCATGCCTCTGCCAAGATACGGCGTCTGCCCCACAGCCAACGCGCGCAACGGCGTCAACCGACTAAGCCTCATCATGCTCCATGCTCCTTGTGGTGCTCACGCATCTCCTCCTGCGAGCGCGTGTCACCTCCGTGGTCTTCACAATACGCGATCAACATCCTGCACTTGCTGGCAGCTCCAGTACCGCACGTGCGGTAAGTGTGCACCGGCTTGCCGCACAGCACAGGCATGTCAGTGACGGCACCACTCGTCTCTGATGGTGGGGACGACGTCCAACTCACATGGTGTTGACAAGTGCTCACAACGAGCCTTCACCATCAGGATGGTCGCACCCACACTCGATGATGTACGAGCGCTTGGGTGAAATGTGGACGTGGATCTCTTCGATGGTGCAGTGAGAGAAATCCGCAAAGTCCAGCTCGTACTGCTTCGCCTCTTCTGGCAAGGATTGCAGCTTGTCGATCAGCTGTTGTATGGTGGCCTTCATCGCGTCGATTCCTTCTGCATGTTGCGCGCGAGCACGAGGCAGCTGGCGCAGTTGCAGGACCGGGCAAAGAGGCGCTGGCAGTTGCCCTTGCGCTGCTGGAAGTCGACTTGCGTGGCGACGAACTGGAGGGCCATCTTTGCCTCGCTCTCGACCTCTTTGCCCTCCTCGTCGAACACCAGCTCCTCCACCGTCACACGATACTTCTTGTTGTTGTCGGCCATGGTCATCTCCAGTCGATGCATTACCCTGCGTGGACGTAGGCGCGGCGCAGGGACTCGTTTCACTGCCTGAGCTTCCAGAAGATGATGCAGCAGAGCGCCACACCAGCGAAGAGGGCACCAAGGGCGATGATCGCTGGCATCGAGACTGCTTCCTTGCTCTCAGTCAGCGAACCTGTGAGTAGCCCGCATGTGAAGACGCTTGCCTGCATTCCGATGAAGAAGATCCGCCCCATGGTGTCCTCCCCTGCTTGTATCAGCTCTAGGACGCGCTACCGCTCGCGGCCACGCACTCCTCGTTCTCGCACGGCTGCACCCGACCGCACTTCTCGCAGTACAGGTCGTCCATGCGGCCCTCCTTGATGGCCAGCGCGTTCCAACACAGCACGCACATCGTGGGACGCGGGATATGCGTCGCCGACTGCGGCTCTTCCTGCACCACCATCTCGCTGAGCTTGTCGCACTTGACGCAGATGTGGTAACCGTCGAAGTGGATCAGCGCGTCGATGCTCTTCGCATCCGGCTCGACAGGGTCAGTCGGCAGCTCCGCCATGAACGCGCACGACGCCAACACCACCTCATGGATGATGGGCTCGGGAACGTTCTTCAGCGCCGGCCACTCCTTCAGCTTCTCGATCAGGTACTCGTCCAGGTTCGACATGGTCACTCCTCTAACCGCACCGGACGGAACTTGGGGAACCTCAGCGAGCCATCCGGCGTCATCCCGCTGTGGTAGCAGTCGTGCTTCTTTCCGATGAGCTTGCGTGCGTTCTTCAGCATCCAACGCAGGTGTTCGTCGTTGACGTCTTTGCCAGGCCCAAATTTGACAACACGATGTCCCACCTGTGCCACGATGAAGCCACACATGCCGGCACGCTTGCCCACGCCTTCCTCGATCGCCTGAATACGGATGTCGATGTCGAAGACAGGCTTGTACTTGAACATGGTGCCTTCACGCACCGTGCAGCGGCCCCACTTGTAGAGGCCGTTCGGCGCCTTCACCATCACGCCTTCGTGCCCCTGGGCCAAGAGGTCCGAGTAGAGATTGGCGAACACGAAGGGGTTGCCGACGTAGTACGTCTCGATTCGCTTGAAACGCATCTCCCACGGAGTGTAGCCACCAGCGCTGTACAGCCGGCGGAGCGTGCTTCCCAGCAACTCGATACGCTCGACGTACTGCCGATCGCACGCCTTGTTGTGCCACTGGTTGGAGCCCATGATGTCCCACGACAGGTGGCAGAACTTCGCTGGCAACACATCGTCAGCGTCCATTACCACCGACTGGATGGTGTTGAAGTCCGTATCAGGAGCCCACCACTCGCCGTCGAGGACATAGTTGCTCAAGAAGTTCGGCGTCTGCTTCGCGATCTTCTGAATCATCTTGTTGCGAATGGGCTTCATGTTGCGCGAGTAGAAGACGCGGTCGATCAACAGCGCGCGCACACCATCCGCCTTCAGCTGCACGAACTTTGGATAGTCGTATTCGTAGTGGTGCGGCCACTCTGCCGGCGCCAGCATGCAGTGGTTGTCAGCCATCGCCCAGCACCTTCGCCATCTGAACGATGTTCAAGATGGTGGCGGTGAGCATGCGCCCCATCTCCTCGTTGTGATGAGGGTCCATGGACTGCCAGACGGCTCCACCCGTCTTGATCAGCTCCTTCTTGAAATGGTCGAGTCCCGAGCGCCCTATCAGAGGCTGTGCCGCCCACTCCGCGGCGTACACCAGCAGTGCCTCGGTGAGCTGGTAGAGCTTGTGAGCGGACGTCCCGTAGACGGTCTCCGTGAACTTAGGACCGGACATGCGTGATGCCCTCCTCCAGGCCGTTGTCGATGCGCAAGCACTTGGGGCAGGTGATGGTCATCTTGTGCGGCGTGTGGATGTCCGTCTGCGTGTTGCCCAGCGGTGAGCGCAGCTGGTCACGCGGAGCCCACCCTTCACCGTTGGGCCGGAACTGGAAGACAGCGCGCCCGCACGGTGCCATTCCCGTGTTGTTGAAGATGTGCGTGGTGAGGATGAACCCAGGCGAGTCCTCGTCCGCACAAAGTCCACACATGTGATTGACGCTTGTGTTGTGAACGTGGAAGTCCGGGTTCTCACAGCACGCGCCCTTCGTGGCAAAGCCAGCGTTGTGTGGAAACTTCGTCGCACAGCGATGACAAACCACCCGCCAGTTATTCGTTTCCATCAGCAGTTCCTCCGAGGAAGTTGTACACGGATGGCGGTATCTACAGGCCGAAAAAGAGAAGGGCCGCACGGTGGCGGCCCTTCGGGTGTCCCTCTCAGGGACGGCTCCCTGTAGGAGCCTTATTTGGTGCTGCGTCAGTCACGTTCTCACAGGCGATGCGTCACACGTTGGTCAGGCGCGGCCGGCGCAACTCGAATCTTCGAAGGCGGCGCGTTCGTCGGCGCAGGTCGACATGTACCTGATCAGCTGTCCACGCAGGGTCTTCGAGACCACGCGGTCGAGATCGAGCCCGACCGCCGCCGAGACCGTCGGCGTGCCCCGCGAGGCGATGACCAGCTCCACGTTGTCCAGAACGGCGAGCGCGCAGTAGGACGCGTCGTCGTCTGCGACCTCGTTGCAAGCCGCCGTCTCGTTCAGGAGCGGGGCGACTGCGTTCGAGCCGATGGTGATGTGCGCATACGTGGAATCGTGGGAGGGAGCGGTGGGCGGTGCGTTCGCGGGGTGGGCCAGCGCCGCCAAGCAGGCGAGCAGGCCCAAGACGAGGTGCTTCATGTTCTCCTCCATCGGTGCGTTGTGGGCTCTTTGCCCCTAGCAGTGGAGTTAACGGTAACAGAGGGAGTGCAGACTGGCAAGAGGTTGTTGCGAGAAACTTTGAAGGGTGCTATTTACTCGTTTTAGGCCACCTCCTGCCGTCTTCGCCCGCCCTAGTGGTTTGCGATCCTCCAACGGCAAGAGGTGGCCGCTTTCTTTTCGCGGCTAGATGAACGCGAAGTTGAACTGGTTGACGTTCATGATCTTGTCCATGCCCAGCTCTGCGTAGCTCAGCGCATGCGCGAAGTGGTCCGGGCCAGTCGCCTCGATCGTCTCGTAAATCTCCTTGGTGTCTTCGTCCTGCTCTTTGAGCGGCGCGAGCGCACGAATGTGCTTCTTCAGGATCTCCGTCTTCGGGTCGTTGGCGGCGAGCCCGATCTCCCGGTCCTTGAAGGCGCGGCACATCATCTTGAGGCTGATGGTGCGATCCACCAGCACACGAGCGTCGCCCCACTGCGGTTGGAAGGTGCGGCTCGCCTTCGTAGATGGGTTGTAGAAGCACGCGAAGAAGCGCTCCAGTTGCCCACTCGGATCGAAGTGCTTCAGGAGCTTCGCGTTGCGATCCTTGCCATAGCCGGCGTCAGCAATGATGATGTCCGGCTCGAAGGGCGAGATGTACGAGATGACCTCGCTCATGTTGAGCGCGTCGCGTGCGTCGTCCTCGATGATGCCGAGACCGATGACGTAGCGACGGTTGTTGAGTGCGTTGAGCCCAAGCACCACGAACCAGTTGGTGGCACCCCAGTCGATGCCGATGCTGATCTTGGCCCAGTCGCGAGTACGATGTGCGTACAGCTGGTAGCCAGCAGAGCACGCCAGCAAGTCTTCGTCACTGACGAGGATGCTCTCACCCTTGCTGATGCGGCCGAGCACGTAGTTCTCCCACAGCTGGCGGAACTTGTACGTGATCAACTCTTGCATGATGCCGGTCGGCGAGATCCAGGGGCACATCATCTGCGTGATGTGGTAACCGCGCACCAGCTTGCGATCAGGGAACGTGGCGACCCACTGCCCATGGAGTCGGTCGAGCGGGCCACGGCACATCGGCTTACGGCAAGCGAACGTCCACGAGTCCTGCGGAATCTCCGTCAGACCGTGCTGAGGATAGTCAACGAGCTGGACGAAGTTGTCCGGGTAGTCGATGGGTTGCCAAAGGTTACACTTTGTGCACCGCACGTGCCACAGGTGCTGGTCAGACTTCTTCCAGACTTCATCGATTCCACGCCCCGGCAACGTGGGCGTTGACAGCTCACGGAGGTAGCCGTACGGCGACGACTTCAACGACTCCTTGAAGGCGACGTCGATGCCAGGCTTCATGCGGTCCTTCTCGTCGAAGGTCACGCCGTCAGCGTCGATGCCCTCACCGAGGTTCGACTCCCAGGTGGAGCGCAGAAGCAGGTAGCCCTTGTTGATGCGCTTGAGCAGCGTCTGGTTGGGCACGCCGAGCAGAGCGGCCATGAGCGGCGACTCCTCGAACGCCGGCACCAAGCGCGTCGAGGAGAACTGGAGGAGCTGCTTCTCACGAGGGAAGCAATAGACCCACTTCTTGTCGTTGCCGTGCGTGTCGAGGAACTGAAGCGTCTCAGTGATGGACAGCTCGGAGACGCCGACCTGGCGCGACTTGATGTAGCACTTGTGCTTGTGCTGGTCGCGTAGCGGTTGGATGAGGAACGGACGGTGCCGTAGCAGCACGTCCATGGTCGTTCTGCCGGCCTTGATGAGCGCGCTGACGTCGTAGGTGAGCGGCATCTTGCGAAGACGACGCTTCACCATGGTCCAAATGACCGGGTCGCTCTCACACAGTTCGGTCAACACCTCGCCGACGCTGACGTCATCTGGCAGAGCTTCGATTAGCTGCTCAAGGTCAACACCATGTGCTTGAGCAACCGTGGCGGCCATCTCCGCCCGCGTCTTCTTGGCGACGACGTCAGGCGACTTCTTCTTCGACTTCTCGCGCTTGCTGTCCTTCTTCTTCGACGGTGTTGTCGACGACGCTGTACTCGGCGTCGATCGCGGCTTGTGCAGGGTCGGTGGTGCCACTCTCTTTGTCGATTTGTCGGATGAGTTCTCCGTCGACGAGTGCTTGCTGAACCGCTTCGACAAGCGCTGCTTTTCGGTTTCCCGCCTTGGCGACGAGCTGTGCATTGATCACTCCGGTTTCGAGGCCGCTCTTCAGGAATTCCTTGAACGTGGTGCTGCTCATCGTCTGGACTTGACCGTTCACGTTCATCGAGCCGTTGAACGTGTGGTTCTCCGTCGAATCGCCGTAGTTCAGACGCTCTTCATTGCGCATGGCGCGGAACTCGCCGAGCCACGCCTTCGCACGGGAGATGCTTCTCCCGCTCTTGGGGTTCTTCTCGGCCGCCTTGAGCGCCTTCGCAGCAAGGTTGCTGATGCGGTCGGTGAAGACCGTCGTCGAGCGGATACGGCGCAGCCTGGAGTTCTTAGCGAACTCCTCTAACTCCTCACGCATGCGCCTGTCGAAGGTGGGGTGCTTGGTCCACGCGCTGATGGTGTTGCGGTGGACGTCCAGCTCTTTGGCGATCTGGAGGTTCGGGAACCCGCGCAGCTTCATCTGGAAGCACTGCTCGCGCTCCTCCGTCCACTCCCACTCTTCCGCCTTGATCATCGCTGTTGACTTCGCCATGGCCCCTTCCTCGTGCAAATTGTGCAGTGTGCACAAGGTGACTTACCCACCTTTTGTGCACAGCCTGATCTTCATCAAGCTACCACAATCATTGGGAAAATGCCACTGTGCAGTGCACACTGTGGATCATTTGTGATCTCGCCAAGCTGCGCTGAAATCCTCATCCGCTGGACGCTGTAGCTGAGGTCGCCTAGAGCGCCCATCTGGCTCCACCAATGTCAACACAATGCGTTGACGAAACTTCCCTCCAGCAGCCACTGCGATGGCTGCGATGGCCTTGATGTACCGGCCGCCCTTGCCGATGACCTTGGAGTATTCGTGCGGGCTGACGAGCACCTTGATGACGGTGCTGCGACCAGCTGCTGTCGCAGTCACCTCCACGCCCTTCGAGTCGTCCACGAGGGCCTTTACCATTTCAGTGACGAGTTGGATGAGCTTGGCTCGTTGCGCAGGCCAGGGGTTCGGGGTTTCACCGTTCATTGTCACCTTTCCAGCCGCGTCTGCCCGATCAGACGGAGCCGTCGCTGTTGCGTCGCTGAGAGCTAGAAGAGTCCGCCGTTCTTGATACGCCGCTCGGTCGCCTCCATCTTGGCGTTCTTACCGGCGTTACTCTGGTCGTACTCCTGAGAGCGCTTCGTCAGGCGCTCCTTCTCCCGAGGGAGGAAGTCGTGGTTGCCACGAACGATCATGTTGGAGCGGACCGCACTGACGGCCCGCTCGGCGAGGCGTGAACACCTCCTCAACACCGGCTCGATACTCTCTTCCTTTCCGTTAGAGTTGGGAACCGCCACACTCGTCTCGATCATGCCCGTGCAGGGCAGGTAGGCGGGCGCCTCGTCGGACTTGCCCATGTGCAGCTCTTCGAACCGATGCCCGTACTCGCAGACGTACTCGACCATGAACGGCATTCGCTAGCCTCCCTTCGCTTGACTGAGCGCCTTGGCCCGCTCACGGATGAGCCGACCCCGTTCGGCGCGCTTCTGTTCTTTGTCCATGATGCCCTGACGAACCTCTTCTCTCGTCGCTGGCAGACGACGCGCCACCGCGCGTCTCACATCCTGCCTGATGACTTCTCGTCGGGGAAGCGTGACCACAACCTTCGTCGGCGTGAAATCCCGCTCCACGACGCATGCAAGGCATCCGCAGTCAGGCTCCCCGGTGTGCATCAGGCCCTCCGTCGGTGCTTGAAGGTGGGCGCCGCGACCTTGGGATGCTTCAGTCGGGGAGCTGGCCAACCGGCCAGAAGGTCGTCGAGGCGCATGATCAACATCTCCTCTTCCCTTTTCCCGACTTTCAAGTAGATGGTAAACGAATCGCTCAACGGAGTCCACAGGTTATCGGGCGAGTAGTCGCGCTGGCGCATCATGATGACAGGCGGTGTGAAGTTCCTCGACATGATGAGCAGCGGAATCTTGCCGGCGTGCTTGGCATCGGCGCGGCACTGTTGCCACCACGCTTTGATCTTCGTCTTCTCGTTGTGGAGGAGGTCGTCAAGGCACCAATCCTCCTGCTTCTTGCATTCGACGCAGAAGGGGAACTTCTTGTAGTACAGGCGCTCGACGACAAGGTCACCACAGGTGCCATGCTCGGCCTTGCCGCCCCACCCGCCTGAGAGTGGTGTACGTGACACCTTGTATCCACACCACTCAGCGAACGTCTTCGCAATCTCGCGCTCGAAGTTCGAGCCCTTCTGCCTGCCACCACCCGGTCTCATGGAAGCTCTCCAAGGACATGCGCGATCAACTTCGGAATGGCCTCCTCATCCGCCATGAACGGGTGGGTCCATTTCCGGTCTTCGAGGATGTAGACCATCTCTGCCGGCGAAAGGCCACCACGCGCATTGAGCGTTTCCAAGCTCTGAGAGTGGTTCCGCAGAGCCTGGGCTTCGTGCGGTGCCAGCAACGTCCACGACACCTCCTTGGGGCATCCCAAGCGTTCCCAGGTGGCTCTCTGCTCACGGCTGAGCTGGCCCCAGTGCACACGGAACATCTTGCTCATTTCTTCTCCTGCTTCTCGTAGTGCTTCTCCATCAGGATGAAGACCTTGCGGACTTTCCACAAACAACTGATGGTAAGCAGCCAGATAGGCGTCAACACGATGGTCCACACCCAGTGTTGCATTAGCGAATCTCCGTGAGTGGTTTACTCGTTTTTAAGGTGCTACGGTGCAGGCCAGGAGGTGACCCATGCGGTCCTTGCTTCTGTCCCTGGTACTGGTTGTTGGTTGTGCTCCCGCTGCTCAGGCGGAGGAGCCCAAGACGCAGGTGCAGCACTACCAAGCGAAGGTTCACGATGTCGAGGTGGCACCCGGTCTGTTCGTGACGCCGATGGACTTCCCGTGCGGCAATGGCAACACGATGTGCACGGATGGGCAGCTGTGTTTCAACGGCGACTGCTTGACCTTCTGCGGCTCGCACGAGTGCTTCGTCGAGATCGAGACGGCGTTCGACAACAGCGGCATCTGCCCCTCGCAGGACCCGCCGGCTCCGACGTCGTTCACGAGCGCAGAGCGCTTCCGCCGTATGAAGCGCAACCAGCATCGTTAGCGCTCTTCGAAGTCCCCGCGATGGCCGTCCATCGCAAGCCCATCAAGCTTCCCCTTCTTCACCAGCGCCGCTAGTTTCGCTCGCACCACCTTCGGTGGGAACTCGCGTAGCTCCTCTTGGATGTCCCACAACGTGGCCCATTGCGGAACACCATGACGCCCACGAGCACGGCGAAACGCATCCATGCATTGCTCGTCAGTAATGCTCTTCGCCTGGACCTTCTTGTCCATCAGCCCTGGCCTCGCTGCTTCATCATACGCTCGCGCCAGCCGACGTAGCCGGGGCTGTGCGGCAGCGCTTTGTGCTGCACGAGCTTGTCCGGCATCACGTTCATCGCCTTGAAGTCGTCGACGAACTGCTTGGGCCAGATGTAGTTCTGGTCCGGGTTGCGGAACGAGTGGAAGACGAAGTCGTCGAAGTCCCACACGACGCTGACGGTGGCCTGGTCGTTCTTGCCCTTGATGCCCGGCTCCTGCGTCGCGAGGTTCACGCGGGTCTTGGCCGCGCTCGTCAGCAGCGCCACCATGTACGGCTCGGGGATGGGCGTGCCGTCCTTCATGGTCATCGAGCGGATGGCCATCTCCAGCGACCCCACGTACTCGTCGCGCTGCCGCAGTGCTTGTTCCCACAGCTGCGTGCTCTCGTCGCCGATCGCCTTCAGCTGCTCCGTCGTGAGGTTCTGCGCTTGCTGCTTGCCTTTGACGTGGGAGTTGTTCGGTCGCTTCGCCATTGTGCGTTCTCCTTGAACCAGACCTTCTTGTAGAACTTCCGTTGCACCAGCTTCGCTTGTCTGACTGGATTCTCTTCTTCCCGCCTCACCGCTCGTGTCAACACCTTCATCAGCCGGTTGATGTCCCATGTGCACACAAGCAAAAACCACTTCCGCTTTATCCGCCCATGGACTTCGTACCAGGCCCGTCCTGCTTTGTCAGTGTACAGCATCTGCCGCCACCGGAGGAAGGTGCCCACCATGCGCCAGCGCTGCTCAAGGACGAGGTTTGTGTTGACAGTACCTCGTCCATATCCACGAAGCAGCGCTGTCGTCAGTTCCGTAACGGCGGAGGCTGCGAGACTTCGCGCAAGCGGCCCGCCTCCAGCAACATGGAGTCGCGCTTGCCGATGTCCGTTTCGCTTCCTGCCTTCTCCTCCAGCCGCTTCGCTTGTGCGCATCGATCGCACTCCCTTCCAGTTCCGCGATGACCACAGTCGTACACTTTCTTCGGTTTCGGCATGCTACACCTCGCTGAAAATGGTCCCACCCTCGGGTTTGGAGACTTCGATGACGTTGTTGAAATGGCTCTGGAGAGCCACATTGTGTGTGATGACGAAGACGGACTCGCGCGTCTTCAGCTCCTCCTGGAGGAACTGCATCACGCGCTCCACACTGGCAGCGTCGAGAGCATCGAACGGCTCGTCGTAGAACACGGTGTTGACACCGGCACGAGCCATCTCGGTGTTGAGCGC
>Ga0068855_100007115_pt1 | contig 13572 bp, 13 predicted proteins | sample KBSCornC52_FD_66592 | JGI IMG/M metagenome (GOLD analysis project Ga0068855, IMG submission 66592) | Corn rhizosphere microbial communities from Kellogg Biological Station, Michigan, USA - KBS Corn C5-2 | ecosystem: Host-associated > Plants > Roots > Rhizosphere > Soil ... | reverse complement strand
CATGTACTGATAAGATTGTAATGAACGCCGTGCCAGCCTTCTACTTCGATCATAATGCGACCACGCCGGTATCGCCCGAAGTATTTCAGGCGATGGCTCCGCTGATGACCGCTGTGTTTGGCAACGCTTCGAGCATTCATCAGTTTGGGCAGGAAGCCCGCGGGGAGCTGGACCGCGCACGGCGCTCGGTGGCGGCTCTGTTGGGCGCGAAGGCCGAGGAGATCGTGTTCACCAGCGGCGGCACCGAAGCGGACAATATGGCGATCTTTGGCGCTGGCGGGCACGTCATCACCACCACCGTGGAACACCCGGCCGTGCTGCAGGCTGCCGCGCAGTTGCCCGCCGTTACCTTCGTTCCGGTGGATGGACGCGGGGTGGTGGATACCCTGGCGGTGCAGGTAGCGATTCGTCCCGACACGAAATTGATCAGCGTGATGCATGTGAATAACGAGTTGGGTGTCATCCAGCCGATTCGCGAGATTGCACGGATGGCTCATCGGGCTGGGGTGATGTTCCACTCCGATGGCGTACAGGCGATGGGCAAGATTCCGGTGAACGTCGCCGAGCTCGGCGTGGATTTGTACTCGATCAGCGCCCACAAGATTTACGGACCGAAGGGCGTGGGCGCTCTCTACGTACGGAAGGGCGTGGACCTGCGGCCTCTGATTTACGGCGGCCCGCATGAGCGCAAGATGCGCGCCGGTACGGAAAACGTCGCGGGGGCGGCGGGCTTCGGACGCGCGGCGGAGTGGGTGATTGACGAAAGCGCGCGTGAAGCCGAGCGGGAAGGCGCGTTACGCGATCGCCTGGAGCAGGGTATTCTTGCCCAGGTCGCGGGCGCGCATGTGAACGGCGCCGGTGCGGCGCGTGTCGGCAACACCTCGAACATCCGTTTCGACGGAATCGACAGTGAACCACTGCTGATTGCCCTGGACCTCAAAGGCTTCGCGGTATCGAGCGGCTCGGCGTGTTCAAGTGGCGCCACGGAACCGTCGCATGTGCTGGCGGCGATCGGGCTCACGCGGGAACAGGCGCGGTCGAGCGTGCGTTTTTCGCTGGGACGGTCGAATACCGAAGAGCAGGTCGATGCCCTGGTCGATGCGGTGGCCCAAGTGGTCATCCGGCTTAGAAAGCTGGCGCCGGCTTATGTCTGAACCGACGATCGCAGTTGCTATGTCGGGCGGCGTCGATAGCTCCGTAGTCGCGGGACTTCTGAACCGCGCGGGCGAGCGGGTCATCGGCATGACCATGCAGCTGTGGAATCAGAAGCGCCTGCCGGAGGTCGCCGCCGAAGGCGCCACCGGCCGCTGCTGTTCGCTCGATGACGTCTACGATGCGCGCCATGTGGCGCAGCTCTTAGGCATCCCGTATTATGTGGTGAATTTCGAGCAGCGGTTTGAGGCGCAGGTGGTCAAGCCGTTTATCGACGAGTATCTGGCGGGGCGCACGCCTATCCCATGTACGCTGTGCAACAACTTCATCAAATTCGATCAATTCCTCGAAATGGCGGAAGGCATTGGAGCGCGTGACATCGCCACGGGGCACTACGCGCGGATCGATTGGAACGCCGCGAGCGGCCGCTGGGAGATGCGCCGCAGCGTGGATCGCGCCAAGGATCAGACCTATTTTTTGTGCGGCCTCAAGCAGGAGCAACTGGCGCGCACGCGGTTTCCACTGGGCGGCATGGAAAAGTCGCAGGTGCGGGAACTGGCGCGTGAACTGGGCATTCCCACCGCCGCCAAGCCCGATAGCCAGGAGATCTGCTTCGTTCCCAATGGCGATTACGCGGGCTTTATCGACAGTTATTTTAAGGAGCAGGGAATCGCGCCGGCGGAAACTCAGGGTGAAATCGTGACCTCCGATGGGCGCGTGGTGGGCGAACACGCCGGGGTTCACCACTTCACAGTGGGACAACGGCGCGGATTGGGCGTGGCCGCCGCCGAGCCGTTCTATGTAATTGCGACGGAGCCGGCCGCGAAGCGCGTGATCGTGGGCCGCAACGACGATTTGTTACGATCCTCAATGGCCGTCAAGGAACTCAACTGGATTTCGATTGCGGCGCCAGAGGCTCCCCTGCGGGCGGAAGTGAAGATTCGCAACAAGCATGCCGCGGCGCTCGCCACGCTGCTTCCGGCGGCGAGTGACGGAATGCGGGTCGAAGTCCGCTTTGATGAACCGCAGCGCGCGGTGACTCCCGGACAAGGTGCGGTGTTTTACTCGGGCGATCTGGTACTGGGCGGCGGTTGGATCGAATGAGTTGGAGTGAGTGAGCCCGAGTGAAGACGGTCGAATACTGGCTGGCGCGCCTGGTGCTGGCGACCCTGTCCTATACATCGCTTTCGACGGCTAACGCGCTCGCCCGCTTCTACGTGCGGGTGCTCGACATGGCCCTGCCGCGCCTCCGCCGCACGGCGCTGAAGAACCTGGAGACGGCCGGATTCGCGGGCCGCGAGCGTATCACCACCGGCGTGTTCGACTCCATCGCGAGACTAGTGGTGAGCTTCGCTCGCTTTCCCAGCATCACTCGCGAAAATGTTGGGGATTGGATCCGGTATGAAGGCCTGGAGAACTTTGAGCGGGCACGCGGTCAAGGGAAAGGCGTCCTGGTGGCCACCGGACACCTGGGCAATTGGGAACTGAGCGCGTTTGCCCACGCCTATCTCACCGCTCCCATGCACATTGTGGTGCGGCCCATCGACAATCCCGGGATTGACGCGCTGGTCGAGACGCGGCGTGAGCTTTCCGGAAACCGCGCGATCCCGAAGAAAGACGCTGCGCGCGGAATTTTGCGGGCGCTGGCGGCGGGCGAAGCCGTCGGGGTGCTCATCGATCAGAACACCACCGCGGATCAGGGCGTATTCATTGACTTCTTCGGCGTCAAGGCGTGTGCCGGAAGCGCGTTTGTGAAACTGGCGCACCACAGCGGCGCGGCCGTGGTTCCGGGCTATGCGCTGTGGTCGGACAAGGAAGGACGCTACGTGCTGTATTTCGAGCCGGTTGTTGCAATGACCGGCGATATCCAGCAGGATACCCAGAACGTGCATGCTCGGCTGGAAGCGGCCATCCGCAAACATCCCGAACAGTGGTTATGGATTCACCGCCGCTGGAAGACGCGTCCATCCGGCGAAAAGCCGATTTATTGACAGCGCGAAACTGAGTTTTTAAATGATCAAACGAATCTGCATTTTTTGTGGCTCGAGCGTGGGCGCCCGCCCGGTTTACACTTCCGCTGCCGCCGCGCTCGCCCACTGCCTGGCAGCCCGTGGAATCACCATCGTCTACGGCGGAGGAAATGTCGGGTTGATGGGCGTCCTGGCGGACACGGCACGCGCGGCGGGAGGCGAAGTCATCGGCGTCATCCCGCGCGGCCTGGTCGCAAAGGAAGTGGCGCACATGGAGCTTCCTGACCTTCGTGTAGTCGAATCCATGCACGAGCGTAAGGCGCTGATGGCCGATCTTTCCGATGCCTTCATTGCCCTGCCGGGCGGCTATGGAACTTTCGAGGAGTTCTGCGAGATCCTCACCTGGACGCAACTCGGCCTGCAGCGCAAACCATGCGGCATGCTGAATATTGACGGCTACTACGACCATCTCTTAAAAATGTTCGATCATGCCGTCGCGGAGCAGTTCGTCAAACCCGTGCACCGTGAAATGTTTATCGCGGACGCGGCGCCGGAAGCGCTGGTCGAACGCCTGCTCGTCTACAGTGTGCCGGTGGTCGATAAGTGGCTGGGCCGAGGGCAGACTTGACCCCGTACGTTACAGCGGCCGGTACGTTTAAGGATCTTTCGGGGACGATGCGATCGTCTCCAGAAACAGAGCGAAAATTAGAAATCCGGCAATGGCGGCTGAAGCGATCATAATCTGTGCCTCCATCATGGGTCGAAGCGGCTCTTGCCGGCGTGAAATTCTTGTGGAGAAGTTATGACGTTCGCGTGCAGCTTAGCTCGCCAATTCCGGATAATGGTTTTCTGGCCTCTTGGCACGGGAGACTGAGTGAAAGCTTTAGTGAAGGCAAACGCCGCGCCGGGGTTGTCTATCGAGGACATCCCTGAGCCGCAGATCGGCATTAACGACGTACTGATTCGGGTACACCGCACCGGTATTTGCGGCACCGACGTGCATATTTACGATTGGGATGAGTGGGCCCGCCAGACCATTCCGGTCCCCATGGCCATCGGACACGAGTTCGTCGGTGAAATTGTGGCGGTGGGTTCCAACGTCATCGATTTTCATCCCGGCGAGCTAGTCTCAGGCGAAGGTCACGTGGTGTGCGGACGCTGCCGCAACTGTATGGCCGGGAGGCGCCATCTGTGTGCGCATACTTCGGGCGTCGGCGTGAACCGCCCGGGTTGTTTCGCTGAATTCATTTCCTTGCCGATGACGAACATCTGGCGTCACGATCCGCAGGTGGATCGCGACGTCGCGGCCATCTTCGATCCCTTTGGCAATGCGGTGCACACCGCGCTGGCCTTCGAGGTTCTGGGCGAAGATGTCCTCATCACCGGCGCGGGACCCATCGGAATCATGGCTGCCGCCGTGGTCCGCCACGCCGGCGCGCGTTATGTAGTGATTACCGACGTGAACGAATACCGGCTGGATTTGGCCCGCAAGGTGGGAGTAAACCTGGCGTTGAATGTGAAACAAACCTCCATCGCCGAGGCGCAAGCAACTCTGGGTATGTCGGAAGGCTTTGACGTTGGGCTCGAAATGTCGGGCAATGCCAGCGCCTTCCGCGACCTGATCCACAATTTATCGCACGGCGCTAAGATCGCAATGCTGGGTATCCCCACCGAAGAGATTGCCATTAACTGGCGCGAAGTGATTTTCAATATGCTCACCATCAAAGGCATATATGGCCGCGAGATGTATGAGACTTGGTACAAGATGACGGTCCTGCTGCAATCGGGTCTCGACATACGGCCGGTGATCACGCACCGCTTCAGCTACCGGGATTTCGAAGAAGGCTTCCGTGTGATGCGCTCGGGGCAGAGCGGCAAGGTGATTCTCAACTGGGAGGAGTTGATTTAGCGATGCTGGGCAAGTATCAGGCATTCGTCGAATCGCAATTGGAGGAGATTCGCGGCGCCGGCTTGTGGAAGCCGGAGCGCGTGCTCCATTCCGCGCAGCGCCCCAACGCCGAACTGCAGGGTGGCGACCGGGTGCTGGTGCTGTGCGCCAATAATTACCTGGGCCTGGCCGACGACCCGCGCATTATCGCGGCCGCGCGGAATGCGCTCGACCGCTGGGGCTATGGCATGGCGTCGGTCCGCTTCATTTGCGGCACCCAGGAACAGCATAAGCAACTGGAGCAGGAAATCGCCAGATTTCTGGGTACCGAAGACACGATTCTCTACTCCTCTTGTTTCGATGCGAATGGCGGGCTGTTCGAAACTCTGCTCGGCTCCGAAGACGCTGTGATTTCCGACGAGCTGAATCACGCCTCCATAATCGACGGCATCCGGCTGTCGAAGGCGCAGCGCTTTCGCTACCAGAATCGCGATATGGCGGATCTCGAAGAGCAGCTCAAAGCCGCGCAGAGCGCGCGCTTCCGCATGATCGCCACCGACGGCGTATTTTCGATGGACGGCTACATCGCCCCCCTGCGTGAGATCTGCGATTTGGCGGAAAAGTATCAAGCCATGGTGATGGTGGACGATTCGCATGCCGTGGGTTTCGTGGGCGAAACCGGACGCGGCTCGCACCAGCACGCAGGCGTGATGGGCCGTGTGGATATCTTCACCGGAACGCTCGGCAAGGCCCTGGGCGGCGCCAGCGGAGGTTATATCAGCGGTGCGAAGCCGCTCATTGCATTGCTGCGCCAGCGCTCGCGGCCCTATCTCTTCTCTAATTCCTTGGCTCCGTCGATTGTCGCCGCGTCGCTCGAGGCTTTGAAGATTCTCACCGCCTCGAACGAGCTGCCGGAGCGGCTGCGCAAGAACACGGCATTCTTTCGCAAGAAGGCCACGGAGCTCGGTCTGCAGATCCTGGCGGGCGAGCATCCTATCGTCCCGGTGATGGTCGGTGATGCCGCCAAAGCGGCCCGCATGGCTGAGTATTTGCTCGGGAAGGGCATTTACGTCATCGCATTTTCGTATCCGGTGGTTCCCATGGGCAAGGCGCGCATTCGAACCCAGGTCTCCGCGGCGCACACCACGGAGCAGCTTGGCTGGGCTGCGCAGATGTTTGCGGAAGCCGCCGCGAACGTAAAATAGCTACTTCTTGAATCGCACGAATCCGAAGGTAAGCTTCTTCTCGACGCCGTCCACTCGGTCCAGCCGCACGATCACCTGATCGCCAATCGAGAATTGCCGCCGATGCCGGACGCCCATGATCTTGCGGATGTTTTCGCGGTATTCGAAGCGATCGCCGGGCAGGGTATCGAGAGGCACCAGGCCTTCGATGAACATATCCTGCAGCTCGACGAAAAAGCCAAAGCGCGTGGTCGAAATGATCAGCGCGTCGAACTCGTCACCCACCCGGTCGATCATGAACTTTACTTTTTTCCACTCGACCAGTTCGCGTTCGGCTTCAGCGGCGCGGCGCTCGGCCTCCGACGATTGGTCGGCGATCGCGTGCAAGTTCGCCTCGTAAGGCTTGCCGTCCAGATGCGCGCCCAGGATGCGGTGGACCATCAAATCCGGATAGCGGCGGATGGGCGACGTGAAGTGTGTATAGCTGGTGGCCGCCAGCGCAAAATGGCCGGCGTTCAGGTCGCTGTAGCGCGCCTGCTTAAGCGAGCGCAGCATCAGGTAGCTCAAAATACGCTCTTCAGGCTTGCCCTCGATTTTGGCTACAAGCTTCTGATAATTGCGCGACGTCAGCAGCGGGTTATCGAGCGCCACCACTTCGGTTTTGAACTTTTTCACGGGCGCGGCGCCGGGCGTGAGCGAGTAGCCGAACTGAGTTGCGATCTCTTCGAATTCGATCACGCGCTTGGGGTCGGGGCGGTCGTGGATGCGAAAGATCATGGGCTCACCGGCGGCTTCAATGTGCGCCGCCACGGCTTCGTTGGCGGCCAGCATGAACTCCTCGATCAGGCGGTGGGCGATGTTGCGGGGCGCGCGTGTCACGGCGGTCATGGCGCCGAATTCGTCGAATTCGAGTAAGGGCTCGGGCAGATCGAAATCGATCGAGCCGCGGCGCTGGCGTTTCTTATTGAGCAGCAGAGCCAGCTCGCGCATCATCTGGAAACGCGGCACGAGCGGCGCGTAACGCACGTTCAGCTCCGGGTCGCCTTCGAGCACTTTGTGCACGGCGGTATACGTCATGCGCTCCACACTGCGGATCACGCCGCGGGTAAAGTCCTGCGCCACTACGTCGCCATGGTTGTCGATTTCAAGCAGCGCACTCATCACCAGGCGATCTTCGTGCGGGCGCAGCGAGCATTGATCGGTTGAGAGTTCCAGCGGCAGCATCGGCACCGCTCTATCGGGAAAGTAAACACTGGTCCCGCGCAACAGAGCTTCGCGATCGATAGGAGTGCCGGGGCGCACATAGTAACTCACGTCAGCGATGTGCACATGCAGAGCCCAGTGGCGGTTGGGCAGCCGCTCCACCCACACGGCATCGTCGAAGTCACGTGCGGTCTCGCCGTCGATGGTGACGATGTCGTACTCGCGGAAATCGCGACGCTTGGCGATCTCTTCTGCCGGAATCGGGCCGGGGAGTGCGCGCGCCTGTTCGAGCACGTCTTCGGGAAACTGGTGCGGGATGTGGTGCGCGCGGATCAGAATTTCGACGTCGATCCCGAAGTCGTCGGGACGGCCCAGGACTTCGATGACGCGGCCCGCCGGCCGGTCGCCGTTGTCGCCGTAATCGATGATCTCGGCGGTTACAATCATTCCGTCGAGATCTTCTTCGGAATGCACTTTGACGGGCTGCGCGCCCACGCGGTTCACGGACACGCCGCCGGCGGGAATCGCCATTCCCTCGGGAATTTCAATCCATTGGCGAATGCGGTCATCGTGCGGGACCACCACATTACCCCGCTTGCGCCTGCGGAACTCGCCGACGATACTGGTGTGCGCCCGCTTCACCACGTCCACGATTTCGCCGTGCGCGCGGCCATCGCGTTCCATGCGCTTGATGCGGATCGCCACGCGGTCGCCATGCATCGCACGGTCGGCGTCTTCTTTACCCAGGTAGACGTCGCCTTTTAAGCCCGGCACCGGCTCTTCGGGAGTGACAAAGCCGTAGCCGTCGCGATGCACGCTGAGCCTGCCGTGAATCAGGCGCGGTGTTTTCTTTTTCTGCGAATGTCCCCTCTGCAGATGACCCTTAGGATGTGGCGGCACGATTCATTTTATAGTGAGAAGGCATATGGACTTGAAGACCGTCCGCCTGGTGATCCCTGAGAACGGCAACATCATCGTGGGCCACAGCCACTTCATCAAGACCGTCGAGGACCTGTATGAGGCCATCGTCAATACCGTGCCGCAGATGAAATTTGGCATTGCGTTCAACGAAGCTTCCGGTGACTGCCTCATCCGCGTGGACGGGAACGAGCCCGAGCTCGAAGGCATCGCCACGGAAAACGCCCAAGCCCTCGCGGCCGGTCACGCTTTCGTCATCGCCTTGCGCGACGGCTATCCCATTAACATCCTGAGCCGCATCCGCGAGATCCCGGAAGTGTGCAATATTTTCTGCGCGACCGCGAACCCGGTGGAAGTGATCCTGGCCGAAACCGAGCAGGGGCGAGGGATCCTGGGCGTAATCGACGGCGCCTCCCCCAAGGGAATCGAATCCGCCAACGACCGCGACTGGCGTCACGGTCTGCTCCGCAAGATCGGATACAAGCGGTAAACCCAGCAAAAAGGCAGTTTTTGCCTCCTACCTCCGTCTTTTTTCCCTTTGACTCCCCCCAGGTTTGGTGGCATACTACTGCCGTATTGGAGTGTCAGGTTGAGTCTCCGTCCGTTCTTCGGTCCTACCGTTCCGTCCCGCCCGGTGTCTCTCTGCTGCAGCCTCCAGTTACAAGGAGGAGCGTAACGTGAAGAAGCTTTTTGTGGGGAATCTTCCGTACACGGCCAATGAAACGGACGTACAAAATTTCTTTGCCGATCAAGGCGTTACCGTCGATTCGATCACGGTGATGCGGGACCGTTTTACGGGACAGGCTCGGGGCTTCGGCTTCGCGGAAATTAATGACGATGCGGTGGCGGCGCATGCCGTCGAAGTGTGTCACGGCAAGGAACTGATGGGCCGGACCCTGGTGGTCAATGAGGCACGCCCGATGGCTCCCCGTGAAGGTGGCGGCGCCGGAGCGGGACGCCCGCAACGTCGCGAACGCTACTGATCGACTCTACCGCCCCTGAACCGAGTTTGCCGGGCAGTAGTGTGCCCTGTCCGCACCCCCTCTGCCCTATGATGGATGGGATGACCGACAAGGCACACTGGCTCGCCGCCGCCCGCAGCGCCATGCAAACCGAAGGCGAGGCCGTGCTGGCCGCTTCCGCGCGCCTGGGCGACAGTCTGGTGGAGGCCGTGGAGTTGATTCTAGGCCAACCGGGCCAAGCGCTTGGTAAGGCGCCCGGGAAAGTAGTGGTTACGGGCATGGGCAAGTCCGGGCACGTGGGCCGCAAAATTGCCGCTACCCTCCAGAGCACCGGCACGCCATCGGTTTTCCTCCATCCCACCGAAGCCGGCCATGGCGATTTGGGGATGTGCCAGTCCGGCGACGCCGTGGTCATGATCTCCAAAAGCGGATCCACCGCGGAGCTGCTCGATCTGATCGTTCCGCTGCGGGAATTCGACGTCCGCTTCATCGGCATACTGGGCAATCTGCGCTCCCCTTTGGCCGCTGAAATGGACGTCGTCCTGGACGCGACCGTGCTGCGCGAAGCCGACCCGGAAGGCTACACGCCCACCGCCAGCACTATGGTGGCGCTCGCGCTGGGGCACGCGCTGGCCGTTACGCTGATGCAGGCGCGCGGCTTCACGGCGGAGCATTTTCGGCGCTATCATCCTTCCGGGCAACTGGGCCACAACCTGCGCCTGCGGGTGCGCGATGTCATGCATTCCGGCGGCGAAGTGGCCTGGGTAAAAGCAGGCGATTCGCTGAAACAGGTGGTCATCGAAATGTCCCAGCGGCCCCTGGGCGCCGCTTGCGTGGTGGCGGACGATCATCGGCTGCTGGGGCTGATTACCGACGGCGATGTCCGCCGCGCGCTGCGCAACCACGATGATATCCGCCCGCTGCGCGCCTCCGACGTGATGACGGTTTCGCCGGTCCACATCGCGCCCGCCGCGCTGATCCACGAAGCCCTGTGCATGATGGAGAACCGTCCTTCGCAGATTTATGTTTTACCTGTGCTCGAAGGCGATGCTTGCCTGGGATTGATCCGCCTGCACGATATTTATCAGGCGCGCGCGGTTGACTAAGCCATCCTAAAGTCCGCGTCGCGTTCTGCCGATACCCGGAGGTGGGGGAAATATCCATGCGTGGCGCGTTTACCCTGATCCTGGCTTCCGCAGCGGCCTTTGCGGGCACGGGAGGCGGTCCGGCTATCTACATGGTTGGCAATCTAAACGCTGTGTCGCCGGGCGCCGAGGGAATACTGGCCCTCGAGGAAAATAACGCGGTGTTCCGCTCCGGCAAGACGGTGTTGTCGATTCCCTACGGCGACATCGACAACGTGGAACTGGGCGCCAAAGTAACCTCCCGGCCCGACGCGCCGCTGTACAAAGTCTGGCGGCTGCCCCAGCGCTTTTTGACCGAGCACCCCATGCTGCAGATGGTCAACTTTGAATTTACCGATAAAGACGGCAACCACCAGAGCATGACGCTGGAGCTGGACGAATCCGCCGCGAACGAGACTCTGGCGGAGATCGAAATCCGGCAGGGCAAGCGCATCCCGCCGAAGCGCGCCACCAACGCGGATCCCTGGTGGGGCGATAGCGCCTGGAAGACCACTCGTAATAAAAATACGGTGAGTCCGGAAGCGCTGGGCAATTCGACCGACAAATAGAGCCCTCTACGCAAACATGGCCGCCGTGCGGGAAGCCGCGGAGGTAGGTAGCTTCTTACGCGTATGTTATTCTGAGACCGTTCCGCGCACCCATGCGTTTTCGCACTGCACTGGCGATCGGCTTGTTGGCGGTGGCCGCCCTCGGCGTGTTGTGGGGGCAAAAACCTTTCCGCGAATGGCCCGCTATCGAATACGAGAACTTCCCGCTCCCGCGAGACGCCAACCGTCCCGCTGAGTGGACGCGCGCGCGTCTGCGCTATCCCGACATCACCGGCTATGGCCTCCACAGCAGCGGGCGATTCCTGGGTTTCGCGGGCTACTGGACCATGGATTATCCGCGCTCGGACCGGCATCTGCTAGAAGGCGTGAGGCGCCTGACCCGCATCGACGCGCGGTCGACCGAGCAGGTGGTGGAACTGGATGGAACGAGTGAAGTGTATAACTGGCCCATGCTTTATGGCGTTGAGGTGGGGCACTGGCTGCTGCCCGACGAGCAGGCCGCGCAGCTTCGCGATTTTTTGCTGCGGGGCGGTTTCTTTATGTGCGACGATTTTCACGGCACCGAGCCCTACCGGGGCGTACGCGAGTGGGATACCTTCGTCGACAGCATGAAGCGCGTATTCCCCGATCGTCCGATCGAAGATATCCCCGACAACGATCCGATTTTCCACACCATCTATGATCTCCAGGACCGCTTCCAGGTTCCCGGCGCCCAGTTCATCGAGACCGGCAGGACCTATGAGGCGGGCGCGACCGGCATGGAGCCGCACTGGCGCTGCATCCGCGACGACCAGGGCCGCATCATGGTCGCGATCTGCCACAACATGGACTTGGGCGATGCCTGGGAACACTCCGACAACCCGCAGTATCCGGAGAAATACGCGTCGCTCGCCTACCGCATCGGGATGAATTATTTCATTTACGACTTGACGCACTGATGTTCACCTCCAAAGAACGAGATGCTGAAACCGGGCTGGACTTCTTTGGGGCCCGGTACATGAGCAGTGCGCAGGGACGGTTTACATCGCCCGATACGCCTCTTGTGGACCAGCAGCCGTCCGCGCCTCAAAGCTGGAATCTTTATGCTTACGTGAGGAACAACCCACTACGGTTCTTTGATCCAGATGGCCAGACGTGCAGGACGAGTACTGGAGCGAACGGCGAGCAGATCGTGCAAGACACTGACGGCAACGGTTGTGCAGCGTTGAGTCAGCCCACTGTAGTAAGACCCGCCGAGCCACCCTCGGACCTGTTGCTGGCCGTCGCGGTCGGCACGCAGCGCGCCCAGCGAGACATATCAACGTCCGCTATCTTGATTGGCAGCTTTGCTGTTAGCTACGCAAGTGTGACTGCAGCGACCGGCGTAGCGGTGGGAGCGGAACTGACCACGATCGGTCGGGGTACTACCTTACTCCTTCCGAAGCTAGCAGATGTGCTCGCGAGTTCGCAAAGGGCTGCTAGGGCGGGCGCTCAGGCAGCCGCAACTAAAGGTTTACAAGCGCTGCAGAAGAAAGTCGACCGTGGCGACGCTGCCTACGCTGGGCTTCCGAAGACGCAAGCACAAGCGGAAGCGATTATTCAGCAGGTATTCAGCTCGACGAAACAGGTCGTACAGCAGGGAGTAAACCGGGCGGGACAAGCCTATACGGATGTCTTCGATGGCGGCTCCGGGCGCGGCGTTCGGGTTGTGAACGGTGAATTCGACACGTTAGTGAATAAGTGACCGCAATGGCGATGTTATTGAAATCCAGAACATTCTTAGGTAGCCTGCTCGGGAAGAAAATCGTGCAGGTGAAACGACAACTGTTCGCCAACGACTACGCGTTCTATGACCCGGAAATAAGAGACCAGGAATCGGATGGGCCGACGGAGTTCCGCACTGCGGACGGGGTTGTATTCCACGTCGTGAGTAATACCGAACAGATGGCGATTGAAGTAATGCTAGGCCCCGCCCCTCGATTCGGGGAATGTTTTGTTAGTCGAGACGTCACCCCAAACGTCTTTTGGTCTTCTCGTACAAACAAGAGCATTGCTGGTGTGGACGCATTGCAATCGCTTTACAGTCCCGACGAGTCTCAGTTTGCGTTTGGATTGGAAGTCTTCTTTACGGATGCAGAATCATTCGTGATTGAGTACTTGAGCGACGAAGAGCACCAAGATCAGCTTAGGATAACGGGTCCCTATGCGGGCCCCCCCTGTCGAAGAGTGCCGCTGGAACCAGAAGGGACAACCCGGGCGGTTGCCCTTCAGCCGCTTAGCCGGCCCTAGCAGCGCGCCTGGTAGCGCTGACGGAGACCAGGGAGTTGATGAGTCTGAGGACGGCTTTCTGATCGCGCTCGGGGAGGGAGGAGACGCGCTGGAAGCGTTTCCACATACGGCGGGCTTCGGAGTCGTCGTCGATGCGCTGGACCTTGGGCGGCTTCACGCCGAGCAGCTCGTCGGTCGAGATGTGTAGCGCCCTGGCCAGGTCGATGACGGCGGGCGCCGGCGGAAATCCCGCCTCGGTCTCATAGTAGGAAATGGCCCGCTGGGCGGTTCCGGCCGCTTCGGCGAGCTGCACCTGGGTCAGTCCCCGCGCCTTGCGGATGGCCTGCAGGCGCTC
>Ga0068855_100007114_pt1 | contig 13574 bp, 15 predicted proteins | sample KBSCornC52_FD_66592 | JGI IMG/M metagenome (GOLD analysis project Ga0068855, IMG submission 66592) | Corn rhizosphere microbial communities from Kellogg Biological Station, Michigan, USA - KBS Corn C5-2 | ecosystem: Host-associated > Plants > Roots > Rhizosphere > Soil ... | reverse complement strand
GAATTTTCATTGGTTGAACCCATTGCAAATTCATCGCAGTTGGTAGAACCGATGATGATCGCTTCTTCGGCTAATAATCTGTCAACTGCTGTAGCGCTGAATACAGGTGTAAAACCTTTTAATATATTTGAAGCGGCAGAAAGCGGATGATCTTTAAAGGCAATCACATCTTTCAGTGCAATTACTACACCGTGCAGCCTGCCCATTGGCTTGCCTGCTTTTCGGCGGGCATCGAGATCTGCAGCACGTTGCAGCGCTTCTTCCGAATAAATTTGTATATACGCGTTCAGATGCCTGCGTGCATCGATCTGCTGCAGGTAGTGTTGAACTGCTTCAACACAGGAGGCTGTGCCGGTAAGCAGTTCATTTTGATATTGCGCTATTGAGTGATACTTAAACAATGCTTGTACCGGCTTTGAAAAACAAAACGGTTACAGAAAATTATAAAAGTGTGAGACGACTATTGTTGAGCAGAAGTTGTAGTCGTAGTAGACTGTTGCTTTGTGTCTTTCTCATTAATACCATCTTCAATCTCTTTCTTCACATTGTTTTTGGCATCGTTAAATTCCCTGATACCACGACCGATACCACGCATAAATTCAGGGATCTTACGTCCACCAAACAGCACCAGCACTGCCAGCACAATCAGCAACCACTCACTACCACCAGGCATTGAGATGAACAACAGGTTATTAATACTCAGTAACATGATAGAACTTTTTAAATAGTTAGAAAAACAAAATTACGCCCTTTTGCATAGTTAAACGCATAATTGTGGCGCAAATTACAGTGCTAACCTGTAAAATCGACGATTTTTCCAATGGTTAACAAAAGTTCATTAATAAAAAAGCGGAATCTATTGATTCCGCTTTAAGTAGTTTTATGTACCGGTGGCTATTGAGCCACTGCAGTAGGAGTAGTGTTAACGCGTTTTTCTTTAATTCTGGCGCTTTTACCACTGCGTTCACGCAGGAAGTAAAGTTTTGCACGACGAACACGACCTGTTTTATTCAACTCTATCGACTCGATATTAGGTGAATAAACAGGGAACGTTCTTTCAACACCTACACCATCGGAGATCTTACGTACAGTAAAGGTAGCAGTATGTCCCTGGCCCTGACGTTTGATAACATCACCACGGAAGCTCTGGATACGCTCTTTACCACCTTCGATGATTTTATAGTTCACAGTTATATTGTCACCCGCTTTAAACTTCGGGAACTCTTTTTTTCCTGTCAACTGCTCATGTACAAATTGAACTGCTGCATTCATGACATTCAAATTTTGGGGGATGCGAAGGTAATTAAAATTTCTGATTTCCTTCCCTCTTTCTATAATTAATCTAAAATATCTGTCTTTTTCCAGTATCTATGGCCTATTTAGCCACATTTACAGCTCTTTTTTCCCTGATCACGGTCACTTTTATCTGTCCGGGATAGGTCATTTCGGTCTGAATTTTCTGGGCAATATCAAAAGAAAGCTTGTCTGAGTCATTGTCGGTCACTTTTTCGGCCTCAACAATAACACGCAATTCGCGACCAGCCTGAATAGCATAGGCTTTTTCAACTCCCTGGTACGAAAGGGCCAGGTTTTCCAGTTCTTTGATACGCTGCAGGTATTGCTGCATGATCTCCCTGCGTGCTCCGGGGCGGGCGCCGCTGATAGCGTCACATGCCTGAACAATAGGAGAGATCACATATTGCATTTCCATTTCATCGTGGTGAGCGCCAATGGCATTTACCACAGCAGGGTTTTCGCCATATTTTTCAGCAAGGCGGGCTCCCAACAGGGCGTGGCTCAGTTCAGATTCTTCATCGGGCACTTTGCCTATATCGTGCAATAATCCGGCGCGTTTGGCCAGTTTGGGGTTTAAGCCCAGTTCGGCAGCCATAATACCGCACAGGTTGGCTACTTCACGGCTGTGCATCAGCAGGTTTTGACCGTAAGATGAACGGAATCGCATTTTACCAACTATACGAACCAGTTCTTTATGTAATCCGTGAATACCGAGTTCTATTACAGTACGTTCGCCTATTTCTACTACCTGCTCTTCAATCTGGCGCCGGGTTTTTTCAACCACTTCCTCAATACGGGCAGGGTGAATACGTCCATCGGCTACCAGTCTCTGTAAACTTAAACGGGCAATTTCGCGGCGAAGGGGATCAAAAGAAGAAAGGATGATCGCCTCGGGAGTATCGTCAACTATAAGGTCAACGCCGGTAGCAGCTTCAATAGCCCTGATATTACGACCTTCACGACCGATGATCTGACCTTTAATTTCGTCGCTTTCGAGGTTGAATACGGTAATGGAATTCTCAATAGCCTGTTCAGCTGCTGTGCGCTGAATAGTTTGAATGATGATCTTGCGGGCTTCTTTGTTGGCCTTTTGCCTTGCATCGTCGATAATTTCCTGCTGAAGGGCCAGCGCTTGCGTGTGAGCTTCCTGCTTAAGGCTTTCAACTAATTGTTTTTTAGCTTCTTCGGCAGTTAAACCGGCAATTTTTTCAAGCCTGCGAATATGTTCTTCCTGGTGTTTTTCGAGTTCTGTACGCTTCAGATTTACTACTTCTATCTGCCGGTTCAGATTTTCCTTTATCGCGTCATTGTCCTTGATCTGTTTTTCCAGCTGGTCCATTTTACTGTTGATGGACTGCTCTTTTTGCCGTACTCTGTTTTCTGTTTCGCTTAATTTCCTGTTACGGTCAAGAACTTCTTTGTCGTGTTCAGCCCGTAGAGCAAGGAATTTTTCTTTTGCTTCGAGTTGCTTTTGTTGTTTAATAGTTTCGGCGCTGGTTTGTGCGTCGGAAATTATTTTCCGGGCCTGGCTTTCTGCCTCGTCAATTTTCTGCTGGGTATTTTTTGCGAAAATGAATTTTCCCGCCACTATACCTAACAGTAGCGCCACGATACCTATTATAAAAGCTAAAATACTTTGGTCCATTGTGTTTTACATGTTTAAAGTTTTCTGCATTATCTCTCCCTCTCTATGTATAGTAAGTTTACCATAGTGAGATGTGAATGTGCGAAAATACAAAAAAAGAGGGAGCGGCATTGCAAGCATTTTGAAGTTCAGTTGTTTGGGAATGTGAAAATTGGAAATGTGACCCCTTAATTTTCCGCCGGAACGCGACGGCCAAAGGAAGATAATTAAGACGTTGCGTCCCTGCGCCTTTGCGGGAAACACGTAATTGCGGATTTTTGCCGCCCTTTAATCCAGCAGCATCCTGTCGAGCAGTTTTTCTATTGCCTGCAGCCGGGTGCCGGTTTCATTTTCTACCAAAGGCTGACTGTCGCCGGCTTTTTGCTGGGTGGCATACCATAACACGACCATAGCTATGTAGTCCTGCATGTCTTTGCCGGCAAAGGTCGTTTTAAATTCAAGTATTTTATCATTTATCAGCTTGAGTGTCTTCCGAACTACCTCTTCATCGGAGGGTTCTATGCGAATGCGGTAAGTCCGGTCGCCGATCAAAACATTTATTGGAATTAATTCTTCCATTGCTTGCAATTTTGAAAACCATGTTCTATTTTTATCCACACACAATCAACACACAGGGAATACTTCTGGGATCACAAAGGATCGTTTTGGATGGTTAATTAAAACTAACTTTTTCACGTATTCTATGATTACTCACCAAAACCAAACGATTAACATGTTCGCCAAACTTAGGTCAAACGTCTTTATTGACGCGCTGACACTGGAGTTGATCGATCCATTTCAATCCAGTATCAAAGCCATTTTGCGTGATGAAAGAGGCTACGAATGCAGCCGCCTCGAAGCAAATATACCACAGGGTGATAAAACGGTCACCTGGAAAGGCCTGAACGATCTGCCATATGGTGTTTATACCTTAGAGCTTTCGCAGGGTGGAGACGAAATGAAAATGCGCCTCGTAAAAAGAGTTTAACTACTTTACTCGCTCAATAACGCAATGCACCGGTCAATTTCCCGGATGTAACGGTTTATTCTTTTTTCTACATCCTTCTTTTCCGTTTCATTCATTTGGCCGGTAGCGGTTTGCAGTGCCGTCATTTTCATTTCCAGCTCGTCGATCCTTATTAACCGCGCTTTTTCCTTATCGCGCAGTACAGTTACTTCTTTGTTCAACTGCTCATGTTCTTTTTGTAACGACTGGTAGCGCTGCATCACCTGCTGCAGCTTCTCAGTTATGCGTTTTAATTGTTCCTGTAATCCCTCCATTGAACAAATTTTTAGCCTGGCTCATACCGCGTAGAATGCGATTACTACAGCCGATCATTTTCTGATCTCTGCCTGCAGCGTTGTTTCCAGGGCATTCATAATTTTATTCATCATACCGTCGATTTCCTTATCGGTAGGCGTTTTTTCCTCGTCAAGGAAAGTAAAGCTGATGGCGAGCGACTTTTTATCGGCGCCCAGTTTTTCGCTTTCAAAAATATCAAACAGCTGAATGGACTGTAGCTTGTCGAGTTTTACCTTTTTCACGGTATTTTCAACGTCTGCAAAGGGAAGGGATTTCGGTACTACCATGGCCAGATCGCGACGTACGGGTAATTGCCTGGGAAGTTCTTTGGCTTTCAGCGAGGTGGTAGCTATATATTTCAGTAGTAATTCATAGTCCAGATCGGCATAAAACACCGGTTGCTTAATATCAAAACGCTTCAGTTCCTGCGATTTCACCTGACCCAGCCTGCCAATAACATCTTTATTTATGGTTGCCAGCAGCGAGTTATCCAAACCTTCGTTTCCCGAAGCGGCAAAAGTAGTTTTAGCAACGCCGGTAAGCTGCAATATCCTTGCCACGATGCCTTTCAGATAAAAGATATCAGTAGGTTTCCCTTTGCCCTTCCATGAATCTTCCTGTATTTGACCGGTAATATATAAGCATACGTGCTCATGCTCATTATATTTACCCGGGCCCGATGTGCTGTAGGTTTTGCCAAATTCAAAAAAGCGCAGATCGTTGTTTTTGCGGTTCAGATTATGCGCTATGGCTTCCAGCCCGGTTTGCAGCATAGAAGGACGCATAATGTTATGGTCGGCGCTCAGGTTGTTTAATAGCTTTACCGCTTTGCTCAGTTCTTCTGCCTCAAAATAAGCGGCATTGGTGATGGAATTGGTGAAAATTTCATCAAACCCAAGGCCAACCAGATAATTAGCTATCTTTTCGTGATAGATGTATTTGTTGCGATTGGTTTCTACCGAAGGGGATATGGTAATATTGGTGGGTATTTCAACATTATCAAGTCCGTCGATTCGCATGATCTCTTCTACCAGATCGGCCGGTAAATGAATATCGGGTTTACTGTATGGAGCAGCCACCACTACATCTTCAGCACTTTCTTTTACAATATCAAATCCCAGACTGATAAGAATTTTCTTTGCCGTTTCGGTATCATATTTTTTACCGCTGAGCTTGTGCAGGAAATTATATTTTAATTGTACCTGTACCTTTTCAGCAGGTTGCGGATATACATCAACAATTTCAGAAGCTATTTCTCCTCCGGCCAGTTCTTTAATGAGCAGGGCAGCCCGCTTCAGAACATTCACGGTATTGCTTATGTCGATATTCTTTTCGAAACGGGTAGCAGCATCAGTACGCAAACCATGGCGGAAAGAAGTTTTGCGAATGTCTACCGGATTGAACCAGGCGCTTTCGAGGAAAATGTTTTTGGTATCTTTTGTTACGCCACTTTTACTGCCGCCAAAAACGCCTGCAATACACATTGGCTCGCTGTTGCCATTGCAGATCATCAGATCTTCGGCACTGAGCTTTCTTTCTTTTTCATCAAGCGTAATAAAAGGGGTACCCTCGGGAAGATTCTTTACCAGCACCTGTTTGCCGGTGATGGCATCTGCATTAAAGGCATGCAGCGGCTGACCGGTTTCGTGCAGTACAAAATTGGTAATGTCTACTATATTGTTAATAGGCCGCTGACCAATGGCGCGTAGTTTATCCTGTAACCATTGCGGACTTTCCTTTACTGTAACATTCGATATGCTGACACCACTGTACCGGCGGCAGGCATTGGTATTTTCAATAGTTACTGCTATGGGCAGAGAATAATTAGCTACTTTAAAATCACTTACGGACGGTACTACAACCTTCTGCTCTTTTTTATCGTGAAAAGTTAAGTAGGCGCACACATCACGGGCAACACCACGATGACTCATAGCATCCATGCGATTGGGGGTAAGGCCAATTTCATAGATCCAGTCGGAATAAGGTTTAAAGTATTCCGCGGCGGGCATACCTGGTTTCACATCAGGCGGCAATACCATAATACCGGCGTGATCATCGCTAAGGCCAATTTCATCTTCGGCGCAGATCATTCCGTAGCTTTCTACGCCACGGATCTTTGCAATTTTCATTGTCAGCGGATCGCCGCTTTTAGGGTAGATAGTGGTGCCAACTGTTGCCACTACTACTTTTTGACCGGCCGCCACATTGGGAGCGCCGCAAACGATTTGCAAGGGTTCGCCCGAGCCTATATTTACTTTGGTGACAGTTAGTTTATCAGCATTAGGATGTTTTTCGGCAGAAAGCACTTCGCCAATTACCAGGCCCTGTAAACCACCTTTCAGGCTTTCGTATTTTTCCAGGCTTTCCACTTCCAGCCCAACAGAGGTCAATAATTTGCTCAACTGCTCGGGTTCAATGGTAACAGGCAGATAGTCGTGAAGCCAGTTGTAGGAAATCGTCATGAATCAGTTTATTGTTTGATGCCAGCAAAGATAACGGATTGGTGAATAAGGCTGAACACGCAAGATGGAAGGAAGTAATGTGCTGCGATTGGCGCCTTGATGCAACCTTTATGGAACCTCTTTGCCTCCTCGGCGCCCAAGGACCCAAAGAGGAGAATTCGAGGACCCAAAGAGGAGAAACTTACCTATAAGTCGCCTATAACCCGTTTAAGGCGTTGATTTTCAATGCTGATTAATTCTTACAAACGATAAAGCAAAAAGGAGGAATTTCGGCGGCGTTTAAAATGCGGTGAATACGACCAGGGCGTTGTTCAATACGGCCATAATTTATGCGGATGACTTCCACAGCGTGGGAAAAGCTGATAGCATGCGCAGTAAGCATGTCGTAACAAAGCCGTTCATAGTACAGCAGATGCTGAGCTTCTTTGGTATTTTCTTCCGGCATCATTACTTCATAATGCCTGAGCTGGTATACGCGCATGGTCGGTGTTAAAAAATTAAGAATCTAATTTACGGTACTCCGGGAACATTTAATAATGCAGCTATGTCTTTTTTTGACGATTTATTTTCCCGGGTCCTGCATTTCCTATACGCCAATTTTGTGCCACTGGTTTGAAAAAATTCTGAAAACTGGATGGATGGCCCGGTTCAGCGTTTACAATACCTGAAACAACCGACAATAGGGGCTTACAGCTACCGGGGTTACCGAAAATGCTGTACGAATAAGGATTTTCACCTGGTATACTTCGGAAATTCCCATCCCGTCTATATCTTATTTTCCCGCGTTCCTAACCAAATAATCTGGTCATAATTCTTTCGCACAGGATGTGTGAATTTCGCTTTAGCACGGGTGCCAAACTTTTGTAAATTGTGGATATGTGTGCGAAACCCGTGAATAAGCGCCCTATTTTTGTGGATTAAACTGTGAATTGCTGTGATTAAATATAGAACAGCAAAAATGTTTTTCGGGGCATGAGAGGGATATATATTCGCCATCCTGACCTAATGGGTAACATTCCGTTAACAGTGCAATAATATTAACGTAACACAAACCTGGAAACTAACCCAAACAGTCATTGGTTGGCAGTAGACGAGAAGTGGCATCGGGCAACAATTCACTTCTAATAGACCTTGAGAAATTCCTGTTAAAAAACTTTATCAAACCAATGGTTAAATTTTTTGTAGACGTTAACGATGGACTTAACTAACCTTAATAACAAAGACCGAAAAGCCCGCCGCCGGAGCTCTATTGATTTGAGTACCATGGTATACGGCAAAGTACCTCCCCAGGCAAAAGACCTGGAGGAAGCGGTATTGGGTGCCGTTATGCTGGAAAAATCTGCCTTCGACACTGTTGTGGAAATTTTAAAGCCCGAGTGTTTTTATGTGGATGCGCATCAGCGTATTTTCCGTGCCATGCAAAGTCTGCAGCAAAAAAGCCAGCCCATTGATATTTTAACGGTGGTTGAAGAACTGCGCAGTAAAGAAGAACTGGAAATGGTAGGTGGTCCGTATTATGTTACGCGTTTAACCAACTCGGTAGTTTCTGCTGCCAACATAGAGGCTCACGGAAAGATTATTCTGCAAAAATTCATTCAACGCGAACTCATCCGCATCAGCGGTGAAATTATTGGCGATGCCTATGAAGACAGCGCCGATGTATTCGACCTGCTCGATGATGCCGAAGCCAAGTTGTTTGAAATTACCAATAACCACCTTCGTAAAAATTTCGATAGCATCGATACCGTACTCGTGCAAACGGTACAGCGTATTGAGGACATGCGTCACCGTACGGAAGATATAACCGGGGTGCCCAGCGGTTTCCCCTCGCTTGATAAAGTTACTTACGGATGGCAAAAATCAGATCTGATCATTCTCGCCGCCCGTCCTGCGGTAGGTAAAACGGCATTCGCCCTGAACCTGGCCCGCAATGCGGCATTGTATGGTGCACGGCCTACGCCCATTGTATTCTTTAGCCTTGAAATGAGCTCGGCACAGCTGGTACAACGTATCTTAAGTGCCGAAAGTGAAATATGGCTTGAAAAGATCTCCCGTGGTAAAATGGAAGATTATGAAATGAAGCAGTTGTATGCCAAGGGTATTCAAAAGCTGGCTCAGGCGCCGATCTTCATTGATGATACTGCAGCTCTGAACATTTTTGAACTGCGCGCCAAATGCCGCCGGTTAAAAAACAAACATGATATCGGTTTAATCATTATCGACTATCTGCAGCTGATGAGCGGCGCCAGTGGCGGAAAAAACACCAACCGCGAACAGGAGATCAGCCAGATCTCGCGTGGATTGAAACAATTGGCGAAGGAGTTACAGGTCCCTATCATTGCCCTTTCGCAGTTAAGCCGTGCTGTGGAAACCCGTAAAGATGGCAATAAAATGCCTCAGCTGAGTGACCTTCGCGAATCGGGTGCCATTGAGCAGGATGCCGACATGGTAATGTTTATTTACCGCCCCGAATACTACGATATTACAGCCAATGAAATGGGCGAAAGCAATAAAGGTGAAACGCATGTGCGCATAGCCAAACACCGTAATGGTTCACTTGAAACCATTAAACTGAAGGCGCTGCTGCATATTCAGAAATTTACCGAGTTTGAAGGCGATGATTTCAGCGGACTTGGAATGGGCGGCGGCAACTGGAAGCCGGTTCCCACCGAAGGTGGCGGAGGTGATGATGGCGCCAAACTATACATACAGGCCGGCAGCAAAATGAACGATATGCCATTCGGCGATGACGACGAAGCTCCCTTTTAAAATCATGAATGTCCAATTATGAACTTCGAATATTGAAGTATTTTTCTTCGACATTTAAAATTGAACATTCAATATTCAATATTACAAGTCTTTAAGGTTGCTATTCTAAGTAAAAGCTTTCCGGTATCGGAAGGCTTTTTGTTTTTAAAACTTTTTCCTCTTGTCTCACATAATTATTAAATTTGATAAAAGTCATTAAAAATGTCTGAGGCAGAAATAAAGAAAAACCTGCATATTGCAATTGAGGAGATCAATGATGAGGCTTTTTTACAGGCTGTATATACTATTGTTTCTTCAAAAGTAGAAGAGTCGAAAGAGTATGAATTAACTCCGGAGCAATTGCGTATTCTTGAAGATAGAAGAGCAAAACATCTCAGCGGAGAAAGTAAATCATATACATGGGATGAAGTGAAGGAAAGAATCAGGAACAGGCGATGACATATAATCTTGAAATTAAGGCTGAAGCCGATGATGAAATTTTTGAGGCTTACAGTTGGTATGAACAGCAGGTAGCAGGCCTTGGCGACCGATTCATTCTGGAACTGGAATCTATATTTCAAAAGATCGTTACTAATCCTCAGCATTATAAAACTCAAAGCTCCGTTTTCAGGCAAGCGTCCTTAAAATCATTCCCCTTTGTTATTTACTTTGAAGTTAAGAAGACAGCTATCATAGTGTATTCTGTTTTTCATACAAAGAGAAAGCCTAAAAACCTTTGATTCAAAACATCCCAATGAATCTGCCGCTTTTTTATATTAATGATGTGATGGCCGGTCAGGCTGAAATTACGCTCGATGAAGATACTTCGAAGCATGTGGTAAATGTATTGCGCATGAAGAAGGGCGAACAATTACATTTAACCAATGGCAAAGGATTTTTGCTGCTGACCACTATAACCGACGATCATAAGAAACGATGCCAGGTAAAAGTGGTAAACGAACAATTTATTCCGCGAAGCGGCCGTAAAACCAGCATTGCTATTTCGCTGCTGAAAAATGCCGGAAGGTTTGAATGGTTTCTTGAAAAAGCTACTGAACTGGGCATTGCGGAAATTATTCCCATGATCTGCGACAGAACCGAAAAACAACATTTCAGGTACGATCGTATGCACAGTATACTGGTAAGCGCCATGATCCAATCGCAACAAACATGGCTGCCTGTATTGCATCAACCGGTAGGGTTTGGTCAGCTGTTGAAGCTGGAAGATATAATAGACACTACTCAAAAGTTTATTGCCCACTGTATACCCGGTTCAAAACAAAATCTGGCAGAACTGGTAAATGAATCTCTTCCTTCACAAATTGTTTTAATAGGCCCCGAGGGCGATTTTACCCCTGATGAAGTTGCTTTTGCTACTGATCATTATTTTATTCCTGTTTCGCTGGGCGATACCCGTTTGCGAACCGAAACCGCAGGCATGGTAGCAGCAGTATTACTGGCCAATGTACGAGCCAGCTAATTTGTGAATCGGGTGATGAGTTTTGTAAAGGCGTTTATAATAATAAGCAACCTCATTTGCACATCTGCAAATTCACACGTCAAATCGAGTTCTGTTCTTCTTTCTTAACAATCGGCTCTTTTAATTGAACGGGATTTTTGGCTTTAGCCCTTTTACGCATCCACATGTTCAGCAACTCTACGCCAAATGAAAATGCCATGGCGAAATAAATATAGCCTTTGTCGATATGGCTTCCGTGTATGGGTTCAAGACCTTCGAAAAATAAGCTGAAGCCTACCATTAACAAAAAGGCGAGGGCCAGCATTTTAAGGGTTGGATGACCATGTATGAAGTTGGCAATTTTGTCGCTGAAAAAGAACATAATGATCATGGCTATAATTACCGCAACGATCATGATCGGAACAAGACGGGCCAAACCCACAGCAGTAATAATACTGTCGAATGAAAACACCATATCAATTACAATGATCTGGGCTATTACAGCGCCAAAGGAAACAGATTTGTTTTTGGATGCTTCCATTCCTTCATCGCCTTCGAGCTTATCGTGAATTTCTTTTACTGTTTTATATAAAAGGAACAGTCCGCCGGCCAGCATGATCACATTGCGCAGGTTAAACGGATATCGTTTGTCACCAAAGCTGATATGAAATAACTCTGCATTACCATTATTCACCAGCCAGCCGATAAACATCAGCAATCCTATACGAACAGCAATACCCGCAAACATCCAGATGCGGCGGGCTTCCAGCTGCTGCTTTTTACTGAGCCGGCCCATTAAAATGGAAACAAAGATCACGTTATCGATACCAAGAACAATTTCCAGTACGGTTAAGGTTAGTAAGCTGATAAATGCATCTACAGTGAACAGGTTTTGCATGATGGTCGGTAGTATTGTTTATATTATTAGGGTGCATTAAATTAGTAGGCGCCCTGCTACATAAGTTTCAATGGATGTATAAAATTTTTATACCAGAATCTGTTGTCGGGTTGATTACAGTCCGTTGCAAATATTCTTCACAATGGCAGGACCCTCGTAAATGAAACCGGTCCATACCTGCACCAGAGAAGCGCCAGCAGCCAGTTTTTCTTTCGCATCTTCGGCCGTAAAGATTCCTCCCGAAGCAATGACCGGTATGCGGCCATTGGTTTTCTGATGTATGTAACGAACAATTTCTGTTGAGCGTTTGCGAACAGGAGCACCGCTTAAACCGCCTGCACCAATTGCCTGTACTTCGTCGTTTGTTGTTTGTAGTTGTTCACGGCTGATGGTGGTATTGGTTGCAACCAAACCATCTAATTTTATTTCCAGCGCCAGATCAATTACATCATCAACCTGTTGCCAGGTTAAATCAGGTGCAATTTTCAATAAAAGTGGTTTGGGTTTTCTGTCCTCTTCAGTGCCTGACTCGTGCTGATTGATGGTTTGCAGATGTGATAATATTTTGCGAAGCGAGTCTTTTTCCTGTAATTCCCGCAGCCCGGGTGTGTTGGGCGAACTTACATTTACTACAAAATAATCTACACAATCAAATAAGGCACGAAAACATATTTCGTAGTCTTTCCATGCATCCTCATTTGGGGTAACTTTATTTTTACCAATATTTCCGCCGATGATTAAACGGGGCCGATAGTTTTGCTGGTCCTGAGGGTAGTCGACGGATTGGTTTTCTCTCCACTCTTTTAATCTTTTTGCAATTACCTTAACACCGTCGTTGTTAAATCCCATGCGATTAATAAGGGCCTGGTCTTTGGGCAAACGGAACAGACGCGGTTTGTCATTACCAGCCTGTGGCTGTGGGGTTACGGTGCCAATTTCAACAAAGCCGAATCCCAGAGCTTCCAGTTCAGTAAGGTACAGTGCATTTTTATCAAACCCTGCAGCGAGCCCTACCGGATTTTTAAAATGCAGGCCAAACAACTCTCTGGCGAGTGTGCCGTTATGCGGAGCGCATTGATTGTTAATTGTTTTTCTAATAAAGCCAATATTACAGCCCAGCTTCATCATATTCATCGAGAAATGATGTACCGACTCGGTGGGAAAACAAAATAACAGGCGGCGAAGTAGTTTGTACATAATTCGGTGCGAAGATATTTAATTTAGTTTCAGATTACAGGTTTCGGGTTGCATGGTTTTTAAGGGGGCATTCTCACCATTTTGTATTCATGTGGCCAATTCTTATCTTTGATATAGAAAGTTGCATAAACAACTTTTAACTGATAAGTGATAAGTTTGAGGATAGGTCTTTTTTATAAAGATCACGAGCTAAGAACTTAACGACTTACAACCTATAACTTACAACAAAAAAACTTTTATATGCAGGAAGCGTATATAGTAGCCGGTTACAGAACAGCTGTGGGTAAAGCCAAACGTGGTGGGTTCAGGTTCTACCGGCCCGATGATCTGGCTGTTGATGTAATAAAAGGATTAATGGCTTCAGTACCTCAACTGGATGCCAAAAGGGTAGATGATGTAATTGTTGGTAATGCTGTACCTGAAGCAGAACAGGGTTTGCAGGTAGGACGAATAATCGCCGCCCGCGCTCTTGGATTTGATACACCAGGCATGACGGTGAACCGTTATTGTGCCTCCGGCCTTGAAACCATTGCCATTGCCACTGCAAAGATCCGTTCCGGTATGGCCGAATGTATTATTGCCGGTGG
>Ga0068855_100007109_pt1 | contig 13578 bp, 11 predicted proteins | sample KBSCornC52_FD_66592 | JGI IMG/M metagenome (GOLD analysis project Ga0068855, IMG submission 66592) | Corn rhizosphere microbial communities from Kellogg Biological Station, Michigan, USA - KBS Corn C5-2 | ecosystem: Host-associated > Plants > Roots > Rhizosphere > Soil ... | reverse complement strand
GCGGTCACGCCCATTCGCCGCTCGAGATCGACCAGCCGGCGGGCCAGCGCCTCGGCGTCGGCCATGCGGGCGCGCAGCCGTGCCTCCGGTCCGCCTGCGCGCTTGAGCCGGTCGATCTCCGCGTTGACGCGGTCGAGCTCGCCCCGCAGCCGCGATCGCTCGGCGCCCAGGTCGGGGGCCGGCGCGGCGGCGGCCGGGGCCGCCCGCGCGCGGCGTCCCGCCGGCGCGGCCACCAGGAGGGCCGCCAGGCAGAGACTGAGCCGAAAACGCGCGTTCCACATCGCCGGAGCTCGCGGATTCTAGAACACAGCAACGCCCGTACCAGCCAGCAAGTCGGCCTGAGGCGTGAGCTTCCGGGAGCTGGGAGCCGCATTGCCTCAGATTCTTGAGACCGGGTTCGAATTCGCCGATGATTCCGCGATGCAGCGCGTGGCATTGGCGGTGGGGCTGGTCTGGGCGACGGCGGTGGCGGCGGCGGGGTGCGCCACGCCGCCGACGTCCTCGAACGACGTCAGACCGCGCCCGAACCTGACGGCGGCCGACTTCTATCCGCTGACGCCGGGCTGGAAGTGGGCCTACGACGTCGAGCGCGACGGGATCAACATCCTGGCGACCTACGCCGTCGTCGAGCGGACCGGCGACACGGCCGTCGTCCAGGCGGGCGACGAGAAGCTGACCTACGTCATCACGCCGCAAGGGATCGCCCAGGTCGAGGGGGGCGCCCCCGGGGACTTCGTCATCAAGAATCCCGTCGCGCCGGGCGCCGAGTGGCCGGTGTCGGGCGGCAAGGCCCGCATCGATTCGGTCACCGCCGACTTCCGGCTGGACTCGGGCGAGCACTATCTGGGCTGCATCGTCGTCGAGGTGACGCGCACCGAGCCGGTGCGCATCACGCGGACGACCTTCGCCCCCGACCTGGGGCCGGTCGCGCTGGAGGTGCAGGTGCAGGATGGCCCGAAGTTCGTCACCACGACCCGGGCGCGCCTGCGGGCGGTGACCCGGCCGGGCGATCGGACGCCCTAGCGTTGCCGTTGTCGTTGGCGGGGACCGGGAGCTCCGCCAGCGTCACCCGCTCGCCCGCCAGGGCCGCGCGCCGGTAGCCGAGACCGGCGAAGGGCGCGGCCGGGTTCCAGGGCAGCGGCACTTTCTTCGGGACGGACCCGGGCGCCGGCAGCGCGAACACCAGCGAGCGCGCCGCGTGGTGGGCGATGTGCTCGGTCTGGTGATGGTGCTCCTGGTGGATGTGGCCGTAGAACACGGTCACGTGGCGGTGACCGAGCAGCAGGTCGACCACCTTGCCGCCGTCCTGGGTGGCCCACTCCCACTGCGGGTAGAGGTCGAACAGCGGGCGGTGCGCGAACACCACGATCCGCGCGTCGCGCGGCTGCGCCTTCAGATCGGCCGCCAGCCAGTCGAGCTGGGCGCCGCCCACGGCGCCGGCCGGGTCCGAGGCGTTGTCGAGCGCGATGAAGTGGACCCCCTTGTGGTCGAACACCTGGTGGGTCGGCCCGAACGCCTCCTGGAAGGCGCGGCCGCGGTCTTTCGCGGCGTCGTGCTCGCCGGGCAAGAACCGCCGCGTGGGCACCTCGACGCGCGACACGATGTCGGTGAACTGCGACATGCGCTGCCGGCGCAGCTTGTCGTCGTCGGTCATGTGGGTCAGATCGCCCGTGAACACCAGAAAATCCGGTTTGGCGGCGGCCGCGTTGATGGCCCGGATCACGGCGGGCAGCGGCACGTCCGCCTGCGGGTCCGACGGCCCGCTGTATCCCCAGTGCGTGTCGGAAAGCTGCAGGAAGAAGAAATCGTCGTCGTCGCGGTCTGACTTGCGTCGCTTGCGGTCGGTGGCGCCGGCCAGGCTGGACGCGAAGACGACACCGCCGACGCCCAGCAGCTTCATCAGGTCGCGGCGATCGGGTTGGAACGGCATGGGTGACCTCCTGCCGCTCCAGACGCGCCGGCGGCCGGAACCGTTCCCGGCTCAGGGATGATTCAGGCGCGGCGCGAGCTGTTCCAGGTCCGCCAGGTTCACGTCCGACACCAGCGCGTACCCCAGCTCGCCCTCGCGCCAGATGAGCACGTTGAAGCCGCGCGACCGCTGCTCGTCGACGGCCAGCGGTCCCAGCGGGTGCAGGCCGCGCGAGGGCCAGGGGAGCCGATCGGCCGGGAACACCAGCAGCGTGATGGTGTGCAGCCGATGTCGGAAGTGAAACACCGCCGCCTTGCGGTCGTGAAAGTACCCGACGCTGCCGCCGACCAGCGGGAAGTCGGCGTCGCCCGAGAATTCGACCCGGGGCGCGAAGTCCAGGCGGCCGGTGAACCACGGCTTCACCTGGTGGATGCCGCCGCTCTCGATCTCGACGGGGTGGGTGCTCTCGACGACGCGCAGGTGGTCGTTGACCGCCTCCTCGACCATGTCGACGCGCGCGCCGCGCGGTTCGACCGGCGGCCGGATCACCAGCCAGACCAGCAGCCCCGCCGCGCACGCGCTGCCGAGCGGGGCCAGCCAGCGCCCCAGCCGCCGCGACCGCGCGGGGCGGGCGTCGGCGACCAGCGCTTCCATCCGGCGGCGCAGCTCGGCGGGGGCGGCCGCGCGGGGGCGGCGGCCCAGCGCCTGGTCCAGCTCGCCGTCGGTGGGATCGGTCGGCGTCATCGGCCGTGGTCCTTCAGCTTCTCGCGCAGGGCGGCCCGCGCCCGCGACAGGCGGGACTTCACCGTCCCCAGGGCGCAGCCCAGGATGTCGGCGACCTCCGTCTCCGTGAAGCCCTCCAGGTCCAGGAGCACGATGGCGCGCGCTTCATCGGAGAGGCTGAAGAGGGCAGCCTCGATCTCGACGCCCGTCATGCGCCGGAGCTGGGCCAGCTCGTCCGGGCCGGCCGGCGCGGGCGCGCCCTCCAGCGTGTCCAGCGTGGCCGGGTCGAACGAGGGCGCCATGGGGCGGGTCCGCCGTCGCTGGTCGATGAACGCGTTGCGCTGGATCCGAAACAGCCAGGCCTTGAGGTTGCCGCCGGCGAAGGTGGCAGCCGCGCCCAGCACGCGCGCATAGGTTTCCTGCACCAGATCCTCCGCGTCCGCTGCGTTGCGGGTCAGGTACCGGCCGTGATCATAGAGCGCGTCGAGGTGCGCCAACGCCTCCCGCGCAAGACGGCCCCGGTCCGGCATCCCAGGACCGAACGTACCAGAGGTGCCGACCGTTCCCGCAAAAGGACGTCAGGTGAGCCAGCCGAGCAGCGCCAGCGCCCCCGCGGCCAGCGACGCCCAGGCGACCGCGCCGGCGAAGCGCAGCTCGGCGCGCAGCCCCGCGGGGTGGCGCGTCGACACGATGAGAGGCTGGTCGGCCCGCCCCTGGAACAGGGGCGAGACACCGCCGCGGAAGGCAGCGCCGCGGTCGTGATCCGGCGCGACGGTCAGCGGCCCGGCCACGTGGACCTCGTCCCCCTGGGCCAGGGACGTCTCCAGGTGAAGCGCCCAGTCGGGCCCGGCGATCTCGCGATAGTGATCGCTGCGGATGAAGGTGACGTGCTGGCCCAGGTCGACCCGGGCGGTCCCGCCGTCGTCGGCGATGGTCACCTCGGTGCCGGCGTGCTCGTGGTGGCGGATGGCCGGCCCCACGTCGACGGTGTGCCAGTAGACGCAGGGGGCGCCCGACAGCGGCCCGCGCAGGCGATCGGGCGAGACGACCCGGGCCGCCACGTGGGCGATCTCGCCGGCCGACCCCAGCTCGACGGAGCGGATGGGCGACGCGGCCGGCTGGGCCAACAGCGGCGCCAGGCGGCGGCGCCGCTGGGCGACGGCAGCGGCCAGCATGACGCCGGCCACCAGCCAGCCCAGCGCCACCCAGGCGCCGTCGGCCTCCACCATGCCGATGGCCCGCGGCCCCAGAGCCACCTGGCCCACCGAGCCCAGCAAGCCCGCCGCGACCTGTCCGGCCGCCAGCAGACCCCAGGCGAGCTGGCCGACGCCCCAGCCGAGCGCGATGGCGGCCTGGCCGATGCTGATGGCGCCGATCGCCACCTGCCCGATGGCGACCACGCCGACCGCGACCTGACCCACGGCCACGACCCCGACGGCGGGCGGGCGGCGGCCGGTCGAGGGATCGATGCCGCTGACCACGTGGACCAGCGGCAGGCGGCCGATCTTCAGCCGCGAGCGATACTCGAAGGCCGGCGACGCAGCCGGGTCAGCGGCAGGCACCCAGCATTCCTGCGCAGCCATGTCTAAAAGCGTACGGCGCCCCTTCGGACCCTGCAATGGGCTGCCGTGCGATAGGCTGCCGTCCATGGCGAGGGTACGGCCGGCTCTGACCGTGCTGGTGACGACCGTCGCCGCGGCGTGCGGGGCGTCCCGCCCGGTCGCCTCCCGAGCGCCCGCCATCCCTGACCCGGCGACCCGTGTGGCCAGCAACATCTTGCGGTCCGACTACGCCGGATCGGCACGGTGCGCCGGCTGTCACGCCGACATCTATGCGGCCTGGCAGAGGTCGCCGATGCACCTCATGACGCGCGTGCCGGAGACGGCCGTGGTTCGGGCGCCGTTCGACGGACGCACCTTCCAGTTCAAGGACGACTCGGCCCGGCTGACGCAGGAGGGCGGGGTTCGGTTCGTCGAGCTGACCTCGGGGCAGGGGGCGGTGCATCGCTACCGCGTGACGCGGGTCATCGGCGGCCGTTACCGCGAGGACTTCGCCGGCGTCGAGGTCGCGGCGGACGGGGCGCCGGTGCCGCCGGCCCACCCGGGCGCGGAGCTGATCCTGCCCATCTCCTATGTGTTCGAGACCCGGTCGTTCCGGTTGAAGGGCTACTCGGTCCTGGTCACCGAGCGGCCGGGGCTGCGCGCCGGCGGCGTCTGGAACCAGACCTGCATCTTCTGTCACAACACGGTCCCGTATTTCGACGACCTCTGGGGCGCGCTGCACGGGCCGGGGGCGCCCGGCTACCAGGGCGAGGTGGTCGACCGCCTGCTGCCGCCCGACCATCGCCTGCCGCTGGCGGTCGCGCCGGGGCACGAGGGCCAGCTCCTGGGCGCGGTGGCGGCGGAGGTCCGGGCCGTGGGCGGGCCGGCGGCGCTGCCCGACGACGTGCCCCAGGCGCTCCGCCGCGGCATCCACGAGCTGCGCAACCGGTTCGCCGCCGACCGTTTCGTCGAGATCGGCATCGGCTGCGAGGCCTGCCATGGCGGCAGCCGCGCCCACGCCGACGATCCGCGGCTGCTTCCCGACTTCGCGCCGCGGGCGCCGTTCCTGCAGGCGGACGCCGGCCGGGAGGTGACGCGCGCCGAGCGCATCAACCGCGCCTGCGCGCGCTGCCACCAGGTGCTGTTCTCGCGCTACCCGTTCACCTGGGAGGGCGGACAGCGTCGGGGCGACGACCCGGGCGGCAGCTCGATCACGTCCGGCGAGGCGCGCGACTTCCTGCTGGGCGGCTGCGCCCGCCAGATGTCGTGCGTCACCTGCCACGACCCGCACACCGAGGATCGGCGGGCCGACCTGGCGCGGCTGGCCACGCCGGCCGGCAACGGGGTGTGCCTGCGCTGCCACGCGCAGTATGGCGCGCCCGAGGCGCTGCGGGCGCACGCCCACCACGATCCGACCGGCGCCGGCGGCAGCTGCGTGGCCTGCCACATGCCGCGCAAGAACATGGGGCTCGGGTACGCGCTGACGCGCTATCACCGCATCGGGCGCCCGGACGATCCGGTGCGCGTCGAGCGCGATCGGCCGCTCGAGTGCGCGCTCTGCCACGCCGACAAGACCGTCGGCGAGCTGGTGGGCACGATGGAGCGCTGGTGGGGGCGCCACTACGACCGGGCCATGCTGCAGGTCCTCTACGGCAGCCTGGACGCGCGCCCGCTGGAGGCGACCGTCACGCGCGGCAAGGCGCACGAGCAGGCGGTGGCGCTGGCGGCGCTGGGCGACGCGCACGTGACCGACGCCACGCCGGCCGTCGCGCGCCAGCTGGTGAACCCGTTCCCGCTGGTGCGCTATTACGCGCGGCGCGCGCTGGCGGCCCTGCGCGGCGCCGATTGCGCCGTCGACCTGGATCGGCCCACCGCGGAGATCGCGGCGGCGGTCCGGGCCTGCGTGCCCGACGCCTTCCAGGGCGCGGCGCTGCCGGTGGATCGCGGGGCGCCGCGCGGCGCGGACGTTCCCGACGAGGATTGACCGCCGCGCGCGCTACAATCGCGCGCCGTGTCCGACGAAGACGCCACCCCCCGACCGCCGCTCGTGATCCTGACCGGGTTCCTGGGCGCCGGGAAGACCACCACCCTCAACCGCGTGCTGGGCGCCCAGCATCACCGGCGGGTCGGCGTCATCATCAACGAGCTGGGGCGGATCGACATCGACACCCGCCTGGTGAAGAGCCGCTCGGGCGACGTGATGGAGCTGGCCGGCGGTTGCGTGTGCCACGAGGTGCGCGTGCAGTCCGAGCTGTGGGCCGCCATCGCGGAGGTCGCGCGCCGCGGGCGCCCCGACGTGGTGGTGCTGGAGACGACCGGGATCGCCGAGCCCTGGTCGATCCTGGACGGACTGGAAGGGCTGGGCGCGGCGGCGCCAGCCGTCCCGGCTGCCGTGGTGTGCGTCGTCGACGGCGAAGCCGGGGCGGGCCAGCTGGCGCGGCACGAGGAGGCGCGCGCGCAGGTCGAGGCGGCCGACCGGGTCCTGCTGACCAAGCTGGATCTCGCGACGCCCGAGGCCACGGTGGCGCTGCACCGGGAGATCGCGCGCCGCAATCCAGCCGCCGAGCGGGCCAGCTTTCCGCCGGGAGACGACGCCACCGCGGAGCTGGTGACCTGGCTGCTGGACGGCCGCCGCGGGGGCGGGGCGGCGCGCGGCCGTCACGCGCACGCGCCGCACGCGCACAGCCAGCTGGCGGCGGTGGCGTTCGCGGACCCGGCGCCGCTGCTGGCGGAGCCGCTGCTGGCGGTGGTGGACCGCCTGGGGCCCGCGCTGGTGCGCGCCAAGGGATTCGTGAACCTGGCCGGCGAGCCGCGCCGCGGTTTCCTCGAGCGGGCGGGGCTGCGCACCGAGCTGCGGTTCGGCGAGCCCTGGGCCGAGGCGCCGCGCTCGACGGAGATCGTGCTCATCGGCGAGGGGCTGGACGACGGCGCGATCCGCCGCCAGCTCTGGGCCTGCCGCGCCGGTTGACCGCGATCGGTCGTTTCAGGCGGCCGCTTTCGCGTTTGTTGCGGAAATTTCGCAATTCACGGCATGCGCCACAAATATCAAGGCGCCCGGGCAACGGTTCCGATTGACCGCTCACGACCACCCAGCGTAGTGCTCGTTCGCCGGTGATTTGTGGGCCGCTGAACGAGCTTTCTTCAATGTGTTGTTGAAGCGAGAGCCCCCAGTCGACGGTCACGCTGTTCGGTCGTTCCCTCCTGCCCCAGAAGAGGACCCGCATGCACAAGCATCGACGTCTCAGTACGTTCCTGCTCGCCAGCGCCACTGTTGTGATGTCCGGCGCCTCCGCGTTCGCGCAAGTCGACGCTCCGCCGGCCGGCGAGGCCGCCCCGGTCGACGTGCCGCCGCCTCCTCCTCCGCCGCCCCCGCCGCCCGTCGAGATCGCGCCGCCGCCGCCCGTGCCGCCTGCCGCCGTGCCGATGGCGGCGTCGGTCGCCGCGACCACCGCCATCGCGCCCTCGCAGTCGCCCTTCAAGATCGAGACGCCCAACGGCAGCTCCATCAAGATCGGGCTGCTGCTGCAGCCGCAGTTCCAGATGCTCGGCAACAACACGGACAACGGCAACAGCTACAACCTGTACCTGCGCCGGACGCGCCTCCTGGTCGGCGGCACGCTGTTCGGGGCCATCGACTACTTCTTCGAGACGGACTACTCGAACCTGTTCCTGGCCGGGAATCACTACAACGCCGAGGCGATGGCCAACGTCTACACCAAGGACACGCCTGGTATGAACATCCAGGACGCCTTCGCGACGGCGCATCCGTTCGGTGACGTCGCGAAGCTGGACGTCGGCTACATGCTGCCGCCGCTGGCGCACAACGCCGTGCAGGGCGCGGGGACGCTGTACTCGTGGGACTACTTCGCGAACTCGTTCAACAGCACCGCCGGCACGCTGCTCGGGTCGACGGCGTCTCCGGTCGGCCGTGACACCGGCGCGCAGCTTCGCGGCCTGGTGGTCGACGGCCACCTCGAGTACCGCCTGGGTCTGTTCCAGGGCTTGCGGCACGGCCCGAACGGGACCGACGTCGGGTCGCAGAACTTCTTCCGGGCGGCTGGCCGCCTGCAGATCAACCTGCTGGACCCGGAGACGGGCTTCTTCTACGCCGGCACCTACCTGGGCGCGAAGAAGATCCTGTCGATCGGCGGGTCGTTCGACATCCAGGGGACGTACCATTACTACGCGGGTGACCTGTTCGCCGACCTGCCGGCCGGCCCCGGCGTGTTCACCGCCCAGGTGAACTTCGCCTACTGGAAGGGCGGCACCGACATCGTGGGCTTGCCCACCGAGAAGGCCCTCATGGGCGAGATCGGCTACAACTTCGCGGGTCTCCGCATCAGCCCGATCCTGCGGGCCGAGAAGCTCTGGAACAGCGGAACCAACCCGGGGCGCTACTCGGGCGGCGTGGGCTGGTGGCCGTACGGACACAGCAGCAACCTGAAGCTGTTTTACACGCAGGCCCGCGTGGCCAACGAGGCGCACGCGGCCAACCAGGTCAACCTGCAGTGGCAGATCTACTTCTTCTAAGAGGGTAGGAGGACGCCATGGAGACGGGAACCAACAGCGCGGCGATCGATTCGGCCACGCTGCGACGGGTGATCATCGCGGCGTCCCTGGGGACGCTGTTCGAGTGGTACGACTTCTACCTGTACGGCAGCTTGGCGGTGTTCTTCGGGGGGCTGTTCTTCCCGAAGGCCAGCTCGACGGCGCAGCTCCTGGCCAGCCTGGCGACCTTCGGGGCCGGCTTCGGGGTGCGGCCGCTGGGCGCGATCGTGTTCGGCTACGTCGGCGACAAGATCGGCCGCAAGTACACGTTCCTCGTCACCATGGCGACCATGGGTCTCAGCACCGCGCTGGTCGGCCTCTTGCCGACCTTCGCGGCCGCCGGCCTGGTCGCCACGGCGCTGCTGGTGCTGTTGCGCCTGTTGCAGGGGTTGGCGCTGGGCGGCGAGTACGGCGGCGCGGCGACCTACGTCGCCGAGCACGTGCCGGACTCGAAGCGCGGCTACTACACCAGCTTCATCCAGACCACCGCCACGCTGGGGTTCCTGCTCAGCATGGGCGTCATCGGCACGTTGCGCGTCAGCATCGGCGAGGCCGAGTTCAAGGCCTGGGGCTGGCGCATCCCGTTCCTGCTGTCGTTCGTGCTGCTGGCGGTGTCGCTCTACATCCGGGTGAAGATGAAAGAGTCGCCGCTGTTCTCGCGCCTCAAGGCGGCCGGCAAGACGGTGAAGAACCCCATCAAGGAGAGCTTCGCCAACCCGGTGAACCGCAAGTACGTCTTGCTGGCGCTGTTCGGGGCGACGGCCGGGCAGGGGGTCATCTGGTACACGGGGCAGTTCTACGCGCTGACGTTCATGCAGAAGCCGCTGGGCATCTCCTGGAAGGACGCCTACCTGCTGATGTCGATCGCGCTGGTGATCACCACGCCGCTGTTTCTCTACTTCGGCAAGCTGTCGGATCGCATCGGCCGCAAGAAGGTGCTCGTCACTGGCTTCGTGCTGGCGGCGGTCACCTACGTTCCCATCTACATGGGGATGAAGGCCTTCTCGAAGCCGCTGGCCTGGGCTCCGATGATCGTGCTGCTCTCCATCCAGATGGTCTACGTCTGCATGGTGTACGGCCCGATCGCGGCGTTCCTGGTCGAGCTGTTCCCGACCAACGTCCGCTACACGTCCATGTCGGTGCCGTACCACTTCGGCAACGGCTGGTTCGGCGGCTTCCTGCCGCTCATCGCGACGGCCCTCACGGCGTCCGACTGGGCCAAGTCGACCTTTGGCGCGAACGCCATCTACGCCGGCCTGATCTTCCCGATCGCCGTCGCGTTGCTGAGCGTGATCGTCAACGCCGCCTTCATCAAAGAGACCAAGGGGCATCTGATCGACACCCCGATCCACACCGGCTGATCAGGGGCTCACGCCTCACCCGAAGGACCCTCTCCTCGCCGCGCGAGGAGAGGGTGAAGGCCGCTCAATCGGCGAACGGATGGCCGCGGCGCCGCTGGTAGGCGCGCAGGTACAGGTCTTCGTAGGCCGCGGCGGCGCGGTCCCAGGAGTTGTCCTGCTGCATGGCGCGCTGGCGCATCGTCTGGATGTGCGCGGGGCGGTCGAACCAGGTCGAGACCGCCCAGCCGATGGTGTTCGCCAGCGACTCGGGCGCCAGGTCGGTGAACATGAAGCCGGTGCCGCCGCCGGTCCGCTCGTCGTAGTTCTGGACGGTGTCGACCAGGCCGCCGGTGGCCCGGACCACCGGCAGCGTGCCGTAGCGCAGGCTGTACATCTGGTTGAGGCCGCACGGCTCGAAGCGGGACGGCATCAGGAAGAAGTCGGCGCCGGCCTCGATCCGGTGGGCGCGCCCGTTGTCGAAGCGCAGCCAGGCCCGGAACCGATCGCCCCGCTGCGCGTCGGCCCAGGCGAAGAACCGCTCGGCGTCCTGGTCGCCCGTGCCGAGCAGGACGATCTGCACGTCCCACGACAAGATGCGATCCAGCGCGTGCGCCAGCACGTCGAAGCCCTTTTGCGAGGTGAGCCGCCCGATGACGCCGAACAGCGGCACGTCGGGCCGCACCGCGAAGCCGGCTTCCTTCTGCAGGGCCGCCTTGCAGGCCGCCTTGCCCGCCAGGTCGCCGGCCGAGAACGCCGCCGGCAGGTGGCGGTCCTTGGCCGGGTTCCACTCGTCGGTGTCGATGCCGTTCAGGATCCCGATCAGGTCGCTGCTGCGGGTGGACAGCACGCCGTCCAGGCCGTTGCCGTATTCGCCGGTCTGGATCTCGCGCGCGTAGGTCGGGCTGACCGTCGACAGCAACGTGCTGTGATAGAGCGCGCCCTTGGTCAGGTTCATGGCCCCGAAGTGTTCCAGCTCGCCCGGGTGGTAGTGCTCGCGCCCGAGGCCGGTGATGAACATGGCGTTGCCGTCGAACACCCCCTGGTAGGCCAGGTTGTGGATCGAATAGATGGTCGCCGAGCCATGCAGCGGCTGCATCCACTCGACGGTGTTCACGTACACCGGGATGAGCGCCGTCTGCCAGTCGTTGCAGTGGATGACGTCGGGGATGAAGCCCAGCGCCTTGCACGCCTCCAGCGCCCCGCGCGACAGGAACGTGAATCGCTCCAGGTTGTCGCTGTACCCCTCGCCGGGCGGCCCGTACAGATACGGGCGGTCGAAGTAGCGGTTGAACTCCAGCGCGTACAGCGGGACGTCGCTGTCAGGCAGGTGCCCGGTACGGACGCGCGCGCGCGCGCCACCCCACCACATCGGAACCGTCAGCAGGCCGTCGAGGATCTCGAAGTCGTTCCACGGCATGCCCGCGTAAAGCGGCATGACGACGCGCACGTCGACGCCGCGGGCACGAAGCGCCTTCGGCAGCGCGCCCGCCACGTCGGCCAGACCACCGGTCTTGGCGAACGGGGCGCACTCGGACGCGACGAACAGGACCTTTAAAATGGGGCCGGACCGGACCAGGCGCTAGCTGGCGTAGATATGGTAGTCAATCTGCGGAAAGATGTTGTTCCGCGACTCGACGTCGGACAACCAGCCCTCGTTGACCTTGTCCTGCCGAACGTCGTCGTAGATCTTGTTGAACTGCAGGATGTGCTGGTTGATGCGTTTGGTGGCGTAGGGGACGGTGGTCCCGGTTCGCATGATGAACGTCCAGTCGCTGGACTGAGCCAGCATCAACTCGCGCGCCGCCTGATTGAGCGCCCGCGTGGTGAGCGGATCGGCCACCGGGTGGCGCCGCGCCAGCTCCACCATCCGTTCAGCGGCCACGTGCAGGTGGCGGTAGGTCCAGGCGTTGGTCTCGTTGATCCAGTAGTCGTTGTAGCCCTTGAACCCCCACGACGAGGCGCAGGGGGTGGCGACCTGGTTGGTGTCGTGCCAGTCCAGGTAGTCGCCCGGCGTGACGGTCAGGACCTCCTGCTGGTCGTAGTGGAACTGGCGGAACACGTCGCCCAGGAACATCGGCCCCTCGTACCACCAGTGGCCGTAGAGCTCGGCGTCGTACGGGCTGACCACGATGGGCGGCCGGTCCATGTGCGCGCGCAGATGGCGCACCTGCTTCTCGCGGTTGCCGCGGAAGTGCGAGGCGTGCAGGCCGACTTTGCCGCGCGCGATGTCCGGATCGTAGACCCACTTGTCGTGCAGCTGGTTGTGGGTGATGGCGTGGTACTTGATGCCGGTGTAAACGCGGTGACCTTCCGGGTGGATGTACGGCTTGATGTAATCCATCGGCAGGTCAAAGCCGATGTCCCGGTAGAAGTCGCGGTAGTGCTTGTCGCCCGGGTACCCCTCCTGGGCGCTCCAGACCTGCTCGGACGACTCCATGTCGCGGCCGAACGCGGCCACCCCGGACGGGCAGTAGACCGGCGCGTACACGCCGAAGACCGGCCGCCGATCGGCGAACAGGATCCCGTGCGTGTCGACGAAGAAGTAGCGGACCGCCGCCTCACGCAGGAGCTCGTCGACGCCCGGCACGTAGCCGCACTCGCCCAGCCACATCCCCTTGGGGCGCTGGCCGAAGTGCCGTTCGTACAGGTCGGCGGCCACGTGCACCTGCGCGCGGATGGTCGCCCAGTTGCGGTCCATCGCCGGGAAGAACGCGTGTGTCGCCGTCGAGGTGATGACCTCGACCCGCCCGGCCTCTTGCAGCAGCCGGAAGGCGCGCACCAGATCGCCGCCGTGGCAGCGCCAGGTGTGGCGCAGCGAGCGGAACCGGTCCGCGTACATGTACGCGAGGCGCTGGTAGTGCGGCTCGGGCCGCGTCCGGTCGATCTCTCTTTCCGCCAGCTCGATCAGCTTGTCGAGGTGCTCGGCGTACCGGACCTTGAGCAGGTCGTCGGTCAGCATCGTGATGAGCGGCGCCGACAGCGAGACCGTGCAGCGGAACGGAACGTGGTCGGCGATGAGGCCTTCGAACTGCTGGATGAGCGGCAGGTACGTGCCCGTGATGGCCTCGTACAGCCACTGCTCTTCCATCACCGTCGGGTCTTCCGGGTGACGGACGAAGGGAAGGTGCGCGTGCAGCACCAGCGCGAAGTAACCGGTCGCCATTGCTCAGCCCTCGCTCGAGTCGCCCGACGGTTTGTCGGACGCTGTACCAGACGCCTTTTCGTACATGGGCAGCGGATAGGCCGACGTCGGCGACGGGGTGCCGAGGCGCCCCTCGCTGCCGCCCAGTCGTTCACTGGCGCCCAGTCGTTCACTGGCGCCCAGCATGAGCTCGCTGCCGCCGCCCGTCCGGCGCTCGCTGGCGCCGGCGTAGAGCTGCTCGCTGGCGCCCGCCGTGATTCGCTCGCTGGCGCCGCGGAACATCCGCTCGGTCGCGCCGGCGTACATCAACTCGCTGGCGCCGCGCATGCGCCGCTCGCTGGCGCCGCTGAACATCAGCTCGCTGGAGCCGCCCAG
>Ga0068855_100007106_pt1 | contig 13581 bp, 11 predicted proteins | sample KBSCornC52_FD_66592 | JGI IMG/M metagenome (GOLD analysis project Ga0068855, IMG submission 66592) | Corn rhizosphere microbial communities from Kellogg Biological Station, Michigan, USA - KBS Corn C5-2 | ecosystem: Host-associated > Plants > Roots > Rhizosphere > Soil ... | reverse complement strand
CGGCTGGATCGGATGGCTTCGGCCTGGCGGCGCGCAAGGGTGGTCGAGATATCGTAGGTGGTGGATCTGCAGCATTCGTCTGGTACACCGGAATGCTGAAAGACAGCATTCTCGACACGCTTTCAGATGACGAACGCATCCGCCGCGGCAATTATCAAGTCACGGTGCGCGTGTGGCTCGCCAGTGATGGACGCGTGGAACGCATCAAGTTGGCGACGACATCGGGCAATCGAGATCTCGACTCGGCAATAGAGCAAGCGCTCGGAAAGCTCTCGAAGGTTCGCGAGGCACCTCCATTGGAGATGCCGCAACCGATCACATTGAAGATCGTGTCACGCGGTTGAGAGAAATCGCGGGTGTAACGGCGGGTGAGGGTATCGGTCATTACAGCGCTCGATAAAGCGCTTCTGGGAATGGAGAAAATGCTGAAAAGAACGTTGTTGCGGACATGCGTGTCCGCGATCCTAGCTGCCGCAGTGATCTCATCGACGGCGCGCGCCGACGAAGCACAATCATTAGAGGAATTGCGCAACACCGTCATCAATCTACTTCAGGGATTGGTGAAAAAGGGTGTGCTGACGCAAGAGCAGGCGGAGGCGATGGTCGCCGATGCTCAGGCCAAGGCCGAGGCTCAAGCGAAAACCAAGGCTGCCCAAGAAGAAGCGGAGAAAGGCGCAGTGCGTGTTACTCACGTACCGGAGATCGTGCGCAAGCAAATTGAGGACGAGGTACGCGGACCGCTTCGGCAGGATGTTACGAATGATGTCGTAGCCAAGGCCAAGGAGGAGCAATGGGGTGTGCCTGGTGCGCTTCCGGATTGGATCAAGAACGTCAAGTTGTATGGCGATGTGCGCTTTCGTGCGGAAGGCGACTTGTACGCCTCCGACAATGCACAGAATGTCTATCTCAACTTCAACAATGTGAATAGCAAAGGCGGTATAGGCAAGGCGGGTACCAGCGCACTGCTCAATGTGAGCGAGGATCGATATCGCGGCGTTGGGCGATTACGCCTGGGATTGACCGCTGACTTAGGAAATGCGTTCAAGGTCGATGCGAGAATCGCCAGTGGTAACGCTGCTACTATCGGATCAACTAATCAGACGTTGGGAAACTACGATGCTCGCTGGTCGATCAATGTAGATAAAGCCGCAGTCATTTGGGATCCGATCTTTTCCAATAAACGGCAAGAGTTCGATCTGCGGCTTGGACGCTTTGACAATCCATTTATGACGAACAATGAACTCGTCTGGGATACAGATGTTACGTTTGAAGGATTGTCGGCGACATACGCAGTGGATCTGTTCAATCGAGATCCAAATAAGATGGAACGCGGCGTGTTTTTGACGGCAGGCGCGTTTCCTCTGCAAGAAGTCGAGCTTTCGACCAAAGATAAATGGATCATCGGCGGCCAGCTCGGAACCATCATCCCGCTCGGCACGCAGTCTAGCCTTCGCTTCAGTGCTGCGTACTACAACTTTACTCATGTCACCGGCGTTCAGAATAGTCCGGATAGCACGCTGCAGGATTTCACTGCACCCGCCTTCGTTCAGAAGGGAAATACGCTGTATGACATTCGAAACGACAATGACACGTCTACAAATCTTTTCGCGCTCGCAGGCAAGTATCGTCTAGTAAACGCAAACCTAATGCTCGATCTCGCCGCGTTTGGCTCGACCCACGTGATGATCGGCAGCGAGTACGTCAAGAATATCGGTTGGAAGTCGAGCGAAGTGTTCGCATTGACGGGGCAGAACATAGATGCTCGGGTGAAGGGTTATGAAGCAAGTCTGTCGGTCGGACAGCCCTCTCTCAAAAAGTTAATGGACTGGCGGGCGTTCGCGCTGTACCGCTATCTACAACGCGACGCCGTCATCGACGCCTTCGCTGACTCGGATTTCCACTTGGGCGGCACCGATGCGAAGGGCTACCAAATCGGCTTCGATCTTGGCCTCTCGCGAGGCGCGTGGATGCGATTGCGTTACCTGAGCGCCAACGAAATCGACGGTCCGCCGCTCGGCATCGATGTCTGGATCTTGGATTTGAACGGATCGTTCTAACGGCTATGAAACTTCTATCGACTATTGCCGTGTCGCTGGCAGCAACTGTGCTGTCAGCGCAAGTCATTGCTCAAACCACACGCAGCGGCAATGCCGACGCGCGAGTCATGCAACAGCTTCAACAAGTCACCGCCGAGAAGTCGAAACTTCAGGCGGAGAATGTCGATCTCAAAAAGCAACTGGATGATATGAAGAAGAAGGCCGATAAGGCTACTTCCGAGCAGACAGCACTTCAGCAACGAGCAAAAGCGCTGGAGGTGGCGGCAAGCCGCGAGTCTTCGACGACGCAACAAAATAACGAAGCCCTGGAAAAGTCGCGTGCCCAGCTGCAGGAACTCATCGCAAAGTTCCGCGAGACAACGCAGACACTGCGCGAAGTGGAAACCGACCGCAACGAAGTGAAGTCGCAGCTCACAGCTCGCGATCGCGATCTCAAGGCCTGTGTGGATCGTAATGCCGGTCTGTACTTTCTCGGAGAAGAGGTGCTCGACCGCCTGGAGCACAAGGGCGTGTGGGCGAGCATCACGGAATCCGAACCGTTCACGCAGATTTCCAGAACCAGACTCGAGAATCTGGTGGACGACTACCGCAGTCGGATCGAGGAACTTCGCATCGAGCGTAAGGCAGCCAAACGTTGATCAGTTCACCGGAGCGTTCAGCGAATGCTCTTGGATGGAGATAAGCGTGCTTGCCGCGGACCGCAAAGCTTCATGTGCGAGCAGATCGGGGTGAATGTCGAGCTTGCGATAGCCGCGATGAATGCCGGCTGCGATCTTGAGCGACGATTCATCTACATTTCGGCGGAGTACGCGCAGTAGTAGACGCAGGTCGACCTTTGTGTCTTGGGATTCGTCTATCAAATAAAGAATACAGAGTGCCGCGTCGTAAGCTCGTTCTAAGCTTTGCGGCGTGGGCACTTTCATAATGGCGAAATGGCGACGGGCAAACCGCAGGTTGTTGCACACCTTGAGAATCAGCGTCGCAGACATGATGTGACGATTACGAAGGGCGCGTGTACGTAAAATTTGGCGGAGCTGCGTGCATTGTCTTGAGGATTCGTTACCGTTGTCTGACCGGCGTTTGAAGGTTGCCTGAGACAAAGAGGCGAGTGATGTCGATGGTCGGGCCCATGCTCGAAGGCTACGAGCAGTTCTCGTTTGCGGCGAAAAATACGCGCCATTGCGTGTATTACCGCGGTGAGCAATACAATCCGCCGATTCTTTTGTTGCAGGAGTTGCCTGGGTTGTCGCCGGGTCTATTGTCATTTGCAGAACGGCTCTGCGATGACGGCTTTCGAGTGTATCTTCCATGGTTGTTCGGGCCGGTCGGTGCACGCGCGCCGGTGAAAAACGCGCTGCGCTTATGTATATCTCGAGAGTTCTCATACTTACGAGCCGGTGTTTCGGCTCCTGTGACGGAGTGGCTGCGTGCCTTGGCGTCGCAGATCTCTTCTATCCACCGTGGTAGTGACGTCGGTGCAATAGGAATGTGCATCACGGGTGCATTCGCAATTCCGTTGATCTTGAATCCGCATGTCAAAGCCGCAGTCGCAGCTCAACCGTCTGTTCCGTGTTTTCCGCTGTTTGCTGCAATGGGAATAGGTAGAGGCGATTGGATGAAGGCGCTCAACGTAAGTGCTGAGGACATCGACGCTGCTCGCTCGAGACTGAATCGAGGCGAAGCGAAAATGCTGTCTGTGCGATATCGCGCAGACCGGATTTGCCCGAAAGAGAAGTTGCAGCGGCTCCGTGACGAGTTCCCGACGGGGCTGGAAATTCGCGAATACGGCGAAAGCGATGCGCGTAACGGCTTGGGGCACCGTCCGCATGCTACTTACACGAAGGAATACCGCATCGCCCCGAAGGAGGACGCCTCGCATTCATCTCGACAGGCCTATGCCGATCTGATCGAGTTTCTGAAAAAGAATCTGAGTACTTCAAGCGGGGGAGGGTTAGGGTGGGGGTAGCCAGCGTCACGAAATCGTCATACTCGAAAATCAACATCGACCGTCCACGTATAGCGGTGGAGGGGAGAATCATGAGCAGCACGACAGCGACACCCTATTCTGGGTCCGTTGCAGCGCATCGTCCGAAGCTCGATACCAAGCCCAGTCTTGCCACCATCGCGTTGTTCGTCGCACTCCTCCTGGGCGGCTTGGCTTTCATGATTTTCAGCTTGTCCAAGGACGTTTCCGGCAGCGGAGCTGCTGCTGAGACGACGACCTATACGCCGTTCATTCTGCTCGGCGTTGCGCTCTTCATCGCACTCGCGTTCGAGTTCGTGAACGGTTTTCATGACACGGCGAATGCGGTTGCGACCGTGATCTACACTCATTCGCTGCCCGCCAATTTTGCGGTGGTGTGGTCGGGGATGTTCAACTTCATCGGCGTGCTCGTCTCGAGCGGCGCGGTTGCTTTCGGCATCATTTCGTTGCTGCCGGTCGAACTGATATTGCAGGTGGGCTCGCACGCAGGCTTCGCGATGGTGTTTGCGCTGCTGATCGCCGCCATCGTGTGGAATTTGGGTACCTGGTGGTTGGGGTTGCCGGCATCGTCGTCGCATACCCTCATCGGTTCGATCATCGGCGTCGGTGTTGCGAATGCACTAATGCACGGCCGCAGCGGTACCACGGGGGTCGATTGGGGTCAGGCCACCAAAGTCGGTTATTCGCTGTTGTTGTCGCCGTTGATCGGCTTTGGATTCGCGGCGCTACTGCTGTTGGTGCTGCGAATCTTTGTCAAACGTAAAGAGCTGTACGTTGCGCCGGAATCGGCCGAGCCGCCACCTTGGTGGATTCGCGGTTTGCTGGTGCTGACGTGCACCGGCGTGTCCTTTGCTCACGGCTCCAACGATGGCCAGAAAGGCATGGGCCTCATCATGCTGATTCTCGTCGGCACCGTTCCCATTTCGTATGCACTCAATCGCGCCATGCCTGAAAGCGCGACGACGCAATTCGTGGCCGAAGCGACTGTGACTCAGCAATTGCTGGTCAAGGCCGGTGGCTCTCCGACGACGACGAGCGCTAATGCTCGCGAAGCGTTATCTGAGTATCTCAGCACAAAGAAGTACGCTCCTGAAGTGCTACCAGCGCTGGCGAAGATTTCTGGCGATATCGGCGATCAAGTGAAAGTGTACGGATCGTTGGCGCGCGTTCCCGCCGCTGCGATTCCCAACGTTCGTAACGATATGTATCTCGCCTCGGAAGCGATTCGAGCACTCGGCAAGAGTCAGGACGTCAAGCTGGATGCAGATACACAAAAGAATCTCGATGCATTCAAGCGCCTTATCGATGCAGCGACCAAATTCATTCCGCTCTGGGTGAAGGTCGTCGTTGCCATCGCGCTCGGTCTCGGCACCATGGTCGGATGGAAGCGCATCGTGCAAACGGTGGGCGAGCGGATAGGAAAGACACATCTCACCTATGCGCAGGGCGCCTCTGCAGAGGTGGTAGCCATGGCGACCATCGGTGCAGCCGACGCGTTTGGATTGCCTGTATCGACCACGCACGTGTTGTCATCCGGCGTGGCCGGCACAATGGCGGCCAACAAATCGGGCCTGCAGATGAGCACGATCCGCAACATCGCGATGGCATGGGTACTGACGTTGCCTGCGGCGATGCTGTTGTCCGGCTCGCTTTATTGGCTATTGAGCAAGATCATTTAGCCCAAGCATCGGGGCGATCTCGATTTGAGATCGCCCAACGAGTGCGGAGCTAACGTCCGACAGTCGGATTCAGCGGTTCGGCACGCAACCGCGCTCGCTTCATGAGCGCTGCATGTGATCCTTGCGAGTGGTCGCCGCTGGCTGTGAGCTGCTCGTAGCTTCCGTCAGGTTGCATCGTCCAAGCATTGCGTGTGTCGTTGAGTTCGATTTGCAACGTCTCCCACAGACGTTCGCGTGCCTGGCGATTGCCGATGGGTGTGACCGCCTCGACGCGGCGGCTCAAGTTCCGTTCCATCCAATCCGCGGAGCCGATGTAAAAATCACCGCTCAGAGGAGTGTCTGCGCCATTCATGAAGTGGAACACGCGGCCATGTTCTAGAAAGCGGCCGATGATGGAGCGCACGCGGAGAGTATCCGTCCAGCCTTTTACGCCTGGACGTAGGCAGCACATGCCGCGCACGATCAAGTCTATTTGCAGTCCGGCTCGAGATGCCGCGATCAATGCCAAAATGATTTCCACGTCTTCGAGCTGATTCATTTTCGCCGTGATACGGGCGGGTCGGCCTTCTCGCAAATGGGTCACTTCGCGCTCGATGAGTTCGAGGAATCTCGCGCGCATGTTGACCGGTGCGACCAGCAGCTTTTCGAACTTGGGCGCTCGGGAATAGCCGGTGAGATAGTGGAACAGATTGACGATGTCGCCCGTCAATGCGGGGTCGGCCGTGAATAGTCCGAAGTCGGTATAGAGCCTGGCGGTCTTGACGTGATAATTGCCTGTTGCGATGTGCACATAGCATCGCAGACCATCGCTTTCGCGTCGCACGACCAGCGCGATCTTGGTATGAGTCTTGAAGCCACGCACGCCGAAAATCACATGATCGCCGGCCTTGCGCAGTTCGTTGGCCCAATGGAGATTGCGCTCTTCATCGAACCGGGCGGTCAGCTCCACCAAGCACGCCACTTGCTTACCGGCTTCTGCCGCTTTGATTAGGGAGCGCACGAAAGGTGTGTCGTCTCCAACACGGTACACCGTCATCTTGATGTTCGTCGTGAGCGGATCGTTGGCTGCGTCGCGAATGAAGCGCTCGACGGTCGCATCGAAGCTATCGTAAGGATGATGGACCAGGAGGTCGCCCGTGCGAATGGCGCTGAACATATCCGAGTCGGGATCGATGCCTTGAGGAATCACTGGCGTCCAGGGCGTGTCGCGTAGATCCGGACGATCGATGGATGCAATTTCGTACAAGCCGGTGTAATCGAGCGGCCCGTCCACTTCGTAAATATCGCAGTCGCCCAGCGCCAGCTGCTGTACGAGAGCGTCGCGCATCTCGCCGTTGACCGGATGCCTGAATTCCAAACGCACCACGGGTTGAAAACGGCGTTGGCGAACTTGCTCTTCGACGAGTTCATCGAGCGAGTGTTCCGAATCTTCTTCGAGTGCGAGATCGGCATTGCGGGAGACTCGAAACAACATCGAGTCTGCCACCGCGAGGCCGGGGAAAAGGATGTGGGCATGCTGAAAAATGAGCTCCGCGAGCGAGATGTAACAGAGCGCTCGCGATGGCACGTCTTGACGAATAGGTATCCACTGGCGCAGCGCCGTAGGCACTTTCACCCGCGCCATGAACTGCTCGCCGCTCACTGCATCCGAAAGAATGAAGCCCCAGGACAGAGACAAGTTCGACAAAAACGGAAACGGAGTGGAAGCATCCATCCGCAACGGCGTCAGGGCCGGCGAGATGTGCTTGGTGAAATATTGCGTAGCTTCGAGCTGTTGCGGCGGCGTGAGATCGCTCCAGTGGGCAAGGCGGACCTGTTTTGCGGCGAGCTCGACGCGCAGTGTTTCGTATGCCGCCGCTTGCTTTTCCAACATCGGGAAGATCATTTGCCGCAGTTGCGTCATGTGTGCGTTGAAGGCGTCCTGCGCCAAGACGCTCGTACTTGCAAATGCGCGGGTGCGCATCGCGCCCACGCGCTTCATGAAGAACTCGTCGAGATTCGACGTGAATATGGCCAAGAACTTGAACCGCTCCAGCAGGGGAGTGCGCTCATCGAGGGCTTCGTGCAGGACGCGGCGGTTGAATTCGAGCCAACTCAAATCGCGATCGAACCAGACTTCTTCGGGAACGACGTCAGTACGTTGACGCGTGAAGACGTGCGCAGTGCTTTGCAAGGGGGTGTTCTCTAGTGCTGCCATCTGGGTTGACGGAACTTAGCAGAAGCAGACTGTCGGGGAAGTTACGATTCGAGCCGCGCGATCCTTTGCGCACCTCTAGGCCGGGACACCACACATATATATGTGTGGTGTCATGCGAATGTCGCACGCACTCGTGCGTCAATCGGAATACGTTTGCCAGTCTTGCGGTTGCAGGATGTCGTTCAAGTGAACAACGAATGTATTCTCATAAGTAGCTGCTAGCAATACATTTTTGCTAGACAAATTTCATTTACGCATCACCTGTCAGTCACGTCCTTTCGAGATTATGTCCAGCGTCGGCTCCATGCCGTGCAGACGAAAGGATCTAGCCATGCGCCACTTCGTTTCGACGGGTTTGCTCAGTGTGCTGTTACTGAGCGCGTCGACTTCAGTCGTTGCCGCTGTGCTGCCCGATGTTGGTAGAGAACAAGCAACTGAGTATGGAAGTGAATCGATTGGCGTCACCGCACTTTTTTCCAGCGGCGCGGAAATTCGTGAACGACCCGCGAAGACTGAGTTTGTGAAGGTGCCGATCCCAAGTGCCGTGTGGCTTTTCGGATCCGGGCTCATTGGTCTCATTAGCGTTACGAGGAGGACAACTTAGCAAAGCCATTTACGAATTGACGCGTCGAGCGGCTAAAGAAATCGCTCGGTCTGCCGAAAAATAAAACGACCCTCAAGGGGGTAGCGAAGATCCGCTCCAGGATGCTTCGCCGTAGGCGCTTGTGTGCGCGAATTCACAATTCCTTAAATTGTCTGTCACTTCCCTTATTCAGGATCTCTCACCAGACCTGACCAGAGCAGCTCGACCGGCAAAAATCCGATCGATGCAAGCTTGATGTACTGACTCGAGGTAACCGCCGGCTCGGCATTGCGATGCCTGCCGCTCGGATCGTCATCGCTTTGTCTGTCATCTGGACTACGTCGTACGCGCACTGCTGGCGTCTGCTTGCAGTGCGTCCTGGCCAATTCGAAATAGAAGGGGTTCAAGTTCGATGGATAGCCGGAAACAAGCGGTGTCGATCCGCATGAGTGCAGCCGACATTCGCAATGTAAAAAAGTTAGCGAAACGACTCGGTGCTCGTGATTCGGACGTGATTCGGTTTGCAGTGAAGGCGATGCTGAGCAAGCTCACGCCGTTGTTCGATCCTTCGGTGAAGGGCCGCGCATTGGTGCCGGTGTTCCTGGAATCGGGGAGCGATATTTTTCGTCACTTCGATTTGGACGCCGCGCGACTCGAAGCCATCATCAATGACGGCGTCGAAGACCAAGGGCGGGTGGAGTCCGATGACATCCACCTGATCGCGATGAGCGGCATCCAGCGCTCATACGTCAAGCTCCGCCTGGGCAGCATGAATGCCGGCCGTACCAGCGAAGAAGCTCGTGCGGCGGATGGCGAACAGGTCGATCACACGCTGCGCCAGTACCTGTATGACAAATACATTTTTCGTACTAACGGACACGCGGCGCACAACGGTAAGGAAGAGAAACTATGAACACGTTACCCAAGGCATTGGCATTAAGCACTGCATGCTTCCTGGGCGGCTTGTATGCCGGGGATTCGATTGCTGCACAATTGGCAGCCACCGATTCATCGTATGACTCGGGGCTTGTTCTAGTCCGCAATAGCAATCTCACATCGGCGAGTATGGAGTTGGTTTCCAGTGGCACTCTCACGATCAAGTTGATCGATCTCACGTTCACTCAGGCCTTGAGTACGTTGAGTTTCTCTCTATCGAGTCCAACATCAAAATTACTCTCTACAACCGGTGCAGGCGTGTGGACTTGGAATGTCGATTCGCCGACGTTGCTATTTGCAACCGTGTATGCGGTCGCGGGTGCCGCAAAAAATTACGGTGCCTTCAATGTCAGCCTTTCTTTCGCACCCGCTCAGCTGCCTGAGCAAGCCCCGGTGCCTCTCCCGGGAGCGTTGTGGATGTTGCTTTCCGGTATCGGCGCGTTATCTGCATCGCGGTTCAAGCATACGGCTGTAACACAAGGCGTTTTAACTAACAGTTAGCAGAGAGCGTGGTGAGCAGTCGGCCGCAAGAGCTAACGCTCCACCACTGATCGGCGGGTTCATTCCCAATATATTTCATTGAGGCGCTCATCTTTCTTGAGGATGAGCGCACAGCTGCGACCGTAGTGCAATGCGTAAGTCAGACAAAATGATTGCGAAGTGGGTGTTGAGCGTCGGGCTGCCGTCTTTGGCCAGAAAGAGTGTTGCACTCGTATTGGCAGTAATGATGTGCTCGAGCGTTTTTGCAGAACCGCCGGAATATCGCATCCAGCCGGGTGACTTATTGCAGGTGTCGGTGTGGCGCGAACCCGATCTACAAGCTGAAGTATTGGTGCGGCCTGATGGCGGAATGTCCTTTGCCCTCGCGGGTGACTTGCGGGCCGAAGGACACAGCGTGCAAGAAGTGCGCGATACCATCGATCAGCGGCTGCGCAAATATATTCCGGACCCCGTCGTCACCGTTTCCCTCAAGGCGATCGGCGGCAACCATATCTATGTTCTCGGCAAAGTGAATCGGCCGGGTGAATTTCCGTTCAGCAAGCCGCTCGACGTCATGCAGGCATTGAGTTTGGCGGGAGGCACCACGCCGTTCGCATCGCTCAATGGCATCCAAATCCTGCGGCGCGTGGACAACAAGCAGACGGCGATTCCGTTTCGATACAGCGATGTCGAAGGCGGCCACAGGCTGGATCAGAACGTGCTGTTGCAGAGTGGTGATACGGTCGTGGTGCCGTGAGACGCCGATCGTTCGTCTATATGAGCCTCATGCTCTTACCCTCTCTGTCGAAAGCGTCCGAATGGAGCGCGACTCCGCAGTTATCTGCGCACGGAGACTATTGGGACAACCCTCGACTGGTCTACGGCGGTGGAAACACGGTTGAGGGAATCACTGCAGAGCTGTCGGCAGCAATCGCGCGACGCACCGAGAGTTCGGAGATCGACATTTCGCCGTCGATTCGTGTGCGACGGTATTCGGGCGAAGATCATTTGGACGGGACTGACGATTCCCTGCGGATCTTTGCGAAAAAGCTGAACGAGCTCACGACGTGGATGGCTTCGGGAACCGCCTTGCGGGACTCCACGCTCACCAGCGAGTTGGGAACCACGGGCATCACGCAAGTGAACAAGCGTCGCGATTATTTTGATTTGTCTTTGAGCCCTACATTTCAAGTGACGGAGCGTTCGAAACTGTCAGTGAGCCTATCGGGGCTCAGCGTCCAGTATGAGGACAACAATGCTTTTACCGGGTTGCTCGACTATAAATACGCATCTGCTTCCATTACGGGCACTCGAGACTTGAGCGAGCGATCGCAACTCGCCATTGCGATCAGCGCTGGACGAAATTTCGTCCCCGATGCACCGTTCAACGAGATGAAAAATTACAACGCGACGCTGCAATACATATACCAATGGGACCCGACCTGGAGCGTAATTCTGTGGGCTGGACCCTCTCGCGTGACGTCCGAGTCCAGCAGCGAGAACGGACAGATCTACGGCGGCTCCCTCCACCACCAGGGCGAGCTTTTCACTATCGACGGATCGGCCGAACGTAATACACGGCCCACGGGTAGCGGCGTCATCGAGCAGGTGGATGTCGTGACTCTCACGGACAGTTTGCGAATCGCCGAGCGCCTAAGCGGCGGCATCGGGGTGAGCTACACGCGTTCGCAAGAGTCTGCCCGCGTGATTCAGTTTCGTCCGCCCGGCGTCAGGTACGTGCACGTCGACGCCAATCTGACGTGGCAATGGACCGAGCGACTGAACGTAACTTTGTCTGCTGGCCGTAACACACAGCGCTCAGACTTCCAAGGACAGCAGGCCGAAGGCTACATCGTTTCTCTCGGATTCAACTGGACCGGCATCCCCAAAGTCTTCTGGCATTGAGTAACAATCGTGGAAACGCTGGCATCGACAAAAACAACATCCATGGCCGACCGTCTGGTTGCGCTGAAGCGCCGCTCGACGCTGCTCATGTCCGTCACGGCCGTCATCGTGGTCCTTTCCGTTCTGGCGGCCTTTCTATGGCCGGCAACGTACAAGTCCACCGGCACGATCCTGATCGAACAACAAGAAGTGCCGATCGAACTGGTGCGCTCGACGATTTCGAGCTATGCCGATCAGCGCATTCAAGTCATCACGCAACGCGTGATGACGACTGAAAATCTGCTGAAGATCATCCAACGCTACGGTCTGTATGAGAAGGAACTAAAAACCAAACCGCGCGAGGAAGTTCTCGCGCGCATGCGCAAAGATATCGACTTTCAGATGATCAGTGCGGATGTGGTCGACCCGCGCCAAGGTCGACCCACGAAGGCCACGATTGCCTTCTCCGTTGCCTATTCGAACCGGTCGCCGGAACTAGCGGCACGCGTAGCGAATGAGCTCGTGTCGCTCTACATGCAAGAGAACATAGACAATCGCAAGCAACGTACCGCTGAGACTACGTCGTTTCTTGCGGAAGAGGGCGAGCGGTTAAACAAGCACATCGAAGAGCTAGATTCGAAGCTTGCAAAATTCAAGGAGCAACACGCGGACGAGCTGCCAGAACTGTCGCAGATGAACCAGCAGCAGGTGACTCGCACCGAAGACGAGCTATTGGAGCTTGATTCGCGGACTCGTTCCTTGGACCAGCAAATCACTTATCTCGATGCGCAGCTGGCACAACTCAGCCCGACATCGACGGTCTATACCTCCACGGGTGAGCGAGTGCTCTCGCCGTCCGACAGGCTGAAGTATCTGCGGACGGAATACGCAAGATTGAGCGGCATCTACGCGCCGGATCATCCGGACGTCGTGCGTACCAAGCGAGAGATGGAAAGCCTCGAGAAGAGCGCAGGCGCTACAGATTCGGTGAACGATCTCAATCGGCAACTGGAACAAGCGCAGACGGATCTCAAGAATGCCCAAGATCATTACGCGCCGGATCATCCTGATGTCATTCGGCAGCAACGATTAGTGGACTCGCTCGGTGACCAGCTTCGCGCAGCAATCGCTAAGAATGAAGGTGCCAAGGCGGCGACGCAGGAACCAGACAATCCGGCCTACATTCAAGTGAAGGCGCAACGTGAGGCATCGGTCAACGAAAAGGCGTCGCTTCTCAAAAAGCGCTCAGAACTCAAACGGCGCATCGATGAGTTGGAAGGCAACTTAGCCAAGGCGCCGGTGGTCGAACGGGACTACAAAGCGATTCTGCTGGAACTCGATAACACGCAGCTCAAGTATCGCGAAGTGAAACAAAAGCAAATGGAAGCGCAGCTCGGCCAGAATCTGGAAGAGGAGCGCAAGGGCGAACGCTTCACCTTGATCGAGCCACCGCTCGTGCCGCAGAAACCCGCGAGTCCGAACCGAATTGGCATCTTAGTGATGGGCATGATCTTAGCGCTGGGTGCAGGTGTCGGCAGCGTCTTTCTGCGCGAATCCATGGATACGAGCGTACGCAATCGGCAGGACCTTGAAAGCCTGCTCTCTGTGCCGCCGCTCGCCGTGCTACCGTGGATCGAGACGCTGGACGAGCGCAATCAAAGACGCAAGCGCATGCGCTTTACGCTCGCCGGTATGTTCGGATCGCTGGTGCTCGCAATAGCCTTGACACATTTGTTGTACAAGCCCTTGGACGTGCTTTGGGCGGTGGCCGTTCGCCGTCT
>Ga0068855_100007105_pt1 | contig 13582 bp, 11 predicted proteins | sample KBSCornC52_FD_66592 | JGI IMG/M metagenome (GOLD analysis project Ga0068855, IMG submission 66592) | Corn rhizosphere microbial communities from Kellogg Biological Station, Michigan, USA - KBS Corn C5-2 | ecosystem: Host-associated > Plants > Roots > Rhizosphere > Soil ... | reverse complement strand
CGGCTACGACGCCCCGCCGAGCCGCCCGGCCCCGCGCCAGGCGCCGCCGGCCCCGGCCGCACGTCCGCAGCCGAAACCGGCCCCGAACTTCTCGGATATGGATGACGATATTCCGTTCTAGGATTTACCTTAGCCTGGATGGTAAACAAGAAGCCCCAAGCGACTGTCGCTTGGGGCTTTTTTTCATATTGACGTAGATTTGGTCGTTGGGGCGTTCTCCCGGCCACATGAATTGGCACGACCCCGCCGCCCGATCACGCCGGCAGGGTACCCAGCACGGCGTCCGCCCATTGCTGCGCACGCTGCTCGCCGTGGTGGTCGAGCAGGTAATCGAAGCCGATGCGCAAGGCATCGTCGGCCAGGTGGCGATCATGGCGCGCGGCAGTGGCCAGGTAATCGAGGCCGTCACGATTGCGCTCGTCGAGCAGAATCCGACCGTATGCATACGACGCCCGCGGGAACGGCCCGCCCGGCCGGCGCAACAGGTGTTCCAGCACCGGTTTGGCGGCCTGCGCCGATTCGAACTCCGACTTTAGCCGCGCCAGCTCCTGCAGATCGTGCGGCGGCAGCATCGTCAACGGCTGCGCCGCCAGTTCGCGCAGGCGCGCCTGCGAGCGCGTAACGTGGCGGTGGCGGTCGCCCCAGCGTTGCGAATGCGCCTGCCACCAGGCTTGGTCGAACTCGTCGGCCAGGCGCTCGCCGAGCGATCCCAGTAAAGCGGCCGCCGCGTGCCGCTGCAACGGCGCGGGCAATACTGCCTGCTGGCCGAGCGCCTCCACGCGCGCGCGCAGGCAAGGATGCGTGTCGGCGACGTCCGATTCGCGCCGCCAGGCGCGGCGCAGACCGTCGGGTGTCGCCCATTCGTCGTGGCTCATGCGGAACGCCGTCGCCATCGCGCGATAGGGCAGGATGGTTGGACGGTCCCGCGTGTCGGCCTGCCGGTACAGCGTCGGCCAGAAACCCTCGTGCAGCCATTCGCCGAGCAACCGGCTACGGATCAGGCTTGACGCAGCCGCTTGCGCGCTCGTCACATCGGCGCCCATGCGGTCGGCTTCAAACTCTTCCTGGCGCGCCAGCACGAAGGTATAGCCATAAAAATAGGGCGCGAAGGCGTGTATGGCCTTCAGCATCGCCATGTGCCAGACCGATGCATCGGCTTTCGCCTCGATCCGCGCGGTGACCCGCTCGAAGATCAGGCGCTGGCGGTAGATCCATGCGCCGCTGCGGCCGTGCGTGCCGCACAGGTGCCCGTATTCGTGGCCGATAACCCACAGCATTTCCGACGTGCTCACGCCGAACATGTAGGGCAACCCGAGCACGAGATAGTTGACGCTCGGTCCGACCAGGCCCCAGCGGGGCTGCTGCACGATACTGGCGTTGTAGTTGTCGTCGAGCAGCACGTGGTGGATCGGCGGTCCGGCGAGCCGGGTGCGCATCTTGTCGAGGAGATCGAACAGGACGGGCGCCTCGGCACGCGTGACGACGCGGCCGGAGGGCGGCGGCCAGCGCGTGAGCAGGGTGCGCAGCGTGACCCAGAACACCGGCAGCGTCATCAGTGCAAGCATGCCGGCCGACACGCCAACCCGCACCATGCCGCGCTCGCGCACGTGCATGACCGCCCACGCAAGCAGCAGCGCGACGAGGATCAGACTCAGAGCCAGGACGGCATAGGCCGCGATGCTGATCAGGAAGACCTTGACGCGGAACGCGCGCGGGGCATTCGCGGCCCGGGTTTCCAGGCGGCTCACAAGCCAGCCGAATTCCTCATTGGTCACTTGGCATCACTCCGTTAAAAATTCCGAAATAATTCTACAAGGAAACCTTTATATCCGGTTAATTTCGTGTTGCGTTTTCGATAGACGGAAGTTGTTGAAATAAAAATGTTTTATTGTCTCTTGACATATCAATAGTCAACACAAGCGCGCTTAACCGGCGTTTATTTTGCGCTGATGAAAGCCCGCTCTTCGAAAGAAAGCGGGCTTTTTCTTTATCCACGTCCGGTATGCGCCTGCCCATTCTTTGGGCTGCCCTCACGTCCCGGGTGCAGACTCCACAATGCTGTGACTCAAGTTAGTGCATGGACGCACTCCAGCCTTGCGTCGAGTTGGCACGAAACCTGCATTAACTGTTACATCAGCCGCCACCGGCGGCCAAACAATCGGAGCCGATGATGTTGCACGCAGGAAGTCCCCCCACCCACCCTACCGTCCAGTCCGACGTGAAGCTGTCCGGCGACGTGTTCGGTGCGCTGATCAACCTGTCCGGCCGGCGGCGTTTTACTTCCCAGCGCGTGGTGCTGTATTCGGTACTGGCCTCGCTCGGCCATGAAGGCGCGGACCAGACTGCCCGCGACACGCTGGCGGCCTTCAGGGATGCGCATACGATCCTGGTGGAGGGCAAGCAGGGTTTGCCGGGCATTTTCTGCCAGCAGTTGCAGGAGGCATATTTCGGCACGCTGCAGGGGGACAAGGTCGTGCGCGACTTCATCGCGTTGGCAGAGAACACGCTGGACGCCATCGCCACGGTGTCGCGCCGCGCGCCCGGCCTGCTGGATGAACTGGTATGCAGCGCGACACCGCTGCTCAGTGTGCTCAACGCCCTGACCCTGGTGTACGAGGAACAGTCGAAGCGCCATGCCCTCCAGCAGCGCAGGCAGATGCAGGAATTGATGGGTGACATTAAAACCATCGCACGGGAGGCGCGCATGGTCGCCTTCAACGCACAGGTCGTTGCTGCGCGCGCAGGCCCGGTCGGCAAGGAGTTTGCCGTGGTCGCGAGCACGATGACCAACGTCACCGGCGAGATCGACGAATTGGTACAGACCGCCCTGGCGAGTTCGCTGGCCTATTGATTCCGGATCAGATGCGTTTCCGCTGCCCGGCGGCGGGAACGTGCTGGTCCTTCACCCTGCGCGTATCCCGCACCGCGAAGTCCGTCACCGAGCGCAGGTCGAACAGCGCCGCGCCACCGGCCATGGTCGCGCACGTTGTAGTGCGCGGCAGCGGGCACCGGCATGCCTTGCGCCTGCGCGCTGCCGCAGAACCCGCCGGCAAACATCACCGGAAGCGATCCCGCAATTCTGGCGGCGGAACCAAGGAAATGACGGCGTCGCGAAAGATTGTCCATGAAATCGATAAGCGGAGAAAAGGAATGGCAGCTCATCGATGTTATCGATTTCAAAACCGGTATGCAAGACCGTTCACCCCTCTACCTGCACCCCCAGCGGCTCGCGGTTCAGGCGCACATACGCATCCAGCACGTCTGTCTTGTGCACGGCCCCGAGCAACTCGGGATCCATCGAACTGCGCACGGCCGGCAGCCGCTCGCCGAAGTGGCGCATGAATTGGCGCAGCGCTTCCTCGAGGCCCATGTCGGCCGTGATGACGGGCAGGGCGTCCGGGCGCGCGATGTCGGCGCATGTGCGGGCCGAGGCTTCGTCCTGCTGGTACAGCGCGGCGACGTCGTGCAGGGCCACGACGCCGCGGTAGCGCCGGACGTCGTCGACGAGGTAGACGTATTTCACCGGATGCTGGCGGAACAGCGCGGCGGCCTGCGCGATGGAGGCGTCCAGCGGCAGGACGGTGTCGGCGGGGCGGATCAGTTCCCGCATGCGGATCGCGCGCAGGCGCTCGCGCTCGTGCTCGTCGGCCGCGCGGCGGGCCGTGATCTCGTACATCGACGGCCCGTTCACGGCGCGCGCGACGGCGAAGGCGACCACGCACGCCAGCATCAGCGGCAGCATCAACGAATAGCTGAGCGTCATCTCGAAGATCATCAGGATCGCCATCAGCGGCGCGCTCGTCGCGGCGGCCAGCAGGGCGCCCATGCCGACGGCGACGAAAGCCGCCGGCGCGGCCGCCGTCTCGGGCCACAGCGCCTGCGGCACCAGCGCGAACAGGTGACCGACGGCCGCGCCGACGAACAATGTCGGCGTGAAGATGCCGCCGATGGCGCCGGAACCGCTCGTCAGCAGGGTCGCCGCGATCTTGCAGACGAGGACCACGAGCACCGCCTGCCACAGCCACGACTGGTGCAGCAACGCGTTCACCACGCTGTAGCCGTTGCCCCAGACCTGCGGCACCCAGACCGAGATCGCACCGACACCGAGCCCGCCGAGCGCGAGCCGCAGCGGCAGCGGCAAGCCGTGCGCCGCGAACAGGCGGCGCGTGCGCTGCAGGGCATACAGGAAGGCCGGCGCGATGAGGCCCGCGAGCACGCCGAGCGCGACGAACCACACGACCTCCAGGTTGGCGATGGGCGCGAAGGCCGGCATTTCGTACGTCGGGTGATAGCCGGGCAGGCGGCGCATCGTGATATTGGCGACGACGGCGGACACCATGATCGGCCCGAGGCTGTTCATGGTGATGGCACCGAGGATGATCTCGGTGACGAAGAACGCGCTGGCGATGGGTGCGTTATAGGCCGCGGCGATGCCGGCCGCCGCGCCGCAGGCCACGAGCAGGCGCAGGCGCACGGTATTGAAGCGGGCGCCGCGGCCGATGACGGATGCGCTCATCGCGGCCAGCTGGATCATCGAGCCTTCGCGGCCGATCGACCCGCCGGACGCGATCGACAGCAGCGACGATACGCTGTTGACGAGCGTGAGTCTCACCGGTACCTTGCCGTCGCCGACGGCGACGACTTCCATGTAGTCGGCACGCGCGCCAGCCGCCTGGCGGCGCGCCAGCACCAGCAGGCAACCCGCCACGAAGCCGCCGGCGCAAGGCGTCAGCAGGCGTGCCTGCCAGGGCAGGGCGGTCGCGATCTCGACGAAGGAACCGCTGCGGCCGAACAGCAGCGCCTGCAGCAGGGTCAGGCCGTCGCGGAACAGCAGGGTCGCCAGCGCACCGGCGCAGCCGACCAGCGCCGCCCACAGCAGGATGGCATTGGCGCGCAGCAGCTGCCGGAGCCGCGTGTGCAGGCGATCGGGCGCAGAAACGTTCATGGTAGCGGGGCGGAACTGGCGTACGATATGTGTGTACGTGAACAATAACAGGAGCATGCGATGATCATCGAGTATGTGCGCTACCGGATCCCGGCCGACCGGGCCGACCAGTTCATTGCTGCCTATGCGACGGCCGGCGATGTGCTGCGCAATTCCAGCCACTGCCTCGGCTATGAATTGAGCCGGTGCACGGAAGAGCCGACCTCATTCATTCTCCGGATCGAATGGGATTCGCTCGATGGTCATTTGAACGGTTTCCGCAAGAGCGCGGAATTCCGGGATTTCCTTGCGAGTGTCCGGCCGTTCATCGGCGATATCGAAGAGATGCGGCATTACGAGCGGACGGTGGTGCAGTCGCGGGGGTGAGGAACTGGTGATCCGTAGCCGAATTTATCGGAAGGCTCGTTACAGCGCTGTCATTCGAAGCCCGAGTTCGAACTGGTTCAGCAGTTTGTCTGCCATGTCGACATCAGTCGATCGCGTCATGTGGACAATGAGTCGGTCACGCGTGCGTGGATTGGCCAGGATGGCGAGCAGGACATGCAACGTGTCGTCGTGCAGGATGACTCGGGTATCCCAGCCGAGCAATGTGGCACCGGCCAGGCGCACGTCGAACCCGGCAGCTTCCAGCAAGCCATATGCTTCTTCGTACATTCGATCGCCGTTGCCCGCTTCATGGTAATGCTGGAGAAGGAAAAGGAGATACTGAGCGTCCTTGTTGTCCTGCAGGCCTCTTTCGTTCCACGCCAGCAGCTTGAGCGCAGCAAGGGCCGGAATCGATACGACCCGGATGACCAGGCCGTTACCGGTATCCACGTCCAATGCCGACGCCAGTGCTTCGGTATAGCATGCGACACTCATGACTATGTTCATGTCGGGGGGCCATGCAATCCAATGCGTCTCCTGCTCTATGCCGCCGAACGGGATCAGATCCAGAGGGAATGCGTTGCCATATTCGGCTGGCTTGTAAAGCAACAGATGTACCTTGTCAGCGGCTGGTATAAAAGTACCGCTGGCGATGAGTGCGGTCTTCAGGTCCTGGAACTGGTCCCAGTTTTCGAGCGCGATGGCAAAGTCGACATCACGCGTCGCACGTCGGGTGTCGAGGCCGAACACATGGGTCATCAGCATGTCGCGTGCGGTCGCGTCAACGAGAAGATAATCGCAGCCGAGTTCCTGGGTTATCGCGTGGACCGTCGCCAGTATCTCGAGAAGCACAGGATTGACTGGCTTATCGTGTCGTATCGTGTACATATTGAATGACTTTGAGCGCGATCTGCCGTGCCACTTCAATGTTGCGTGGATCATGGGTGGCCATCAGGTCTGCATAGACCAGGTGAGGCGGTACCGCCGGAAACCACCCGGTGAAGTGATCAGAATTCCAAAACATCTCGACCATGTCGATCTTCCCCAGGGGATCCGCCCGCAAGCGGAAATCCCTGACGATATCCTTGAGCGCATTCGGGGTGCCCATGGCGACATAGATCGTGCAAGCTTCTGGTTTGAGGTGTCCCGTGGTGACAGCATCCGGATTGTTACGGTCGAGACCGCTGGTCAGGATTGCCGCGGCGACTTCGCCACCCAATGCGGAAAGCCGGAGTTCGGGATTCCATCGGCCAAGGAATTTGTCGAGATTGTCGGCAGCAAAACGGTATTTTCTGAGCTTGGGCTTGAGTCTGCCCGCATAGCCGTTGGCCCATTCGTTCAAAAACAGTTCCGGTGTGCGGATCATGCGCTTGCCGCCCGATGCCGTGCCGATCAATCCACGTGATTCGAGCGTATCGAACGCCTTCCCGATGGCGCCGGTCGATATCTGTGCGCGGAGCGAGATGTCTCGATAGGGCGCATTGAGCAGCTCGGGTTCGGCGAGAAAAGCAAACATCATCCTGAGCGCCGCCGGCGTCAGCGTATTGTTGACCTGAGGCTGGGCATCGGCATTACCGCGGCGACCGCTGACATGGACATAAACGCCTGCTCCGTCGTTGATATAGGCGTTACCTGCCGTATCGATGAATTGCAGGCCGATGTCGCGGCAGCGATTGGCCATATCCGGACTGAGCGGAGAACTGACCAGTAAGGTGTGCTGCGCATTGCCGAGCCGGTTCAACAGATCGAGCGGCAAGGCATATCGATCGACCTTCTTCTTGATTTCGCAGTCGTACCGTAATGTTCTTCCATTAATCATGAGTGAGACTGCTGCGTCGCTGTCGGGATCCGCATCTTCGAGGATCTCGCCCTGGATACTTGTCGACTCATGTAGCGCATCAAGGGCGGCGGCGACCAACTCGGTCTCGCTGTCAGGCGCAATGCGGTTGTTCATGATTTTTAAATTTTCACGTTACGTGAACACGGTAAAAATATGAACAAGCTTATCCCAGTTTTAATCTTTTTGCCATGTTCACGTTACGTGAACTTGGCAAGAGCGTGCGCAACGATCGCATCGCCTTCCTCGGCGATTTCTTCTACGGTTTCTACAACCTGGACAGGAACAAGCCGGAAGGGCAGGAACTGGTCGCCTTCAGCAAGTGGCTCGCGTGGGCAGCATCGCCACTGGCCACGCAACAGTGCATCGTCGCCTTCGGCACGACCGACTTCCGCGCCGACCTGGCGCAGTTCGCCGTGCCGACCCTCGTCGTGCACGGCGACGCCGACCAGATCGTGCCGGTCGACGTGTCCGGCCGGCGCTCGCACGAGATGATCAAGGGCAGCCGGCTCGACGTCCTGCCGGGCGCGCCGCACGGCTTCGCGGCCACGCATGCACGCCAGCTCGATGCGCCGATGCTGGATTTCCTGCGGTCCTGATTCGTGATTCACGACGCAGGCGGCGCTTGCTCAGGGAACGAGGGACCGGCTGGAAATTCGTGCAATACATGTGACATAATGGCAAGTCTTGTTTGCTGCCGAGAGATCCCATGCCTGTTTCGTCCTGCCGTTTCATCCGTGCGTCGTTTGCCTTGTCCCTGAGCGTAGCCCTGGTCGCCTGCGGTGGTGGCGGTGGCGGTGCGGATGCCGGCAGCAGCGGCACGGCCCCGGTCCAGGCACCGCCGATCAGCGCGCCGCTGCTGCTGACGGCAACGAACTCCCAGGATGCCAGCGAGCTCGCCTTTGGCTATGGTGCGCTGGCGGTCACGATGGGCCAGTTGGCGGTCGACTGGACGGCCCGGACCGAGAGCAGCGGCACGCGGTCATTCAACACCAGCTGCACTGGTGGCGGCAGCGCCAGCGGCGTCCTGACCGACAGCGACGGCGATGGCCGTGCGGGCCCGGGTGAGCGGGTGACCGTGACGCTGACAGGCTGCTATGTGAAGGAGCTGGACGATACGATGGACGGCAGCGTGACGATCACGCTCACGACGCCAGCGGCAAACCAGCAGCGGGCAGGCATCATCACGTTTGGAGACTTCAAGGTGAAGGGGACGAATCCCAGCCAGGAGATCGTCGGTGCACTGCGCTTCGATTACAGCGACGGTCGCCTGTCGAAGTTCCTGCATGTGGCCTCGGATGCCCAGCCGTTCGGCATGCGCATCAGCGACGGCACGAAGACCGCGACGGAAACCCTGACGGCCCTCGACGCCCAGCACCAGACGGGCCTGGACACCATGCGCGCAACGACTTCGATGCGCTTCAACCTGGCCAGCACCCTGCTGGGCGGTACCCTGGCCGTGACGACGGGTACGCCGTGGTCATCCTGGTTCGATACCTATCCGGACGCAGGGCAGCTGGACATCGCCGGCGCGAGCGGCAGCAAGGTGGTCCTGCGTGCCCGCGTTGGGGATTCGTCTGCCGACGTATTGCTGGGTAATGCCATCGTTCACGTCGCCTCGATCGAAGGTCCCGACGTCCTGTGGACAGGGGCGCCCTGGTTGCCGCAGGTGGCCGCCGCCGACCATTACGCGACCAGGAGTGCGTATGCGCATCCCTTCAGCGTGTTGAGCCAGCCGGATCCCGCGATGTTCCTTCCGAGTGGCGCGCTGACCTGGCTGTACTCGCATCCGATCGATGCGACCTCGATCACCAGCGCGAAGTTCGCGCAGAGGAGCGGTCCGGTCAATACCATGTTCGAAGAAGTGCCGGCCACCGTCACGGTCGAAGGCGGGTTGCTGACGATCTCACCCACCAGGCAACTGCAGCCCGGGATCGATTACGAACTGCAAATAGTGAGCCCGGGCTGGCGCCTGTCCGATACGGCCGGTGCGACGCTGGACGTTCCCACGTTCTTCGGCACGGTCGCGCGTACCATCAGCGCCAGCCTCATATCTGCCGCGCCGCCGTTGTTGCTCGGCGCCGACGCGACGCTGGTGCTGGATTCCAGCGGTTCCACCGCGAACGGGGTGCCGGTCGCGTCGACGCATTGGCGCCAGCTGTCGGGTCCCGCGTTATCCTTCAGCGACCCCACCGCGGCCCGCGTAACGATCACGCCCGCAGCCAGCTCCAACGGTACCGCAGTCGTCGAAGTGGCGGTCGCCAACGCGGCGGGCGATGTCGACCGCAAGACGATCAGCCTGACCGTCGCGGCGGACCAGACGGAGTCCCTCGTCCTCGCGTATCGGGTTGCATCCGGACCTCTCGTCATCGCCGCCGGGACCGATCCGGGATATGCCGGCAGTTACGCACGTCGGGTCCAGCAAAACAACGTGCTGGACGTCCTGATGGGAACACAGCGTTTCATCCTCGGCTCGATGACCCCACGGACCTGGATGAGCGGACTCACGCTGACCTATACCGGCAATACCAATACGACCGCCGATGCGACACCGGGATGGGTGGGCTGCATGGCCACGATCCATACGGGGACCGTGTCGATTCTGGATTATGCGCAGGATGCCGACGGCAACCTGGAACGGCTGGCGCTGGACTTCGACGATACCTGCGACACGACCGTCACGCGGGGTTCGATCCGTTATCGCAGCACCATGCCTGTCCGGCCGTGACTCGGCACCGGTACCGGCGGCCGGGCAGGGGTCAGCGCTGATGGCCCTTGCCCGTCGCCGCCCACCAGATCCCGCCCATTAGGTGCGACAGGTATTGCGGGTCGCGGTACATCTCGACGTCGTGCCCCATCAGCGTGACGAATACGCGGCCCTTCTCGACCTGGTGATACCACGCCACCGGGTGCTCGCGGCCCATGCCCGTCGCGACCTGGCCCGGCCAGATCCTGGTCGGGTCGTAGCTGGATTCGTCCACGTTCAGCACCGGGTGGATCGCGACCTTGTACGGGTTCGTCGTCTCGTACCACTCGTCGCTCCAGATCCAGCGCGCCGGCAGCCCATACGTCGCCGGAAAGCCCTTGTCGACGACGTCCACGGCCGCCGTCTGCAGCATCGGATGCGTCCTGAACGAGCGGCCGACGAGCTTTTCGTACCACACCCACCCGTTCGGCGGCGTGATGGCGGCGCGGTGCACGACGACGGCATTGCCGCCCGCGCGCATGTACGCCTCGAAGTTCGCGCGCTGTGCCGGGTTCAGTTCCTCGCCCGGCGTGTTGAGGAAGACGACGGCGGCGTACTGTTTCAAATCGCCGTCGAAGGCCTCCGGTTTGTTCGTGTACGTGAACGTGAACGCGTGCAGCTTCGCCAGCTGTTCCAGGCTGTCGCGCGCGACCGGGATGTACTCGTAGTGGTATTTGTTGGGGATGGCCAGCACGAGCAGCTTGTACTGGCTGTCGGCCGCCCATGCCGCCTGGGCAGCCAGCAGGGTCATCGCCAGCGTCGACACGATACGCTTCATGGTGCGGGCACTCCTTCCGGCTTCCTGCCGTTGCGCGGCACGAGCCAGCCGCCGTCGGCGAGCCAGTCGGCCAGCCGGTCCGGCCAGTGCTGCAGCGAGATACGTTCGCCGCGCTGGCCCACGTTGAATGCATGGTCCGTGTCCGCATACAGGTGCAGCTCGGCCGACACGCCCGCTTTCACCAGCTGCTGGTACAGCGTGAGCGTGGGCGGCATGCAGCATGCGTCGCGCGATCCGGCGACGAGGAACGCGGGCGGCGCGCCGTCGACCGCCTTCGCGGGAGAACCCAGCGGCCCGGGGTACACGAGCACCTGGAAATCCGGGCGCGCGCTCTGGCGGTCCAGCGCATCGGCCTTGCCGCGCTGCGCGGGCTCGGGATTGTCGGCCACCAGCGACACGAGTTCGCCGCCGGCCGAAAAGCCCATGATGCCCACGCGCTGCGGATCGATGCCGTACTCGCCCGCATGCGCGCGCACCCAGCGCACGGCGCGGCGCAGGTCGGCCGCGCCGTCGCCCTCGATGCTGTAGCCGGCGGAATCGGGATCGCGCGCGAGGCGGTATTTCAGCACGAAGGCGGTGACGCCCATGCGGTTCAGCAGCCTGCCCGCCACCATCCCCTCGTTCTGGAACACGAGCATGCGGTGGCCGCCGCCCGGCACGACGACGATCGCCGCGCCGTTGGCATGGCGCGGGTCGGCGCGCAGCACCGTCAGCGACGGGTCGTGCACGTTGCTGACGTAGGCGCCGTCCGTGAGCTTCTCGGGTTCGCCGTGGCGCTTTTCCGCGCCCGGCGCGCCGTCCGGCCACAGCTGGAACACGGACGGCGCCGGCTGCTGGGCGACGGCAGCGCCGGCGCAGGCCAGTGCCAGTGCCAGCACGGCCACCGTGCACAGGCGCTTAGTCGACATGGCTGCCATACAGGCTGTGGTGGGTCAGGATGAACAGCGTGCGCTTGTCCGGACCACCGAAGGCCAGTTGCAGCGGCCGCTCCGGCACGTCGATGCGGCCGCGTTCCTTGCCGTCCGGGCCGTACACGAAGATCTGCCCGTTGGCGACGTAGACATTGCCGTCCGGGCCCAGCACCGCGCTCTCGCCGCCGCGGTCGGCCACCTGCTTCAGGTCCGTGATGGCGCCGCCCTGGCCGACGAGGCCACTGAACGTGCGGTTCTCCGAGCCGTTCGTGAAGACCACGCGCTCGCCCACGCGGGCGCTCGCGAAGCCGTGCGTGTCCAGCGTGTCGGACCAGCGGTAGCCCATGTGGTCCGTCGGGCCCTGGCGCGTCACGCGGAACGCGGGCAGCACCAGACTGCCGTCCGGCGACACGTATTCCTGCGCCTTCGGCTTCGCCACGTCGCGCGCGAACATCTCGGACAGCGTGGTGAACTGATACGTCTTCGGATCGATCTGGTCCTGGAATTCGCCGTTCTGCCAGAAGTTGACGGGAATGGCCACGCGCGCATCGGTCCTGGCGGCCACCTGCGTCGGCTTGATCATCGTGATGCCTTCCGGCGTCGGCGGCGTATCCGGCTTGAATGCGTAGACGCCGGCACTCTGGCCGTAGTGCGACAGCACCATCACGTTGCCGCTGCGGTCGATGGCGAGGTTGATCGGATCGAGCGGCGCGTCGCGCACGATCTCCAGGCCGCGGTCCTGGCTCCATGCATGGATGCGCTTGAAGTGGCGGTCGATGAAGTACAGCTTGCCCTTCGCGTCGACGGCGGCACCGGCGACGGAATAAAAGCCGTCGGCCAGCTTCTCGACCTTGCCCATCGGCGGCGGTGCGCTGGTCTGCTTGCCCGTGTAGTCGAGGATCGCGAACTCGCGCTCGCGCACCTGGATGTTGTGCGTGACGTCGGTGATGGCGTTCTCGTACGGGTATTTCGACGCACGCGCGTACGTCGTGCAGCCGTTCTCGTCGCAGGTGGCGAAGCCGCTCTCGCCGTTCACGTGCACGTTGCGGAACCGGATGTCGCTGGAATTCGCGATCCGGGCCGCCGTCAGGGCAGGCTTGATGGAGCGCGTGACGCGGTAGCCGTGATAGTTCGCGAACAGGATATTCTTCGAATTCCGGATGTCGAGCGAGACCGAATCCATGCCGTCACGGACTTCTTCCTCCGTCTGCGGCGCATAGAACGACCAGTTTTCGACGCCGTCCAGCACGATCTCGTTGCGGATGTGGTGCTCGGCCGAGAGTTCGTACACGCGGCCCGGCGTCTTCGTGTTCGTCACGTAGAAGCCGGCCTGCGCATAGCCGCTCGGCGACCAGATGCCGGTGAACGTGCCGCCGCCGCCGTCCGTCACCCAGACGCTCGGGTACTGGCGATCCCACCACAGGGTCGTATCCCAGTTCGGCGTCTTCTTGTACGGATCGGCGCGCGAGCCGTCGTACAGGCGGGTGCCGTGGCCGCCCTGGATGCGCACGTCGTCCACGAGCGATTGTTCGCCCGCGCGCCACAGCAGTGCGACCGCGCGGTTGTTGACCTCGCCCGTCGCGAGGCCGATGCCGGACACGATGCCGGCGCCGCCACGGGCGCTTTCCAGCAGCGCCTTCGGCGTATCGACGCCCTGGAACAGCGGCGAGCCATTCGGCAGCACGAGCTGGGTCAGGCCCGGATGCAGGCCGACGATCACGGTGTCCGGCTTCATGCGAATCGTGTCGTTGACCATGTAGAAGCCCTGCGGCAGGTAGACGACGCGGTGGCTGTCGATCGCTTTCTGGATCGCGGCCGTGTCGTCCGCGCGGCCGTCGCCCTTCGCGCCGAAGGTGTGCACGTTGGCCCATTCCTTCGTGGGCGGCAGCGCTTTCAGCACGCGCTGCGGCGTGGCTTTGCCGCTCAGCGCCGCCGTCTTGTAGTTCGTCGTGAAATGGCCCGGCGCGCCGAGCTGGTCGAGCTTCATGCCGTAGTTCAG
>Ga0068855_100007103_pt1 | contig 13588 bp, 11 predicted proteins | sample KBSCornC52_FD_66592 | JGI IMG/M metagenome (GOLD analysis project Ga0068855, IMG submission 66592) | Corn rhizosphere microbial communities from Kellogg Biological Station, Michigan, USA - KBS Corn C5-2 | ecosystem: Host-associated > Plants > Roots > Rhizosphere > Soil ... | reverse complement strand
AGTCCATCCAGCCCGAATATAGCCCCGCTGGGTACCAGGTAAAGGAAATCTCTTCCGCTGGTCTCAAACGCGTGATGCTCCGCCGGACGATAGGCGGTCGAGGTCATGTCCATCACCGCACTGCTCATGGCGCCACCTCAGGCTGATCGTACAGAGAGTAATTCGGTATGGTCACTACCAGGTACGCCTTCGCTTTCAGATCCTTTCCATCAGGCGTCTTGTAGGTTGCCGCGATCCAGACGTCGCCATAGTTGTTGGCTGGGAAGTTATTGGCCTGCTTTTTACGCTCCGGATTCGGCCCTTCGGTATTCGGTGTGAAAAAGCCGGCATCATCCAGCGACCCGACAAATTTGGTGTCGTCATCTTCCGGTGTTGAAAGAAACTCCTCCATGGCCCAGCGTGCCGACACCATTCCCAGTGGAACGTCGTCGTCGGTGTGCGCCTTACCATCGGGGCCAGCGGCATACGCGATCGCCTCAAACTGCGCGTATTCCTTCGGGTATTTCACGCCTCCCAAGCGCGAAATGTTCGCCTCGGGAGTGACTTCGATATAGGCCACCTTGTCGTAAACGGCCAGGGCATCCTTAACGGAGGACCACCCAATCGCGAGGTCGCGCATTCCGACTGGCAGATTCTTGGCCACCTCAGCTTCTACGGTGAGAAGCGTTGGTGTGGCGCTGACAAGTTTCGTTATCGTCACACCGGGCCCCAAATCGATGTCCGCCGCCTTTACAGGAGCGAGATTAGCCCCGAAGATCTTCACCGTGGCCTTCGAGGGCGAATGCAAAGATGCCACGTCGGTGCCAACCACAAGCGGCTCACTACCTGCCCGCACTAGATGAACATCGATGCCGAGTTCGCCGAATCCGCTCCAGAACCAACGGCCGTCCATGGTGTTGCCGTCGCGGGACACCATCATGGCTTCCCGCCATTCGGTGGGTACAGAGGTTGCCGTGATAGGAGGCGCGACTGCGGGACCGGACGGCGGAGCAACGTGACCGCGCCAGTTGTATCCTGTGTAAACGACGCTCTTCCCAGTCGATTTGACGGCGGCGCCGGTACCGACGTACGTAAATGCAACGCTGGTGGCGAAGGTGTTATCGGTTGCGCCTGGCGTTATCACCACTTGCCCGTAGAGCTTGCCCTTTCCCGGCTGATACCCGCTCAAGAGCCACGTTCCCGCGAGCTTGGGAGGCCGCATCGCTGCCCGCCAGGAAGTCCATTCCGGTGTCATCAGGGGTTGCGCCGAAGCTAGATAGTCCAGCGCCACATCAATCGGATACTTCGCGTTGGCTGCCGGGGTCGGAGCTTTGGGATACTCCATCGCGATACCGCCGGTGAGATTGATGTTCGGGCGGGCCGGCGAATCCACATCGGCCACCGCCTTGCCCCGCTGTGGACGATAGATATTGGCAGCGCCCGGGAAGAGGCCGACATGCATCGCCGCGAGTTTTTCATAGTCGTCCCTGGTGCGCCGTTGAGACAGAACCCGACCGATGCTGTGGCAGTTGTTGCAGGTCTTCTGCAGCGCCGGATTCGGTACATAGTCATCCTGATAGCCGACGGTCCGGTGCTCGACCTCCCAGAAACCCGGCTTCATCTCTTCGGGCGCCAGCCCGTTGTTGGTGCTCAGGTAGCTCAAGACGTCGCGAACTTCAGCCGGGGTGATTGAGAGGCCGTTCAGACGAATCATTCGCTTAATAGCCTGTTCCCAAACCTCAGGGCTAGTCCGAATGTATGACAACCGACGCATCATGCCGTTGGAATCGCGTTGATGGCACCCTCCGCATTTTTGGATGGTCAGCCGATCGTCGATCGGTATGCCCGCCGGCACGGCCTGCGCGTGGGCCATTGAGGCGATTCCAAACAATAGGGCTGGTATCAACGCACCGCGAAAAGACATAGTTTTTCACTCTTTCTCTGAATCGAATCAGGTGCGGCTTACGACGGCCGCGTAACACCGATCAGGCATTTGAAAAGCTGTGACGATGCGTCTTGGCGGCGGGTCCGGCTGGGACCGGGGAACGACTCGTGCAACGCGGGCGCGAGTTAGACGGGAGCGGACTAGATACGCACTCTCGTAGATGAAAACTTAACACCGAAGCCATCGGCTGTCAATAAATTTGTTGCTTGGCCATTCAGCAGAGACAGGTTCACGCCGTCGCCTCCAATTCGAATCCTCTGAGTTTGTACTGGAACTCAGCCGGTGACAGAATCTGTTCCGAGCACCATTCGATGCCTTCCTCGACCTTATTCAACTCCGAGTCCCACCAGGCGCCCGCATACCCGGAGCTATAGAAGTTTCCGCATAGCCTTAAGTGCCGGTCGAAGCCAGCCAACAGACGCGATGAGTAGTGAGCCAATAGCCGGCCGGTCTTTTCTCCTTGGGCTGCTGCACCAACCACGGCCGCTGCTAGTATCGCCTCACGAATCGCGTGTGCCGTACCGTCGCCGCAGATCGGATCGAAGCCCATTGCGGCGGTCCCACAGGCCAGCCAGCCACTTCCATCCACAGACTGCCCAGCCAAGGGAGCGATGATGCTTGGGGCCGCTGGGAACGAGCTGCCCGGGACCTGCCATTCAGCGATCTCCTTGGCGATCAGGCCGCTCGAGCCCACCAACGATTCGGGCGTTTGTCCAACAGAGAGTAGCCAGGCGGATTCCGAAGAATCTGGGATCAGAAATAGCCATCCACTCTCAAGCGACTCTATCCAGCACGACCCGAAATCGAAACCGTCTCGGACCCTAACTTTCACTGCGCTGGCAAGACGCGAACCGAAGCGGTGTTCCACGGCGGGTTTTGGAACGGGACGGCTCGCGAGGATTCTCCATTGCGCGTGTTGCTCGCAGTGATCGACATCGAAATCGTTCCCATCCAACAGAGCCTCAAGCAGCGTCTGTTCGGAAACCACCACTGCCGAATGCTCCAGAACCGTCGCAGCGGCATCCCTACCCCAAGCCACCACTCGCTTCCGAATCCGATGAGCGCCACCAAGCAGATCCGGATTGCCGAAGACGTCCCGAATCAACTCCAGAGCAGCCTCGCTCAACATGATGGCCGGAACCCTGGAACGATTCGTCGGTTTCAGCGACACACGATTCCCGGCGCGTTTCAGCAAAAAAGCCGAACAACACGCCGCCACGCCGTCGCCCTGGATTGCGATGCTGGCCATGTTTCTAAAAGAGCAGCCTCGCCGTTAGCTGCATGGATCGCGGCCCTCCGCTTTCTTGAGTTTGAACGTTGCTGATCGTTCCAAACGGAGCGGTGTTGTAGTTCAAGTTTGGAATCGTGTAATTCGGATGATTCAGCGCATTCGAGGCCGCCCCTCCGATTTGGAAGTTGACGCGTTCGGTGATGGGGACGGACTTGAACAAGGACAGCGAGAGTGCCTGGGTGCCCGGCCCAACCGCCGACCCGACGGGAGAATTACCCGGACGCCCGATGTTATTTTTCGGAATGACATATGCGGCCTTGTTGATCCAGTTGGTAATGCCTTGGTTGTCGGGGATCGTAGAAACACCCGGAACTCTATCCGCGCGTCCATTGCCCGTTACGTTCGGGAAGTTGTTGCCGGCCGGATCGGCGCCCGGCGCGATCACCGTCATGAACGGTCCGGTCTGCGCCAGGAAAACACCCGAGAGCTGCCACCCACCGACGATAGAATCCATCAGTTTGCTCTTGGTCTTCCACAACATGCCTTTCTTGCCTATCGGCAACTCGTACAGGAACGTCGCGAGAAGCCGCTGCCGGTGGGTGAAGGCCACGTCTCCATAATCCAGGTTGATATTGTACGAATCGGTGCTAGTGCCGCCCGCCTGTGTGGCAAATGCTGTCGGGTTGAAGCCCTGTCCGTTGGACAGGTTTTTCGCCAAGGTGTAGCTGACGGCGTACTGAAGGCCGTGGGACATACGCTTGTTGGCGGCGACCGTGAGTGCGCTATAGTTGCTGCGCGCCCCCGTGGTCTCCTGCGAGATGCCATTCCACACCGGATACGGGGAACTTGCCTTGGCCGCGGCGAATCCGATCGTATTGGCAGGAACTTGCGCAAGGTTCTTGGTGTATCCAAGATTGGACCCGTGGTTGCCGTCATAGGAAACCCGAAGGCCGGTGTTAAGTCCCAGGTCCCGCTCAACGGTCATGCTCCATTGCTGGACATACGGATCGCGATAGTTCACGTCGGCGGACAACTGGAAGCTTTGAATACCGGGCTGCGCGAGGTTCGCGGGGAATGGGCTGGCTAGCGTCAATTGCGGCTTCCCACCCACCAGCGTGTTCGTGTAGCTTCCCACGGAGCTGGCCGAAACCGCCCAACCTGCACTGGTCAAGGTGCCGAGCATGGCCTCGATAAACCTTCCATACCCGCCACGGATTACGGTCTTGCCGTCCGCGGTGGCACGCCACGCGAAGCCCACTCGGGGAGCGAAACTGGATTTTTGCGATTGATGCAGCGTCTGACTCATACCCAGCTGGCTGGCTGTATAGATGGGTGTCGGAGCAATAGAGGCCGCAAACGTCGCGTTGGTGAGCGGCAATCCATCATCCGGCACCGCGACTGCTCCATGCACTCCCACACCGTTAATCACCGAGTAAACATCCGGCAGAAAGACTGCAATGTTGCTCAGCGCATCGAGGAACGGCGGATGATATTCCCACCGCATCCCATAGTTGATGGTCAGGCGCGGCGTTACCTTCCAGTCGTCCTGAGCGAAATAGGCGGAGTGAATGGAATGCCCGTTCGAGTCAGGCTGGTTCACGATACTCACTTGGGTCCGGTCCGGGATCCCCAGAAGAAACCCCGCGTAGGGGTTGCCCACGATGGGGTTTGAAACCGAACCATTGAAGGTGTACTGTCCTGCTCGACCCGCCGAGAACACGTTACTGAAATACGCCGAGAGTCTACGAACATCACCGCCAAACTTCACAGTGTGGGATTTCTTGTTCCATGTAACGTTGTCCAGCAACTGCCAGGTCCGGGATCGATTGACCGAAGACCCGGTAGAACTGGTTGGCTGGAATCCGGTGATGGTGAACGTCGGCGTCTGGTTTCCGCTAGGAGGATTTGGAAGAGGAACTCCGATCGCGGCGACCAGCGCCTTCGCATCAGCATCCGTGGTGGTGAGGATCCGCTGACCACTGAGTCCGAGGCGCAGTTCGTTCACCAGCGCCGGCGAGATGATAAAGTTGTGCGCGGCCACCAACGCATAGTCGATCTCAGGTTGGTGCAATGCGCCGGCCATAACGGTGCCCGTGGATACCGGCGAATTGTCAACTTCGCGGGCTTTATAGGTGCCGCGGACGAATGCGGTCTGCCGACCTCCCAAGTTCTGATCCACCCGGAAGTCACCTTGGTTACTGGTGATCGGCGTCGGGAAATTGACCGAATAGTTGTTCGCGATGGCGTTCGCTGGTCCGGTGTTCGGCAGCGGGAAAAGGTACTTCAACGCAGCCAAGGCCACCGGAGACATCTGGTCAAAGGGGATCTGCTTGCCGACGAACGGCGTACCCGTGGTGGGATCGAGGATTGTCCCCGGCAAAGAGGATAAGTCCCCATTCCTCAAGGCCAGCGAAGGAACGCTTTGGTTGATGAAGGTCTGCCGGGGCAACTTCAGCTTCTCGTAGCTTACAAAAAAGAAGGTCTTGTCCTTGCCGTTATAGAGGTGCGGAAGCACTACCGGTCCGCCCGCGAATCCCCCATAGTTGTTCATCTGCGTCTTGGTAGTGGTGGTGCTAAACGGATTGCGCGCGTTCATCGCCGTGTTCTGCAAATTCTCAAACAAGCCTCCATGGAGCCCATTAGTGCCGCCCTTACTGACCGTTGTGATATCGCTGACGCCGCCATATTCGGCGGCATTGTTTATTTCGCTGACCCGGATCTCGCCGATCGCTCCAAAGGACGGAAACAATTCGCCGATCGCCGCATTGCTGCGAACGCCCATGGTGCTGATGCCGTCGATGGTGACCGAGAGCATGCTGGGCTTCGAACCCGCGACCGAAATCGCGCCGGCGTTGTCGGTCTGCACACCAGCCTGCGTCGTGAGCGTGGAAATCGCGCTGGTGGACCCGAGCCCGCGAGAGCCGATCGCCACTGGAAGATCGAGAAGCTCGCGGCCGGTCTTGGTCTCCGCGATACTTGAAACCTCCGTTGTGATCACGGCTTCCGAGGATGCGCTGACGTTCAGAGTCTCAACTACCGTGGCGACATTCACGGTGCCATCCACCCGGACGCTCTGCCGCGAAAGTAACTGCAGGTTGTCGTAGGTCGTCGGACGGAATCCGGACGCCGTCATAGTGATTTGATATGCACCCGGTTCGATGTTGACCAGAACGTAGTTTCCGGTCTTGTCCGTGACCGTAGATCTTTGCGCCGAAGTCCCTAGGTTTTTGAGAGTAACGATGCAGTCCGCGACCAGCCCTCCCGAGGAATCGTGCACCGTGCCGACGAAGGTTCCGAACGTAGACTGCCCGAAACCCGGAGCGGCGAAAAGCAAGAACATCAAGGAAGCCGCAAGAAAGGCTCCCGTTGTCCTGTGCATGAGGCCGGTCCCCGTAGGTGAACCGGCTGAATTGTAATGAGACACTCCACACCCCCAAAATGAGAAGTTAGAGCCGTGGAGACGCAAAAACGCCGCCCTCGGCTAATGGAACATTTTGTACGTGATAGTGTCCAGACGATGGACGAATACTTGCCCAGAAACGGTGCAAGTTAGAAAATCCCTCCCATAACTCGAGGAAGGATGAACTTGGTTGTTAAGATTTATACCACCATCCAACCAAGTCTGTCAACGATTGAATGAACTCGCGATGATGTTGTACGTTCTAGAGCGTTACAGCAGTTAGAGTTTACTTGCCCGAAACTTCGCCGGAATCATTTCGCCCAGAGTACTCGCCGCCTTCGGGATGAAGTTCGGTCAGTGCACTTTCGGTGAATTCGAAATGGTCGGACAATAGCTCGGCAAGTGTAAAAGATGGCTCGGCAATGCCGCTTCGGGCATGCGAGTGTGCCTGCGCTATCACATGATAAAGCTCATGCGCCACCAGGCGCGCCAGGGCGCGAGCATACACAAGTTGCCGTTCTTTGTCTGGCGCTCGCCACAACGACGGGCCGATGAAAGCGTTTAGAGCCCCGCAGTCAATGTCGCCGAAGGGAAGAATTAACCCGTCGGCTACAGCGCTCGAAGCCAGGGTGAACGGTCCGCTGGCTGAGCGTTGGAAACGCGTATCCGGTTCGGTAGGATGGCACGAACCTCGCAAATGAACGACGGCGGCGTAATCGTTTTCCGAACCGCCCTGGTCGACCGAGGGATCTCGCCATTCCACGTGAATGGCCGCCGCTTGCAGAAGAGCGCCTAATTCCCGCTTCATTTGCGTCGAAGCGCTAGGAGCAATCACCGAGTCCGACTTCAGGAAAATGACCAGCTTCTTTTCGTGTAGCGGTGTGGCAGGTGCCGGTATAGACTCTGAGTAGCATGCACCAGCGCTCACGATGAGCACGCCGGCGAGGGCGAAGATGTGTGCGACACGAGGCACAGCACCTCTTAGTGTAATACGTTGCGTGCCCGAAGGTTAACCCCGTTCGGGGAGGGAGGAATCGCCAGGTCGGGCAGCCCTATTGGCGGGCGAAAACCTGCTTGGTATGAAGATTTTCTCCCCTGGGGGTCTGCACGTCAGACTCGGATACCAATGTCTTCCCGTCGGCCGAGAGAGTCAGCCGGGTTGTGACTGCGGGGCGCCCCGGGCCTTCCATCAGAATCTTGTAAGCCACGCCGTCTCTCGAAACTCTGGCTGTTCCCATTTTCTTCCCGTCGCCGCCGCTGACTTCGGTTTCGGTCCCGTCCAACGACGAACTGAATTTCAAATTGACGACCGGCGCGTTGTTCACAGTCACAATAAACGCAAAGTCCAGCCGGCTGCTCGATGCCGTGATCGCAAGCATGAGGGGGTTTGAATCGGTTTGGTTGCCCGCGACCTCCTGATGCTTCAGCAGCCAGTTTCCGGCGAGCGGGTCGGCCGCCCACGCCAGTGGCGTGACTAACATTAGCAACACCGCCAGCAGCGGCTTACCGGTTGATAATTGCATCTCTCCTGCTCCTTTCAGCAAGTGTCTTTAGTGGCTCACTATTTTGAATTCTCAAGCTGCACCGAAAGCGCTTTGCCATCTGGCAAGAGAATCTTGGTGATCCAGATAGAAGGCACATTATTCTTACCCGCAAAACCGTTGATGGTGACCTTGTCCCCGGATTCCAGCGTTGCAGCAGTCCAACCTCTCGGAGCCAAATGGGACGGACTGGTCAGCTCACCGCGCCATGTGCGAACCTTGCCGGTGTCGTCCATCGCATCGAATTCCACGATGCAATGAGGGTTCGTCCAGTGGAAGCCGGTTACGGTTCCCGCCAACGCTATTTCCGCCTTCGTATCGAACGCCGCATATCCGTGGTGTCCTTCCGCTGGACCAGGGACCAATAGCATGCCCGCAGTCATGATCGTGAACGTCGACAAAGTGTATTTCACCGTTTTCTCCTACTGTGCATGTGACACGGGCCCATCGTCGATCCAGTTATTCAGATCCCGGACATAGCGCCGTCCATTGAACGTGTATGCAGGAACGGTCACCACCAGGTAACCCTTGCCAACCAGCGGTTTGCCGTTTTGGCCATTTTCGTTCCTGGCTGTAGCGACCACCCAGACATCGAAATTGTTCCCGGGGCTGGGGGAAGCCGGTGTCAGAAGACCTGTGGGGCTCACCTTGCCGACGACATCCGTGCTGCTCCCATCGGCCGCGTAAAATACCTCGAGGGACCAGGTCGCGTCAACGGGACCGAGTTCTACGTCGTCGGCAGTGTGTAGCTTTCCGTCGGAGCCGCGCTGGTATCCGATCGCCTCGAACTGCTGGTGGCCCAGCGCGTGGGCGGCGTCGCCGAATGTCGCTAGAGCCGATTCGGGCGTCACTTTGACATAGTCGAGGCGATCGTAGATCGCAAGCCCCCCGGGAATCACTTCACCCCTAACGACAACGTCGTGCCTGCCGAGGGGCGCATCGGCATCAACATCCACTTCCGCGACCACTTCACTTGGGGTGTGGGAAACAATTCTGCGCGCGATCACACCGGCTCCGAAACTCAGGTCCGCCGGTACGACCTCAGCCGGGAGATTGAAGCCAATTATCCGAATACGATTAGCTTGGGAATCCGTCTTCAGGGACATCTTGTCGATCGCCATGATCGTGGGATTAGAAGAGGCTCGCCACAGCTTCACATCAAAACCGAATTCCTGGTACTGTCCCCAAAACCAGCGGCCCTCGGCCATGGATTGATCCGGTGCGATCCACAGCACTTCACGTGCTTCGCTTGCAAGATCGTCCGGAGCGGCGCTCGCCGGCTGGCTACCCTTGGAGCGCCCGCGCCAGCCGTAGCCTCCATACACCGCGCTGCGACCCGAGCGCGCGATGGTCGAGCCGTCCCGGTCCGACGTCAGTGTCACGCGCGTGGTGAATTCGTCGTCACCAGCCGCATCCACCTGCATCTCACCGAAATACTTTCCATGGCCCGCCATCGAGGCCCTCACCAGCCAGCGTCCCGCAAGATTCAACGTCGGCTTGCCTGCACTCCAGGCGTCCCATTCAGGGGTGTGAAGCGGAGCGGCTTTGGCGAGAAATGCGACTGCTGCCTGGCTCGAAACTTTGTAACGGGCGCCATGCGATTCAGCAAACTGCTTCCAGCCCTCGGCCGAGCGACGCCAGGAAAGCGCCCGGGCACACGCATGGCACTTGGTGCAGGCTTTATCGAGCCCGCCGCTCGGCAAGTTGGTTTCTTCGCGGACCCTGCGCTCGGCGTCGTACAGCACAGCTTTCGCTTCCTCGGGCGCCAGTCCGTGGTTGGTGCTGAGATATTTCACGATCGACCGGGCCTCCGCCGGAGTCATCGTGACGCCGAACTCCAGGATCATTCGCTTTGTCTCATCCTGCCAGGCTTCCGGCGTGGTCCGCGCCCAGGAGATACGCTCCATGTTTCCGCGCTCGTCGCGGGCGTGACAGTTTCCGCATTTCGCGATCACCAGCGGATCCGTGACAGGGATGCCTTCCTCGCGCATGGATATGACTTGGCCCCCTTCCGTCCCAGATAGAAATGTGAAGAAGACCAGGCTGCCCGCGAGCCTTAGGGGTGCTGCGATCATTGTTCCCTCCCGGATTTAAGAACCAGATGAAACAACGGGGTAGAGGAGACAGGCGGGGTCGAAAGGGCTGCACGTGACGTGGAAGCCCAACCGATTCGAGTCTACCGCAATTGCCCGGGCGATGCCGAGATGTGTCAAAGGAGGAGTAAAACTAGACCACCGGAGCGGAGAGAAGGTAGACCACTTGCAGGTGGGAGCGGCCTTGGTGTCCGAGGGTGGAAGGACCTTGCGAAAACCTGTCAGACCTAGAAGCCCGGTCGTCATGTAACCGTCCGGTTGCATGACAAGCCGTGGGTGACAGCCAGCTTGGAAGATTACAGATCGATTGGCGTGGGCCGCAGTTTCGGTTCAGTGTCACCCTTCTCTTCCGGATACGATGTAGTAGCAAATGGCTTCGGGTCCAGACCATGAGGTCCGGCAGAACTATAGAGATTAACCGGGATTCCGAAACCTGGCCGAGGGCTAATGGCAGTCTTGTCCAGGTTGGACCCGGGACCTAGCATCTTGTAAAGAACAACGTGGCTCTGGACGTAAGACACGCCGCGGCAGAGGTTTGGCTGGTAGGGTCGCCCTCCTTGCTCAGGCAGACTTCACAACCGTAACGACGGGCATCCTGCAAGAGCACCTTGCAAGCAAGCGACAGACGGGCGGCTCACCCCAATATTCCGGCAGCCCTTTGACATGGTGGCAGTTGCTGTCGCCAAGAATCTTGGATCCGAAACACTAGGTGAGGTTCCAAGCACTAGAAATGGGAACTGGCTCCCCGGCATGGATTCGAACCACGATTCACGGCTCCAAAGGCCGCTGTCCTACCATTAGACGACCGGGGAATATTCGGGAAAGAACTATTTTAGTGTATCAGGATGCTCGCAGCCATCGTCTAATAGACTCGTGCGAGAATTTCTGCCGGCGTTCCGGTTCCCCATCATTCTACTCCTGGCCCTAGCCGCTACCCTTCCACTCGCTGCTCAGTTTACCGTCCACCTGAACCCTAAAACCGACCAGGCCTTTGACGATTACCGCAAGCTCGTCGAAGCCCAGCTTGACGGACGTCCTCGGTTTCCTGCCGGGCTGAAGCCTGGTCAGATCCAAATTCTCCCCGCGCGCAACCAGGGCGCCATCGAGGTACCTGAGGGCATCATTCATGACTGGATCGCCGCCACTGTCGTTTCCGGCGCCACCCCTGAGAAAACGCTTGCGGCCCTACAGAACTATGCCGCATATAAAAACATCTACCGCGGAGCTGTATCGGAATCTAAACTTCTCCGGCGCGATGGTGACCTGTTCCACGTCTCTCTGCGCCTGCTGAAAAAGAAAGTTCTGAAGGTGGAGCTGAACGCCGATTTCGACGTCCAATACCGCTCGCTCGGGAACAATCGCTGGAGTGTGACATCACGCTCCACGCGCATCGCTGAGCTGGAAGGCGATCAGGAACTGCCCGCCGGCGCGGGCCACGGATTCTTGTGGCACCAGAACGTCTACTGGCTCATCGAGCCTCGGCCGGAAGGCGTGTACCTCGAATGCCGGTCTCTATCGCTCTCTCGGGATATTCCCTTCGGATTGAGCTTGGTGGTAAAACCGTTTCTCACCAGCGTGCCGCGCGAGTCGCTGCAGGAAACGCTCGAAGACACCATCCGCGCGTTACGCTGATTTGCGCGCGATTTCTGAGAGGATTCAAGGTATCGCTTCCAGCTTGGCAATTGCTGCCCGAGCTGCGTCTGAAACCGAGACTCGATCGCCAAAATGACTCTTCTCATCGTCACCAAGCAGCAGACGCAGACTTGGCAGCGCCTCCTTCACGTTGAGTTTCTGAAGCGAATCGATTGCGATTGTTGGGCATGACTGCGAGCCGGGACGAATAGCCAACGGAGAAAAGACTCTGGACGAGTCTGTTGCGACATCGCTTGTGTCCAGCCATACCGTTAGTCTCGCGGTTCAATCCGATGAGGTTGAGGAACGCGCAAATACCCAGCGGTCGCCCAGCAAAAAATTCGCAGTGGACGTCAGCGCGATCGCCATCAAGTTCGCCGGTAGTGGCGGGATTTCCAGCCAGCCAGTGAACATGCGCATCCACATTAGATTCGAAATCAGTGACAACAGACCGTTGGCCACGTGAAATCGCCACAGGCTGCCTTCCCGTCCCTTCCAGGTCCAACGAGTGTGCCAGTAGTAATTCTGCAGCACCGCTGCCTCAACGGCCAGCGCAGTTGCGAACAGATAATGCACGCCGAGTTGGATCAACACCGCGAGCACGCCCAGTTGCACCGCGACGCCGATCGCCCCGACGGCGTTGAACTTCAGCCACCGGACCATTTACGGGAGGGTTTCCTCGCGATACAGCATCACCACGTGCTTCACGGTTGCCTGCACCAGGATCACCGCCAGTGCAATGGCGCCTACTGCGAATCCCACATCGAAGAGCAAGAAACTACGGCCAGCGATAATCGCATTCGGACGCCATAGCGCGAACAGATTCCCGATCACCAGAAGTATTCGCAACTCGGTGGGTCCGAACTTCCAATAGGACAAATGAAATGTCCCAATGCTGTAGGTTGCAAGATAAATTTCAATCGAGAGCAGCAAGTAGGCGATCAGAAATACACCGCCCACCCAGGGAGTCATGTAACCGGAGAATGCCAGGCCCGCCATCAGGAAACTCATGCCCAGCGCGTCAAGAATATGATCGACGTAGAATCCGTAGCGAGGCCGCTGCCGGTTGCGCACACGCGCCAGAGTGCCGTCCAGCGAATCGCCGAACCAATTCAGCGCCAGCAGCGGGATCACTAGCAACAGAGCCCAGGCATTCACGCTGGCGTACCAATAGGAGGCTCCCGCCAGGATCAGAGAAATGAAACCGAGCCCTGTCAGATGATCGGAATTGACCCCCGTGGGAAGCCGATGCGCGATCCAGATCAGGGTTCTTTTTTCAGCGGCGGCCAGGAAACTGGTATGCTCCCGGGCGGCTGTTTTGAACTCAGTCGTTGGCGTCATTTGAGCTACCTACTTGGATGTAACGCCGCAGATTAAGTTTCGCTTACTTTTGGATTTTCACCATTGGGAGTACGGAGTACCCTCCAGACTTGTCAGATCCGAAAGGCTTTGGACGTTGTAAATACCGGGCTGCGTCTGGTCGACGGCAACGAGCGAATCCTCATTGATGGTCCGCCAGTTATCGTTGCCCGTGATGGGATCGATGGGAACCGCGCGCAGGTAGCCTTCCGAAACCAGATCCTGCAGTGTCTGCGGAGCCTTCTTTTTGTCGAAGGTGTACTCGTCAATCACGGTCCGCAGCGTGAACAGGTGGCTGTGGAGCATGCTCTCTTTTGTGCGCAGCAGCGATTTCTGATACATCGGCACGGCGATCGATACCAATATCGAAATGATCGCCATCACGATAATCAGCTCGATCAGCGTGTA
>Ga0068855_100007102_pt1 | contig 13588 bp, 4 predicted proteins | sample KBSCornC52_FD_66592 | JGI IMG/M metagenome (GOLD analysis project Ga0068855, IMG submission 66592) | Corn rhizosphere microbial communities from Kellogg Biological Station, Michigan, USA - KBS Corn C5-2 | ecosystem: Host-associated > Plants > Roots > Rhizosphere > Soil ... | reverse complement strand
ACAGTAAGGTGAAGGCGCCAGGTGTTCTATATAAAGAGAACATCACTAAACGGACCGAAGGTTCGTTGTCCGAAGGACAGACATTAATTTCCACCGCATGAAACAATTTTCAGATTATACCGCCTATTCACTGGAAGACCTTATCAGCCATCCGGATTTTATCCGTTGGGTGCGGGAGGGGAGAGAGGATGACAACGAGTTCTGGGGAAAATGGTTAGCGGAAAACACAGACAAGCAGGCGTTGATCGAAGAGGCAAGGCTCATCCTGCTGTCCATGAAAATGAAGGAGCATCACATTTCTGACAGAGAGGTCGAAGAGCAGTCTGCAGCCATCCTGAAAATGATGGAGGGGCAGCGGGTGAAGCGTGGGCTTTTTGTTCAAATGGGACGTTGGAAATATGCGGCCATATTCCTCATCCTGGTCGCAACAGCTGCCGTCTTTTCCTATCTCCGTCAGACTTCAGGAGGAAAGGAATTTGCGGGCACTCCTGCGGAAAAAAATGCAGGCGGCCTGGTAGAGCAGCGAAATACTGGTGCTGCCGACAAGGAACTAACCCTTCCGGACGGCTCTCTCATACGCTTATCGCCGGGTGCATCAGTCCGATATTCCTCGGGCTCATTTATGGCGGGAAAGAACCGGGATGTAAGCCTTTCCGGCCAGGCTTTTTTCCAGGTGGTAAAAAGGACCGGTGAACCTTTTCGGGTGTTTAGCCATGAATTGGTGATCAATGTGCTGGGTACCAGCTTTACCGTGCATTCGACAGAAGGGGGGAAGACTGTTTCAGTGGTGGTGCATACAGGAAAGGTCTCGGTCCTGAATCACGAAACTTCCGGCGATCAGGCGGATAAGAAACAGATCCCGGGGGTGTTGCTGACGGCCAATCAGCAATTGCTGTACAGTCAATCCGATCATAAGTTTCAAAAAACCCTCGTAGAGCGCCCTGTCATGGTGAACCGGGCGGCCATCGCCAGTAGTTTTAAGTATGAGAACGCATTGGTGACGAAGGTATTGGAGGACATCGAGTATGCATTTGACCTCGATATCGTTTACGACAGCGAAGCCATTAAGAATTGCAGGATCACAGTGGACCTCAGCAGCGAATCCGTTTATGAGAAGCTGGACCTGATATGCGCCCCCCTGAATGCCAGGTATGCTGTTATCGATGGCCAGGTGGTCATACAAACCCCTGCACCTTGTCATTGAGAACATCGCACCTATTTAAAATAAACCAAAACTGCTTGCTATGCTTAAACAATACCCGCCATAGAATACCAACCCATAAAAAAATAGCCGGCATTGGGATCAGCAATACCGGCCGTTTGATTTGATTGAACTACATCAGTTAACCAAAATTGCTACAAAGCTATGCCAAAACATGCACACCTTACCCTGGTAAGGTCAATTTTTCATTTTATGAGAATAGGATTGCTTCCCGTATTATTGATAACTGCTTTGTCCGGAAGCCTGCTGGCCAAGGATGTCGATGCGCAGGAAGCGCTCAAAAAGAAAATTTCCCTATCCGTCACGAATGAGGAGATGGCGGCCGTCCTGAAGAAGATCGGCCGGCAGGCGGGTGTAAAATTTGTCTATATCAATTCGGATTTGCCGATCCATTCCAGGCTTTCCTTTTTCGCATCCGGCGAAGAGCTTGGCAGCGTGCTGGCGCGGATCCTGGGGCCGCTGTCTATCCGGTATGAGACGGTCCATGACCAGATCATTTTAAAAAAGCTCTTTGCTCAGGGGGTCCCCCGGGCGAAGGAACCATCCACCCTGGCAGTTGGAGGAGGGAATGCATCTCCTTTTACGCTCATTTCGGGAATCGTTGTCGACGAGAAGGGGCAGCCGCTGACGGCCGCTTCGGTAACCCTTAAGGGTACGACAAAAGGAGCCCAGACCGATGCAAGAGGGCACTTTTCCATCAACGCCGAAGAAGGCGATACCCTGGAAGTATCCCTGGTGGGCTATAAAACCATCCGGCTCAGGGTGATCGCGGGAACCCTGATGACGGTGAAGCTGGTGTCCACGGCCGCAGATCTGAGCGATATCATAGTAGTGGGCTATGGTACGACGAAGAAAGAAAACCTGACGGGAGCTGTCGGCGTCATCCATTCCAGCAGTCTTGCCGACCGGCCTACTTCGTCCCCGGCCAACCTGTTGCAGGGATTGTCACCTGGTCTCACCGTCACGACACAGGGTAGCTATCCGGGGGCCAGCGCCAACATCAAGATCCGGGAAACTTCCACCTGGCAGGGCGGCTCCGATCCGTTGTTCGTCATCGATGGATTTGTCCGGGATGCGGGCGCCTTTGCCAACATCAATCCCGCTGACATCGATAACATCAGTATCCTGAAGGATGCGGCTTCGGCTGCCATCTATGGGATCAGGGGCGGGAACGGGGTCATACTGGTGACTACCAAGCAGGGAGTGGCGGAGAAGACGACCATTGCCTATAATGCTTCATACACCTTGAACACCCGGGAGATCACGCCCAGGAGAATGAACGCCTTCGACGCATATACTTTTGCCGACCAGGCCTATGATCAAAAGAGCGTAGCTACTACCGATCCGAGCTATTATACGCCGGATGAGCTGGCTTATTTCAAGACACATTCTTACGATTGGTTGAAGGACACCTGGCAGAATCCCTGGAATACGGCCCATAACTTATCCATGAGTGGAGGGACGAAAGGCACAAGGTATTATGTTTCGGGTGGGTTTCTCCGGCAGCAGGGCGCCACTTCCAACTCATTTTTCAAATACAACCTGCTGGCCAAGCTGGATGGGCAGATCTCAAAAAGCCTCAGCTACAATCTGATCCTTAATGCCGAGTGGGATAACAGCGACCGGCCTTTCTGGGCCTATGATTATGGGGACTTCAACCTGTCGAATATGTATAACCGTCTGCTGATGGTGACGCCGGGAAGACCCAGCTTTATCAATAATCTTCCCGTAGGTAATTTTGACAATACCAATACAGCGAACCTGGCCAAAGGAGCCGGCGGGTATACCCGCCCAACCAATAACAGTCTGTCGCCTACCTTCCAGCTGAAGTATGAGATACCCGGTATCAGGGGTCTGTCTGCCAAGGGCATCTTTTCTTATAATACTTATAACAGCTATACCAAGGCCTGGCGCAATTCTCCCTTTATCTATTATTTCAAAACCACGGGGACGCATAATCATATCATAACCGACCAGCTGGATTCGCTGGCTCCGGGTGGTTATAAGATCCTGGACCAGGCGCAGACCTCAGGGGTAGGGGCGCCCACGGAGCTGAAGGAATCCTATGTTCAGTCATCCAATTATCAGCTGGACCTGATGCTCAATTACGAGCGCACTTTTGGTCTGCACAATATATCCGCTATTGCGGGATATGAGCAGTCGGCCGCCAGGGGGCATTTTTCTACAATCTGGGACGACAATTACAGCAACCCGGGAAACCAGCAGATCAATGGCGGCTCGCCCAACAGCACGGACTGGGCTATTGCCGGAGACCAGAACCAGCCCACCGGCTTTGCATCCTACCTGGGAAGGATAGACTATAACTATGCCTCCACCTATATGCTGGGTGTGACATTCCGGGCGGACGGATCTTATGTATTCCCCGCGAATAAACGGTGGGGTTATTTCCCTTCCTTCTCGGCTGCCTGGAACATCGCCAGAGAAAATTTCTTTGAACCCCTGACCCGGTACCTGGACTTTGCCAAGCTACGGTTGTCCTATGGTATCACGGGGACGGATAACACCGCACCATGGCAATGGCAGCAGACCTATAATTTCAACTCCAGCTCGGGGATCTATCTGGGATCGTCCCTGCCTCCTTCTGTAACGCTGGGTTCTACCATCAACCCGAACATCACCTGGGAGAAGAACCATAACTATAATCTTGGTCTGGACCTCGCCATGCCAAAAAGGCTGGTCAGCGCTACCATCGATGTCTGGTACAAGAAGACGACGGACATACTGGGATCGCGCATTGCCTCCGTGCCTGCCACGGTGGGAGCATCCTTGCCTGCGGTGAATTACGGTATTGCTTCCGCCAGGGGGATCGAGCTGTCCGTGAGTCATGAAAACCGGGTGGGGGACATTATTTACCGCGTGGGCGCCAACTGGGCTGTTTCAAGCAATAAGTACCTTAGAGTGGATCAGGCTCAATCGGTCAGAGATTACCAGAACAAGATCGGCCGGCCTATCAACGGCTGGATCAACGGGTATATCAGTGAAGGGATCATCCGCACACAGGATGACGTAAACAATATCCAGAAAGCAAATGGTTCGGGTTTTACCATTCTGGGATATACGCCCCGGCCCGGCATGCTGATGTATAAGGACCTTCGCGGACCTCTTGGAACAGATGCTGCGGACGGGAAGATCGATGGGAATGACCAGACTCCCATCTCGTTCAATGGAGTGCCAAGGATCAACTATGGGTTTAACTTCATGATCGGCTGGAAAGGGCTGGAGATTTCAGCCATATTTTCCGGACTGGCCCGCTATCAGATCATGCCCACCGACGTATACTATCGGCGGCCCCTGCCGGGGAACAATAATCTCACGATCTGGAAGAATGCCTGGACGCCGTCGACGGCTGCCACGGCGTCTATGCCCAGCGCTGTGATGAATGACTGGCAGGGAACGTCCAATGCCGAGCAGTCTTCCACTTTCTGGCTGAAGAACGGCGCTTTCCTGCGATTGAAATCCTTACTGGTGAATTACAACCTGCCGGCCCACCTGTTCAATGGTTCCCAGATCAAGGGGGTCAGGGTATACTTCAGCGGAGAGAACCTGTACCAATGGAACCATACTATCGATTGGGACCCCGAGCTGGGCGGCGATTTCCGGACTTATCCAATTTTGAAAGGGTTCACCTTCGGACTAAATGCAACTTTCTAAACGATCAATACAGCATAATATGAAATCAAGATCATTGATAATCTACTTATATATTTCTTTCCTGGTATTGGGGTCGGCGGGGGTGATCAGCTCCTGTAAAAAGGTGTTCGATGTGGCGCATCCGGGAGGACCTATTACCCCTGGCGACCAATGGTCGAACGCTGATAATATCAAAGCTTATGTCACGGGATTTTACAGTATCCTGCCCGCCTGGAACCGGTCCGAAGAGTTCGGCGCAGAGGCTTACTCCGGCGCTGGTGGCGGTAACGCGATGAATCCCTTTCTAACAGGTAAGTATACCAGCCAGAGCGGCTATCCTGATAGAGTATGGGATTGGGCATCCGTTCGGGGCATCAATAATTTCTTTTCGAACATAGAAAGCGGGAAGGCGGTGCTCAGCTCATCCGATTACCAGGGATTGAAGGGACAGGCTTATTTCTTCAGGGCATACCTGTACTACAGGATGGTAAAGGTTCTGGGGGGTGTGCCGATCATAACGACTGTTCAGGACCCTACTGCGGATATCAACACGCTGCTGGTCAAAAGAAATACATCGCTGGAGTGTTTCGATTTTATCAGCGGTCAGCTGGATAGCGCTATCAGCTTATTGCCCGTGTCATGGGGTTCCGGTGATATAGGCAGGGTGACGAAAGCGGCGGCAATGGCAGTCAAGGGTGAGGTACTGCTGTTGAAGGCAAGCCCTTTGTTCTGCAAGACCCCCAATGCGGGCTACTGGACGGATGCTTACAATGCGCTGCTGGCTGCAAAAGCGGAGCTCGATGCCGACGGGTATGGATTGTATACCGACAATACCATGAAGACGACGGAGAATATGTGGTATGACAAAGGGGATGCCGCGAAAGAAATGGTATTGTATACAAGGTTCCATTATCCTGAGCGGGTCAATGGCTTTCAGCAGGGGCAACGGCCTCTCACCGAGACGTCGGGTCTGGCCGGCGTATGTGATCCTACCTGGGAGATGGTGAAGGAGTTCCCCATGCAAAACGGGCTCGATATCTCCGATCCGGCTTCGGGCTACGATCCTTCCGAGTTCTGGAAGGGCAGGGACCCCCGGTTTTATGCAGCTATTGTATATAACGGAGCGCGCTATGATTTTTCGGATATCTCTCCCCGTGTTCAATGGATCTTCAATGGTATTGCGGGGGATGATGCTTACAAAGCGACTCCGAATTACAATATCACAGGGTTCTATTGCAGGAAGGGGATCGATACGACCTTAGGTTCTATCTCCTGGAGCCACCAGGCATTCGACTGGCCAATCATCCGGTATGCGGAAGTGTTATTGAACCTCGCAGAGGCTGCCAACGAGACGGGACATTCCCCAGATGCCAAAGATCTCATCATCCAGATCCGGCAACGGGCGCATATTGATGCGGGCGCAGGCGATTATGGTCTGGCCGCTGCCGTGGGCGTCGACTATACGGCTACTTTGAATGCTGTCATGAAGGAGCGGGAGATAGAGTTCGCCTTTGAAGGCAAGCGGTTCTGGGACCTGCGGCGCAGGAGGCTGTTCGGTGTATTGAACGGTTATGGGACGCTGCATGCGAATGGGCCTTATCTGAACAGGGTAAAGGCTGCCCAATTGTATAATATCGACACCACGCAAAGCAACAGCGGGATCGCTTTTCAGCTGTCCAGCCTGATCGTCAATCCTCCCGGAGGCTTTAACACGAATGACTTTCTCAGGGATATTACCAATTATGTAAATGAACCGATAGACAACAGCGCCACTAACCAGATCAATATCCCTGATGCTTATTATTTCGGACCGATTGACCCGCAGTATATTTTGCAGAATAAGAACCTGGAGCAGAACATCGGCTGGGACAACGGAACATTCAACCCGGTGATACAGTAATAGATCTTTTAATCAACATAAAAATTCATGTGTTCGAGAAGGACAGTTTTTCAATTCGCCCGATGGAGTACTATTGTGTTGTTGATCGTATGCCGGTGCCCGGTGATAGCGCAGACGACCCCTCTGCAAACGGAATATGTAACCCTTGCCATTAATGGTAAGGGTTATATCACTTCCATCAGGGACAGGCTATCCGGAAAGGAATACGTGCCGAAAGGGAGACCATCCGCATTGCTCAGCCTGTATGAGAGCGGGGAAGTCTTACTCCCACAGGTTTCCAGCTTTAAAAAGGGGGTGCTGTCCCTGACGTATCCCAATGGATCGGAGGCCAGGATCCAGATCCAGGCTAATAAGGCGTATTTGAAATTCCGGCTTTTGTCCCTTTCTAAGAATGACAAGGTGGATAATATCATTTGGGGGCCTTATAAATTAACGATCTCCAAACTGATAGGGGATATTTTTTCCGTGGTCCGGGACGATGCGTTCGCTGTTGGGATAATGGGACTGGATGACAATACAACCAGCGGCCCGCCGACGGACGGAGATATGTCGTTCATGTACTATTATATTCATTCACCCGACCCTTCCAAGTATCCCTTACCTGCCCATTTGAAAGAAGGGCAAACATTTCCCATTGGGGGAGATGGGGTCAATGACGTAGCCTTTTATTCTCAGCCGGAAGAATATTTCAGGATGAACTATGGCAATGGGGCTAAATTGGAGCCCGCTTATGGTTCGAGCATCTGCATGCATTCCCGGAACAGGAGGAAAGAGCAAATGATCAGGTTTCCTCCATACCCCGATGACCTCGACGGGAAGGCTAATTCATCCAGGTATCAGCTGGTGACGCCCGCCGACGCCGGATATATAGGCTCCTCTATTGCTTTTTATGCCTGCCCGGATTCGCTGGGATTGAATACCATCGAACGGATCGTACTGGATGAGGGACTGCCTCACCCTGAAATAGAAGGGAGATGGGTCAAGTATCCCGCAGCCTACCGGCCGGATATCGCATGGTGGGGTGTACACGACAGCCTGATCAGCTATGCGGAAAGACTGGGTATCCAGGGCGTCCAGGACGAGGGGTATGGAGAATATTATCCCAATCCAGCCGACCGATGGGGAAAGCGTCAAATCAACTTCAAAGGGCAGTCTCCCATGAGCGTCCCCGCCTTTGGGGCATTGGCGCAGCAGCATGGGATACGGTATGGGCTGCATACCCTCTGTGAGTTTCTGCAACCCGACGGTAACAGCGATGTCTCGCCCGTCCCCAGCGATAGCCTGGCCATCATGCAGCGAACGTTCATTACAAAGGATATCGATCCGGATGATACCGTCATTATGGTGGCCGATACGGCTCACTTTTCTGAATTCGGCGGGTGGGAAGGGAACCATACCAACGTGCTGAAGATAGGCAAGGAGCTGATAGAATACAATGGCATCACCACGACGCCGCCCTATACTTTCCTCCATGTAAAAAGAGGATATCATCATACGGTGGCCGGTGCATACAGATCGGGTACTGTTATCGTCAAGCTGCAGCCGAATTGCTATCGTGGTTTCGCACCCGACATCGATCTGCAGGACAGGTATGCCGAATATTACGGCAAATGGCTGACGGAGGGAAAAATGGACTACATAGATTTCGACGGTCTCGAGAGCTGCATGTACCAGGGACATGGGCAGTATTCATTCAAACGCTTTTTCCGGAATTTGTTTGCCGGCTACGCAAAAAATGGAGGCAGGTATCTGCGCGTCATGGGGAGCGCAGTGCAGGAAGGGAACTGGCATTATATGAGTGTTTGCAATGTCGGCGGGGGAGACCATATGTTCAGCCCTGTTCTGAATAAATGGGGCATCGAAGGGAAAGATATGCGGTACGTGCTGGAAAGCAGCTATTTTCCTGCCACGTTCGGGATCCAGGCCTTTGAAAGTGACTGGAGCCTCTATGACGCCGAGAACCTCGAAGCAAAGTCCATTGGATGGGATGCTACCTATATGCTGGGACTGAGCGAGGACGCCGTCGAGCGCTGCGGTGAAAAGGAAGCTATTTTCAAAGCATACCGGACCTGGGAAGATGCGAGGGCTGCGGGGATCTTCACGTCTGCATGGAAGCAGCAGCTGAAGGACCTGAACTATAAGTTCCACCTGGAGGAGCGGGGCGGCAACACATTCTTTCTCTATCCTATAAAGGAGACGCGATTCTCCGTCCATGCGGCTGCAGACAGCGTGAAGCTGTTCAGGATCTCCAATGCATTCAAGGCGCAAGGGCTGCAATTTGCCGCAAGGCTTGCGGGACCCAAAGGAGTGACGGCTGAGGGTGTGTCCCTGCAATTGGACAACGGGCAAACCGTGTCGATCAGGGCGTCTTTACATGCGGGGGAATTTCTCATCGCGGACTCCGGTGGAGTTTACCGGACAGACAGGAACAGGAAAAAGCTGGAGAAGATCGGGGATGTCAGGCTGCCCCGGATGCCATCGGGTACTCATCAAATGCGCTGGAACATTATACAGGCAGGTGATCCGGCTGCACAATTGCAGGTGGTGGTTTCTGCCATCGGGGAAGCACGGAGGGTCAACAGCACTGTTCGGGGGACCAATAAAACCGTTCAGGATGGCGGGCTGCAAGAAATGCTCCGGGATGTAAAAGGTAGTTTCAAGGTATCTGCGCTATCTCCGGAGGGAGAGGATAAAAGCGGACGGTGGGATATAAAGACCTCCGTCGGTGAGGCGCCGGGACAGCCGGATGCGATGGACGGAACTGTGACCTGCACATTGACGGAAGGAATTGCCAAGGCCACGGCTGTTTCAGTGTCCTTTGATTTCGCCGGGTGGAGTCGCAGCAATTATGTGCTTGTTCCTGCTGTAATATACAATGGCAACCGGTATCGGGCCATCGGGAATGGCTATAACCCCGACTACCCGAAAGATATGTATTACAATCCCCGGGTGCCGTTGACCATTTCCAATAACCCAAGATTGCAGCTGGAAAGAGGAAAGCCTTCCCTGGTGGAACTACAGACCGGCAATGCATCTACTCCGGCCATGTGCTTTTTCTCCCCGGCTTTGAAAAAAGGATGTATCGTGCTGATGGAGCAGGCAACGCGATTTGGGAACAGCGGTATGACCATCGTCGAGAATGCAGCCCAGGACAGCTGTTCGTTCCGGATAACCGCCCCGGCTATACGAACACTGGCAGCAGGGTTCGGGGATTTTCATCCCAGCGGCGACAAGGCGCCGGATTGGAAAGCCGGGGATGCGCTGACCCTTCCATTCCGATTGTATGTTTTTACGGCACAGGATATTCCAGACCTGTTAAAGAAATTTATGAAGGTCCGCAAGCAGGTCACCGGTCCCAATCATCCCAGAGATCTCTTGCCGATGAGCAAGGAATTTGAGCTGGGTACGGCCATCTGCAAGGACCACTGGTCTGAGAACCCAGTCGGGAATTATTACACGCCCGAGAACAGTCCTGATTTTCAGCTGGGCTGGGTCAGCGGTATGATCAATACTTATGGCATGCTGGCGTTGAATGATGAAAAAGAACGGAGGCGAGTTGGAGAGGAGCTGGATTTTGTGGTAGAGAAGCTGCAAGGGCCAAGCGGATACTTTTACGGAGGGATTACGGCCGATGGCAAGATACGTCCCGAGAAAATGAATCCCGGTTTCCCCGAAGTGCAGGCCATGGTGCGTAAGAACAGCGATGCATTGTTCTGGCTGATGAAGCATCTTCTGCTGCTGAAGGCGCAGGGTTATTCGGGTGTCATAAAACCCCGGTGGGAAAATGCTGCCAGGCAGCTGGCGCTGGCGTTTACCCGTACCTGGGAGAAAGATGGACAATTCGGGCAGTACATCGCACCTCGCACCGGCAGGATCGCCGTATTCAATTCCACTGCCGGCGCCATTGCTCCGGCGGGGCTGGTACTGGCCTCCCGATACTTTAAGGAACCTGTTTTTTTGAATGTGGCCAGGGCGGCGGCTAATTATTATTATGAGCGGGATGTGGTAAAGCAGGGCCTTACCGGAGGTGACTGTGGAGATATTTCGCAGGATGCGAACTCCGAGTCGGCGTTCGGGTTCCTGGAATCGCTGATGGCCTTATATTATGCTACAGGGGACAAGGCATGGTTGCAAAAAGCTGCTGTAGAGGCTGCGCTCTGCGCCAGCTGGACACTGTCTTATGACCCTGTATTTCCTGCCGGATCGCAGATCGGCCGGCTGGACGGGCATATGGCCGGGGCTGTATGGGCCAGCATTCAAAATAAACATGCTGCTCCCGGTATTTGTGAGGCATCGGGAGACTACCTCTTCAAGCTTTACAGGGCCACCGGCAATCCCCTGTATGCTGACCTTATCCGCGATATTCAGCATGCACATGCAGAAGCCGTCAACATGCCGCCGGACCATATCACTACTCATAACCTGATCGGCTCCTCCATGGAAAGGATACAGCCTTCCGATGCTGAAGGATGGGGGAGTGTCGGCAATTTTATCAATACCCGTAATTCCTGGACGGAGACCAATGGAGTGCTTATGGCGCTGGAGCTTCCGGGAGTATATTATCAGACAGACACCAGGCGCATGGTGGTCTTCGATCATATAACCGTGACCCGGCTGAAAGAAGATGCTTCCGGCGTTGACCTGCTGCTGGAGAACAAGACGGCCTATGATGCGAATGTTTCCGTCATGGCGGAGACCAGCAGGGAGGCGGCCATACCGATGGGGTATACGCAATTTCTGAAATGGCCCCGGACGCCGGTAAAGGCAGGGGGGCGGGCGGAGGTGCACATTGTTAAAACTATTATATGAAGTTCAGGTTCGCATTTGTATTTGTTACTTTCTTACTTATAGGGTCATTATCGGGAGCGCAGGTTGTGCTGCAGACGAAGCAATTCAGGATAGGTTTGAACAGGGAAGGGCGGCTGACGGAGCTAACCAGCCTGGCTACGGGAGTGAATTACCTTCCGGCGGGGCAAGACGCTTATATATTGTCAGTCAGGAGCGGCGATAAGATGATCGCACCGGAGGCAATGCAGTGGAGACGCCGGTCGTCGGAGCTGGTATTGACCTTTCCAATGGCGGGTTCCGATAAGGGAACAATGACGGCAGAGGCAACTATCAAAATAATACAGAATGCCGGTTATATCAGTATGGAGCTGGTCAGTTTGACACATGCGGATCAGATCGGACTCGTGTGCTGGGGGCCTTATCCCACTACGATCGGGGATACGGTCGGGGATGTGGTGGGCGTTGTGCGGAACAAGGATTTTGCGATCGGCATCCAGGCGCTGAATGTGAAGACGCTCGGTGGTTATCCCGGTACGGAAGATGACGTGCAGCCTTCCTATGAGCTGGGAGGACAGTCATACAGAGGTGATGTGGCGAAACCAACGCCGTTTGGCAGTGTGCTGCAGGCCTATTGCCGGAACAGGGATAAGGACAGGGTCATCAGCAACTGGGGCCATGGTCATTACCTGGCTCCGGCATTCAGGGATGGAGGTGTGATTGGCAGTAAGCTGGCGATCTTCGGCGCTGTGGCGCGCGAGGCGCTCGAGGTGATCGGGAATATCGAAGTGCGCGAGCATTTGCCGCATCCTTTGTTGGACGGGGTGTGGGGAAAGATCGCCAAAAATGCGTCCGAGTCGTACCTGATCATGGATTTTGGAGTGGACAATATCAAGGAGGTGCTGGGTTATACCCGTGAGGCGGGACTTCGTTATCTCTATCACGGCGATCCTTTCGAGACCTGGGGGCATTTCAAGCTGCATCCCAGGGAATTCCCGGACAATTGGAAGAGCCTCAGGCGATGTGTGGAGATAGCCGCCGCTGAGAATGTCAGGCTTGGGTTGCATACGCTGTCCAATTTTATTACGCTGAATGACCCCTATGTGACGCCTGTGCCCGACCCGAGACTGGCAAGAGTAGGCTCGACAAGGCTGACAGCGGCTGTGGATACAGGTGACAGGGAGCTGCCTGTGGATGATCCTGCCTATTTCAATCAATTCCGTAATAATACGCTCAGAGCTGTTGTCGCGGGCAGCGAGATCATCCGGTACGATTCCGTATCGGCGTCCGCGCCCTGGAAGCTGTTGGGATGTCAGCGCGGTGCATTCGGGACCCATCCGGCCGTTCACCATGCGGGAGACAGTATCGGTAAGCTGATGGACCATGGTTACAGGGTGTTCCTGGGGAATCATGACCTGGACCAGGAAATTGCCGGAACTATCGCCAGACTGTTCAACGAGACTGGGTTAATGCAGCTGTCTTTTGATGGGCTGGAGGGCTGCTGGAGCGAAGGCATGGGTGACTACGGCAAACAGCTGTTTACAAAACGCTGGTACGACGCGCTTGATGACAGCCTGAAAGGAAGAGTGATCAATGACGCCAGCAATCCCGGACATTATTTCTGGCATATCTATACACGAATGAACTGGGGGGAACCCTGGTATGCAGGTTTCCGGGAAAGCCACCTGGAGCTTCGGCTAAAGAACCAGCAGCTCTTCCTTCGCAATTTGATGCCCGCCATGCTCGGCTGGTTCAGTCTCAAGCCGGAAACTACGCTGGAAGATGTCGAATGGATGCTGGCGAGGGGTGCAGGCTACAATGCGGGCTTCGGCCTGGCTACCAGTCTCAAGGCGCTCCAAAGTCACGGGAGGAGACGAGAGATACTGGGCGCTATTAAATTATGGGAGACCGCCAGGCTGAATGGCTTGTTCAGTGCGGAGCAGCGTGCGAGACTTCGTGATATAAAACATGAATTTCATTTGGAGCCGGCGCCCGGAGGGAGAGTGGAGCTGGTGCCGATATATAATGCC
>Ga0068855_100007100_pt1 | contig 13590 bp, 15 predicted proteins | sample KBSCornC52_FD_66592 | JGI IMG/M metagenome (GOLD analysis project Ga0068855, IMG submission 66592) | Corn rhizosphere microbial communities from Kellogg Biological Station, Michigan, USA - KBS Corn C5-2 | ecosystem: Host-associated > Plants > Roots > Rhizosphere > Soil ... | reverse complement strand
GACGCCGCCTTGCACCGAGGCGATCCTCGAGGCCCGGGTCAAACGCGTAGTGATTGCTGCCGCTGACCCCACCGCACTCGCGGGCGGCGGCGGGCGCCACCTCTCCGATTTCGGAGTGGAGGTCGTGTTCTCAGTGGAAGAAGCGGCCGCACTGGAGCTAAACGCTCCATTCTTTTTTGCCGCGACCAATCCCTCGCGCCCCTGGGTTACGTTAAAGCTCGCGCTCTCGAGCGATGACAAGATGAACGATCCCGCGGGCAACAGGCGCTGGATCAGCAACGAGCTCTCTCGTCAGGAAGTGCACAGGCTGCGCGCAAACGTGGATGCGATCGCCGCAGGGCTTGGCACCGTGGTCGCGGACAATCCGCAGCTGACCGCGCGCGGATCGATCCGTCCGAGAGTGGCGCCGCTGCGCGTCATCTTCGACCGAAACGCCGAGACTCCGCTCGAATCGACACTCGTGCGGACAGCCCGCCAGACGCCGACGGTGATCTTCGCGCATCATCCACCGGTTGCTCGTCTCGCGGCCCTGCATAACCTCGGGGTCGATGTCTTCGACGCTCCGGACCTTGCCACCGCCCTGGAAGCACTCCATGGGTTCGACGTCCAACACCTGTTTGTAGAGGGTGGAGCGCGCGTCGCGCAAGAGTTTTTACGTCAAAACCTGGTGGACAGACTGATTATCTTTCAATCACCAATCACGATCGGCGCCGGCGCGCTCAGCCCGTTCGACGGAATACCTGGTGATTTTCGGGAGTCTCTCTCGGAACGGCCAATCGTCAGACGAGCGAGCTTCGGCGAAGACGTGATGTCGGTGTACGCGTTGCATTGAGGTTTGAATGTTTACTGGATTGATCGAGCAGGTTGGCGAAGTCGAGACCGTACGGCAGACCGATGCCGGACGAGAGCTTCGCATTGCCGCTCCGTTCACTGATCTCCAGAATGGCGAAAGCATCGCCGTCAATGGCGCGTGTCTCACGGTTCGTGAATTCGGCGCCGGCTGGTTCGAGACCGCCGCAGTCGTGACGACGCTCGAGCGGACCGCTATCGGGGACTGGAAGAAGGGAACCCGGGTCAATCTCGAGCGCGCGCTTCGGTCCGGCGACAGGCTCGGAGGACACATCGTTCAGGGTCATGTCGATTGCGTCGGCGTCGTAGCGGCTGTCGACCGCGCCGGCGATGCGCTCCTCGTAGACCTGTCACTGCCACAATCGATGGAGCCGCTTTTCGTCCTTCACGGGTCAATCGCGGTCGACGGAGTTAGCCTTACGGTGAACGAGTTAAAGCCGGGAGGTTTGCAACTTTCGCTGATCGAGTACACCTTGCGACATACGACGCTTGGTGATTTGAAGCCCGGAGCGAGCGTGCACGTCGAAGCGGACGTCATCGCCAAACACGTGCGACGGCTCCTCGAGCCATATCTGCGGGAAGCGTCGGCGCTCAATTCGGTGGCCGATTTTTCATTGGAGCACTAGGAATTATGCAGTTCGGAACTGTCGAACAGGCGATAGCCGACATCAAAGCCGGTAAGCTGATCGTCGTCGCGGATGATGAGGATCGCGAAAATGAAGGCGACCTGATTTGCGCGGCGGAGCTGGTCACGCCGGAGATGATCAACTTCATGATCCGCAAAGCGGGCGGATGGATATGTCTGGCGCTCACGGGAGAGCGCGCCGACGAGCTCGAGCTCGCTCAGCAGAGTGAAGTCAACACCGACGAATACCGTACCGCCTTCACCATCAGCATCGATGCGGATGAGCGGTTCGGCATCACCACCGGTGTGAGCGCCCAGGATCGGGCAAAGACGATCCGCGTCGCCGTCGATCCCAAGTCCGTCCCAACCGACCTTCGTCGACCTGGTCATGTCCCGCCACTTCGAGCGCGTGAGGGAGGAGTGCTCCAGCGCGTGGGGCACACTGAAGCGGCCGTTGATCTTGCGCGGCTAGCCGGCCTCATTCCCGCCGGAGTGGTCTGCGAGATCCTCAGTGAGGATGGCTCGAGCGCCCGCCGGCCCGAGCTCGAGCGTTTCGCGCAGGAGCACGGTCTAACATTCATCACTGTCGCGCAGCTCGTCGCGCATCGCCTCCAGACCGAACGCCTCGTCCACCGCGTCGCCGAAGCGCGCCTTCCGACGGAAGTCGGGACCTGGCGCGTCATCGGCTACCGGAACGATGTCGACAATCACGAGCACATCGCTCTCGTGTTCGGGGACATCGAGCCTGATGGGAGCGTGCTCGTGAGAATGCACTCGAAGTGTCTCACCGGAGACGTCTTCCATTCGCTCCGCTGCGATTGCGGTTGGCAGCTGGACACTGCGATGAAGATGATCGCGAAAGAGGGAAAAGGCGTTATCGTCTACCTCGATCAGGAGGGTCGCGGCATCGGCCTGCTCAACAAGCTGAAGGCGTACGAGCTTCAGGATCAGGGAGTCGACACGGTCGAAGCCAACGAGCGTCTCGGCTTCGCGCCAGACCTCCGCAACTACGGCATTGGTGCGCAGATCCTGCTCGATCTGGGCCTCAAGACGATTCGCCCAATCACGAACAATCCGCGCAAGCTCGTCGGCCTCGAAGGTTACGGGCTGAAGATCGATGAACGCGTACCGATCATCTCCATCGCACACGACGAAAACTCAAGCTATCTCGAAGCCAAGCGGGCAAAGCTCGGACACCTTTTCGCTTCGTAGATGGCCGAGTTTCACGGATTGCCAAGCGGCGTCGGACGGCGCATTGTCGTCCTCGCCAGCCGCTTCAACGAGCCGATCGTAAAAAAACTCGTCGACGGCGCCCTCGAGGCTCTGATCAAGTACGGCGTCGCCTTCGAGGACATCGACGTCATATGGGTTCCCGGCGCCTGGGAGCTTCCCGTAGCCGCGCGTTGGCTCCTCGCCAGCGAACGCTACGATGGTCTCGTCGCATTGGGAGCCGTAATTCGGGGTGAGACCGCCCACTTCGATTACATAGCTGGTGAGGCTTCGCGCGGACTCGCGGATGCGAGCACCGATTCGGAAACACCGATCGGCTTCGGCGTGCTTACCTGCGACACCGATGAACAGGCCGAAGCCCGCGCTGGCGGCGCGCACGGGAACAAGGGCTGGGACGCCGCCGTCGCGACTCTCGAGATGGTCGACCTCCACAGCCGTCTGGATCCGGACGATGCGGATTGAGTCCCGCGCCCGCGCGCGGGCGCTGCAGGCGCTCTATGCGTGCGAAATGCGGGGCGGCAAGAATCTCGATCGAGTGGCGACGCAGGTATGGGACGATCTCGCCGTCGCGCCTGAAGAGCGCAGGTTGGCTGGCCTGTTCGTCCGCGATGTGACGAGCGCTGGCGGTGAGCTCGATACCCGTCTTGCCGATCTTACCACCAACTGGCGGCTCGAGCGACTCGGCGCGATCGAGAGATCTGTCCTGCGCCTCGGCGCTGCGGAGCTGCTCAAGGGCGACACTCCGCCTCGCGTCGCGATTCAGGAAGCGGTGAGACTAGCGGAAAGGTTCGGAACATCGGCCAGCGCTAAGTTCGTGAACGGCGTGCTCGACGCTTTCGCCAGACAGGCCGGCATGCTCTAGTGCGGATACTCGTCCTCAACTGGCAGGATTGCAGAAATCCCCAGGCCGGTGGTGCAGAGCTTCACCTTCAGGAGATTTTCAGTCGGATAGTTGCGCGTGGTCACACGGTTGACCTGCTGTGTAGCTCCTGGCCGAGTGCTCCGCAGCGCGAGATTCTGGATGGGATCGACGTTCACCGGGTCGGCACTCGTCATACCTATCCCTTTGTCGCGCACCGCTATTATCGGGAGAATCTCGCCCGGAACGATTACGATGTCGTCATCGAGGATCTGAACAAGGTCCCGCTGTACACACCGCTCTGGGGCACGCGAAAGCTCGTTGCCCTCGTTCACCATCTCTTCGGTGCGACTGCCTTTCGCGAGGCGCCGGCACCCCTCGCGGCCGCTGTATGGCTCTCGGAGCGGCCACTCGGAGTGCTTTATCGTAAGGTGCCTTTTGAGGCAGTGAGCAGGAGCACCGCCGACGATCTGGTCGACAGAGGTATTCCACGTGGAGCAATTCGCGTCATTTACAATGGGGTCGATTCCAATCGACTCACTCCCGACGCGTCGGAGCGGTCCGCGAACCCTCTTTTCGTCTACCTCGGTCGCCTCAAGAAGTACAAGCGCGTGGATATCGTCATCAGAGCATTTGCCGGTCTCAACGTTCCACGCGCGACGCTCGAGATCGCGGGCACCGGCGACTATCGCGCTTCGCTCGAACGTCTTGTAAAATCACTCGACCTGAATAGCAGGGTAAAGTTTCTCGGCTTTATTCCGGAAGAGGCGAAGCTTCATCTTCTTCGTCGCGCGTGGGCCTCGACATTGGCGTCGCCAAAGGAAGGGTGGGGCATCAGCAATCTCGAAGCTGCAGCGTGTGGAACTCCCGTGATTGCGGCAAACTCTCCCGGCATCCGCGAATCGGTGATCGATGGCGAGACCGGTTTTCTGGTGCCGCCCAACGACCCGCAGGAAATGACCGCGGCCATGAGGGGTCTCGTACAGTCACCCGACCTGGTTAACGTGTTGGGGGCTGCGGGCCGACGATTCGCCGCAACTTTCACCTGGGATCGCGCGGCAACCGAGACACTCGCGCATCTTGAGGAAGTGGTGGCAAAATGATGCGCGACAGCGGCAGGACAACGGGGTGGAAATGCCAGCTCCAAAAGTAACTGTCGGAACACTTCTCGATCGGCTTCGAGCATCGCTCCAGCTCGAAGAGATCGAGCCCGGGTCGGGGCACGACCGTGCGGTTGGGAACCCGGAAGTATCGAGTCCCGGTCTCGCTCTGGCCGGGTACGTCAAGCGATTCTCCGCCGAGCGTCTTCAGGTGCTAGGCGAAACGGAGATCACTTACTTGCAATCGCTCACTCCCGCGGCCCGCAAGGAAATTCTGGAGCTGTTCTTTTCCTTCCCGATTCCGGCGGTGTTCGTGACGAAGGGACAGCGGTTTCCAACTGGGCTCAAGGAGATCGCCGCCGCCGCCGGCGTGCCCCTGATCCGGACCCAATTGAAAACGGCGGAGTTCTACCGGCGGATCAAACCGGTGCTGGAGATGGAATTCGCGCCGACCGTCTCGCTTCACGGCTCTCTCACCGACGTTTTCGGCGTAGGTCTTTTCTTCACCGGGAAGAGCGGCATTGGCAAATCGGAATGCGTGCTCGACCTCGTCGAGCGCGGACACCGCCTGGTGGCAGACGACCTCGTCATCGTCAGCAAGCGCGGGAACGACGTGTTGATCGGTCGCGGTCACGAAATGCAGCGTCACTACATGGAAATCCGTGGCGTGGGGCTGATCGACATCCCGGCGATCTTCGGGATTCGCGCCGTCCGGCAGCAGAAACGCATCGAAGTCGTGGTCCAGCTCGAGGAGTGGGATCAGCACGCAGTGGTGGAGCGCCTCGGCCTCGACGTTCAGACCACCACGATTCTGGACGTGGAGCTGCCCAAGATCACGGTCTTTCTGAATCCAGGCAAGAATATCACAGTGATCGCCGAGGTCATCGCGTTGAATCACCTGCTCCGTTATTCCGGTCACAACGCGGCAGAGGTGTTCAACGAAAGGCTCGTCGGGCGCATGAAGACCGCGGCCGCGAGCAACATCCAGGCATATCTGCAGGAAGACCATGAATGATGCGAAGGGCGGCGGACCCGACAAACCGCGCGCGATAGTAGTCGGACACGGGGAGTTCGCCGGTGGTTTGGTGTCAGCGGTCGGACAGATCTGCGGCCTGGCCGACAAGCTCGTCGTGCTATCGATGATGGGAAAGACTCCGGAGGACATCGAAGGAGCCATTCGAGAAGAGATCGCGCGCACCGGCGCACGTGTGATCTTCACCGACCTGCCGGCCGGAAGCGCGACCCTCGCCGCGCGCCGCATTGTGAAGGAAGATCCGGGGGTCGTCCTCGTGAGCGGGGTCAACCTCGCCACGCTTCTCGATTTCGTCTTCAATACCGAAGTGTCACCAACCGAGGCCGCGCGGGCGGCCGCAGAACGAGGGAAGGCGTCGCTGATCGTGGTTGGGCGCTAATGGGAATCAACCTCTATCGTATCGATGACCGCCTCATTCATGGACAGGTCGTCGTCGGTTGGGGACAGCCCCTCAATGTCCGGTTTCTGGTGCTGGTCGACGACCTGGTCGCATCGAGCGACTGGGAGAAGGAGCTCTACCGCATGGCCATTCCTCCCGAGATGGAGATCTTCTTCGCCGATGTCGGCACCGCCATTCGTGATCATCCGCGCTACGCATCGGACCCGCGCCCCGGCCTTCTAATCACCGGCGACATCGGCAGCATGCTGCGGCTGGTGAAAGGCGTGAAGGCGATCGGCAATGTCAATCTCGGCGGCATCCACCATCGGGCGGGCCGGGCCGAAAAGCTTCGTTACGTCTTTCTCACGCCCGAGGAGGAAGAGCAGCTCCGCGATCTCGAGGCCTCGGGAGTGGAGGTTACTGCGCAGGATGTCCCTTCGGCGCGCGCCGTTGCGCTTCCTGAAGTTCTCGACGGAGAATCCAAGTGACACTGCTCGAGGCGCTTCCGATCGCACTTCTCGGGGCGTTGCTGGGGCTCGATGTCGTGAGCTTTCCGCAGGCTATGGTGTCGCGTCCCATAGTGGCGGCCACGCTCGCCGGAGCGTTCATCGGAAACCCGCCCGCCGGGCTTCTCATTGGAGTCGTGCTCGAGATGATCGCGCTCGACACCCTGCCGTTCGGAGCATCGCGATACCCAGAGTGGGGATCTGCCGGCGTGGTTGGAGGGGCCCTGTTCGCCGCTCAGCCGCCGACGATGCCAGGTGCGCTCCCAGCGTCTCTGCTTGCGGCGCTTCTGACCGCCAGCATCAGCGGATGGAGCATGGTGGTGCTCAGGCGCCTCATCGCATCGCGCCTCGAGCGAACGAGGGACAGGATGGAGGAAGGCTCGCGGGACGCTCTGCTCTCGCTTCACATCTCCGGAATGTCGATGGACCTGTTGCGCGGCGGTCTGGTGACGATCACCGCGATGATGATCTTCGCGCCGCTCGTGCGTGCGATAGTCGCCGTGTGGGGCAGCGATTCAGCGCCATCGCGGGCCGTCGTCGTCGTTATCGCCGCAATGGTCGCCGGCGGCGCGCTCTGGAAGGTATTTCATTCGGTTCGATATGTGCTGTGGTTTCTCCTCGCGGGCCTCGTCGTGTGGATGGTACTGCTGGTGGCGAGATGACGGACGCCCCGACTCGTTCGTTCGAGCTGCCGCTTCGCGTCAGGCTCGCAATGTATTTCCGTCTCTTCGCGTTGCAGGGATCATGGAATTATGAGACGCTCAATGGAACCGGCGTCGGTTTCGCGATGGAGCCGGCCCTGAGATGTCTCCCCGGCGGAATCGGCGGGCCCGCGTATCGATCCGCGCTGGCGCGTCAATCGCGCTACTTCAACGCCCATCCCTATCTGGCGGGGATTGCCGTTGGCGCTCTGACCCGGGCCGAGCTCGAGGGAGTGGATTCAGTGAGAATCGAGCGCTTTCGAACGGCGTTGGCGGGGCCGCTTGGAAGCGTGGGTGATCGGCTCGTTTGGGCGAGCTGGCTGCCCTTCTGCTCGCTCGTCGCGATGGGCGTTTATGGCGCCGGGGGGTCAGCGCTGGCAGTGGTTGGTACATTTCTGTTGTTGTACAACGCCGGACACTTCACTCTCAGGGCATGGGGGCTGCGGACTGGTCTGTCGCGCGGTTTGAATGTTGCCTCCGCGCTCGGGAATCCTGTGTTGCGTCATGGGCCGCAGTACATCGGTTGCGCCGCGGCCTTCATGGCCGGGATCGCGCTGCCGCTCGCCCTGCAGCGCGTTGCGGGTCCGGGTCGCGCCCTGGTCGGCGGAATCATCGGTGCGGCACTCATTGGAATTCTTCTTCTTGCTCGGCTCCGGGAGCGCGCGGAAGGCTGGCGCATAGCTCTCGGAGTTCTGGCGATCTTTGTTCTTTACTCGGTCCTGACCTGATGCCTGAGCGCGAAGTAAAGATCATCAACAAGCTGGGTATACACGCTCGCCCTGCAGCCGAGATCGTCAAGACGGCAGGGAAGTTCAAGAGCGACATCACCATCGTGCGCGACGATCTCGAGGTGAATGCCAAGAGCATCATGGGCGTGATGATGCTCGCCGCCGAAAACGGCGCAACGATCGCCCTGCGTGCGAACGGCGACGACGCGGAAGCTGCGCTCGATGCCCTGTCCGCAGTGATCGCCAACAAATTCGGAGAGAGTTAGTGGCAAAGGGAATTGCGGGCGTGCCGGCTTCTCCGGGAATCGTGGACGGACTTGTCCACCTTCTCCGCTGGGAAGTTCCGGACGTACGGCACCGCATCATTCCCGACGAAGCCATACACGGCGAGATAAAGCGATTCCACGAGGGTTTGAACGAGGCGAGCGAGCGACTCCGTCACGTGCGCGCTCGCGCCGAAAAAAATGCCGGCCCCGAGGAAGCGGCGATCTTCGATGTCCAGCTCTCGATCCTCGAGGACGCTGAGTTGGTTCGGCAGGTCGAGGAGCTCATAACGCAGAACCTCGGCGCTGAAAAGGCATTCGACCTCGTGCTGTTTGAGTGGCGCCAGCAGTTCGCGAGCCACACGCGGCCACTCTTGCGGGAGAGAGTCGGCGATCTGATCGACGTGCACATCCGAGTGTTGTCCATCCTCCTCGGGCTGCCCGATCATGATCCGGTTGGTCTGCCCAAAGGATCGAACAGGATTCTCGTCACCCACGATCTCACGCCCAGCCTCACGGTGCAGCTCGATCGCGAGGCGATCATCGGCATTGCCACCGATGCGGGCACCCGCACGTCCCACGTCGCGATTCTGGCGCGGTCGCTCGGTCTGCCGGCGGTCGTGGGTCTCCGCGACGCGACAGAGCTGCTGGTGGGAAATGAGCACGTGATTCTCGACGGCACGTCGGGAATCCTGATCGTGAATCCCACGCCCTCGCAGATAAAAACCTACAGAGACCGCCGTCAGACCGAGGCCCTCGAGGACAAGGAGCTGCAGGCGCTCGCCGCGGCGGATTCAGTCACGCTCGATGGACATTGGGTGACTTTGCGCGCGAACGTCGACCTGCCGGAAGAAGCGGAGTTCGCGGCGCACAGTGGTGCTGAAGGCGTAGGCCTCATGCGGACGGAATTCCTGGTCGTCGGCCGGGCGACGATGCCGGATGAAGAGGAGCAGTATCGGGCCTATCGCCATGTGGTAGAGGCGTTCGGCGGACGCCCGGTCGTGATCCGCACGTTCGACGTCGGCGGCGACAAGCTTCCCGTCGGCAGCTACCCGACCGACCCCAACCCATTTCTCGGTTGGCGCGCGATCAGGATGTGCCTCGACGAGCCTGAGCTGTTCAAGACGCAGCTGCGCGCGCTCCTGAGGGCGGCGATGCATGGCGACGTCAGAATCATGTTCCCGCTCATCATCACTCTGGATGAAGTGAAGCAGGCCAAACATCTCCTGAACGAAGCCGCCGGCGAGCTCGATGCGAGAGGGGTGCCGTACCGGCACGACCTTCCGCTCGGAGTAATGGTCGAGACACCGGCCGCGGCGCTTTCGGTACACACCCTCGTCGACGACGTGTCCTTCCTCAGTATCGGCACCAATGATCTGGTGCAGTACACGCTCGCGGTCGATCGGGGAAGCGCAAACCTTGCCTCACGCTTTACGCCGCTCCACCCCGCAGTATTGACGCTGATCAAGCGCATCGTCGATGTGGGAGTTGCCCACCGCCTCGAGGTCGCCGTTTGTGGGGAGATGGCCTCGCAGCCCCTGATGGCGTTCGCGTTGATCGGATTGGGTGTCCGGTGCCTGAGCGTCGCCGGAAGGGCGGTACCGCTCGTCAAGCGCATTGTCCGGGGCGTCAGCGTCGCGGTGGCTGCAGAAGCCGCAAACGCGGCGCTCGAATCGAGGACGGCGCGGGAGGCCGAAGGCCAGCTCCGGCGCCGCCTGATGACCGCATTCGGTGACGCGCCATTCTTGCGCGAAGGGTTGCCCACATTCGACGATGGAAATATCTTCGAAGGCTCCGGTGGGCTAAAGACATCCTCGGCGCACGAATAGTACGGCGTGCGACCGTCGCCACCACTCATCCTCAAATTCCCCAGAGGAATTTCGTGCTCGATCGACATCTCTTCACATCCGAATCCGTAACCGAGGGTCATCCCGACAAGGTTGCGGACGCGATCTCGGACGCCATTCTCGACGCCATACTGAACGATGATCCCCAGGCGCGAGTCGCCTGTGAGACACTAGTAACGACCGGACTCGCCTGCGTCGCCGGCGAGATCACAACCAAGACCTACGTAAACGTTCCCGAGATCGTGAGAGCGACGATCGACAGGATCGGCTACAACGACGCCGGCATGGGCTTCGATTGCAAGACCTGCGCGGTGATCAGCACGATCGACAAGCAGTCTCCGGACATTGCCCAGGGCGTCGATCATGGCGGAGCCGGCGATCAGGGAATGATGTTCGGCTACGCCAGCGATGAGACCGAAGAGTTCATGCCCATGCCGATCCAGCTTGCTCATCGCCTTACCGAGCGACTGGCGGAATTTCGCCGCTCGAAGGACGGAAAGTGGGTGCGCCCCGACGGCAAGGCGCAGGTGACGGTTCTTTATGAGGACGCCCTCCCGATCGGCGTCGAGACCGTCGTCGTCTCTACGCAGCACTCGGAAGACATCTCGACCAAGAAGCTTCGCGAAGCGATCATCTCCGAAGTCATCGAGCCCGTGATTCCGAAGGAGCTTCGCGACAAGACCATCAAGTTTCATATCAATCCCACCGGACGCTTTGTCATTGGGGGTCCACAGGGGGATGCTGGCCTCACCGGCCGCAAGATCATCGTCGATACGTACGGCGGCATGGGTCGGCACGGCGGTGGCGCTTTCAGCGGCAAGGATCCGTCGAAGGTCGATCGCTCCGCCTGCTACGCCGCGCGCTGGGTCGCCAAGAACATCGTTGGCGCGAAGCTCGCCCGCCGTTGTGAGGTGCAGGTCGCGTACGCGATCGGAGTCGCCGAACCCGTGTCGGTCAACGTTGACACGTTCGGCACCAACACCGTTCCCGAGACGGCTATCCTCAAGGCGATCGTCAAAGTCTTCGACCTGACCCCCAAAGGCATCATCAATGCCCTCGACTTGCGGAAGCCGATTTACAGTCCGACGTCTTCATATGGACATTTCGGCCGGACGCCCAAGAAGAACGGGAAGGGGACACTCTTCACCTGGGAGCGTCTCGATCGCGTCTCCGACCTCCGCAAAGCCGCTGAAGGCAAATAAGCAGCGATCAGAGGCCAATGGTGTAGAAAAAAGCTGGCCGCCCCTGGTGGCCAGCTTTTCCACTTTCCGGCCACAACGTTAACTTGATTTCATGCAACTCGTCGAAGTCGAAGTGATGCGGCTCGGTCTCGACCGTTCGACCAACTCCTACGTTGTGATCCTGCAGGAGAAGGGCGGCGCGCGTCTGCTCCCGATCTGGATCGGCCAGCCGGAAGCGGAATCGATTGTGATCGAGATGAACAAGCTCAAGCGCGAGCGTCCGCTCACCCACGACCTTTGCAAGAATCTCATTATCGGCCTCGGCGGAACTCTTCGGCGCGTCAACATCACCAAGGTCGAGAACCGCACCTTCTACGCTGAGCTCCACATCTCCCGGACTGCCGGCGCCGTCCACATTGATGCGCGCCCGTCCGACAGCATCGCGATCGCGCTTCGATTCGAGGCACCGATCTTCGCCCAGGAAAGCCTTCTCACCGCGCTTTTGCTCGAGGAAGGGCAGACTCCTCCCGAAACGCTGGCCGAGCCGTCGGACGAGATGTCGGCCGAGCAGCTGAAGGAATACCTCGAGAACCTGCGTCCCGAAGATTTTGGGAAGTTCAATATGTAAGCTGGCGGTCCTGCTACTGCTGCAGGCCGCTCTTCCATCACTCCCCCAGCAAGTGTCCGGACGCATTGTGCGTCCCGGAACCGACCGACTCGAACCGGTGACGGGAGCATGGGTGGTTCTGCACCGCGTTGGACCCGATAGCGCCGGCCCTCTGGATTCGGTTCGATCGGATTCGCGGGGGCATTACTCCTTCAACTACACGCGCACCGGTAGCAGCGACGCGATTTACTTCGTTTCTGCGTCGCACGATGGTATCGCTTATTTCACTCCGCCACTCGCCGAGGGAAAAGTGAGCGGCAACGACGGCGAGATCACCGTCTTCGACACGACATCGGGTCACGTCGCGATGAGCCTCCGCGGGCATCACGTTGTCGTCTCGGCCGCCGACGCGAACGCGCGCAGATCGATTGTCGAGGTCTACGACCTTTCCAACGACAGCACTCTCACGCGCGTTGCAAAGAGCGAAACTCCAGCTGGCGCCACCTGGCAGACGCACGTCGTCAATGGAATCGGCGACTTCAAGGTGAGCCAGGGCGACATTTCTGCCGCCGCCGTCTCCTACGCGAACGGGGTTGTCAGCGTCTTCGCACCTTTGGCACCGGGGATAAAGCAGCTGTCGTTCTCGTACTCGCTGCCGGCAAAATCTTTCCCGCTCAAGCTTCCGATCGAGACAGAAACGGGCATCTATGAAATTCTCATTGAGGAGAAGGCCGGGACCGTCATCGCGCCGCACATGAAGGAAATGGATCCGGTCACCGTCGACGAGCGCAATTTCCGCCGCTTTCTCGGCTCGGATCTGCCCCAGAATTCTGTCGCGGTGATAGACCTTCCCGCTCCTCCGCCAACGCATTCGATCGACTCGCGTTTTCTCGTTGCGATTACGCTCGTGATTGGCGGAACGATGGTGCTGGCGCTTGCGCAGGCGCTGAGACGTAGATAGCTTCGCCAAATAATTGATCGCGGACGGGAGCCACGGAAACCGGTTCAAAGCCGGTGCGGCCCCGCCACTGTAACGGGCACAAACGCAGACTCGTAGACGCCACTGACCGCAGGAGCGGTTGGGAAGGTGAGTCAGGCGGCCCGGAGCCAGGAGACGACTTTCGTCCGCGCCACTTTCGCAGAACCTCGGGGGAGGTGCTGGTGGCGGTCAGGCGTCTTTTGGCGCGTGCTCGTTGCGGGCATTCCTCTGAGAGGAGTGTCCGTTTTGTTTTTTTGTCGACGTCGGGAAATCTGTCTCACTTTGCTCGTGATGTCCGCCGCCGCGTGTGGTGGCGACTCGCACCGGCAAACCGACACCCAGCGCGACGATTTCGGAGACCCGATTCATTTCGGCACTCCGCCTCAACGGATTGTCTCGCTGAGTCCGGCCACCACCGAGATCCTCTTCACCATTGGCGCCGGCTCCCGGCTCGTCGGACGCTCCCGTTACGATTTGTGGCCCGATTCAGCACGCCTCGTTCCCGACCTCGGCGACGGCATGCGGCCCAACGTCGAAGCAGTCCTCGGCGCGCGGCCCGACCTCGTCGTCCTCTACGCCAGTCAGGATAATCGCAACGCCGCCGATCGCTTTCGCGCCGCCGGAATAAACACCCTCGCGCTCAAGATGGATCACATCGCGCATTTCCGGCGTGTCACCGCGCTGCTCGGTGCAATGCTCCACG
>Ga0068855_100007091_pt1 | contig 13596 bp, 7 predicted proteins | sample KBSCornC52_FD_66592 | JGI IMG/M metagenome (GOLD analysis project Ga0068855, IMG submission 66592) | Corn rhizosphere microbial communities from Kellogg Biological Station, Michigan, USA - KBS Corn C5-2 | ecosystem: Host-associated > Plants > Roots > Rhizosphere > Soil ... | reverse complement strand
CGATCGTCATCTGGATGTTGTCGCCCGGCATGACCATCTCGGTGCCGGCCGGCAACTCGACCGATCCCGTCACGTCCGTCGTACGGAAGTAGAACTGCGGGCGATAGCCCTTGAAGAACGGCGTGTGACGGCCGCCTTCATCCTTGTTGAGGACGTAGACCTCGGCCTCGAACTTCGTGTGCGGCTTGATCGAACCGGGCTTGGCGAGCACCATGCCGCGCTCGATCTCCTTCTTGTCGACGCCACGAAGCAGCAGACCGACGTTGTCGCCCGCCTGCCCTTGGTCGAGCAGCTTGCGGAACATCTCGACGCCGGTGACGACCGACTTCTTGTCCGATCCGAATCCGACGAGCGCCACTTCCTCGCCGACCTTGATGATGCCGCGCTCGATACGACCCGTCGCGACCGTGCCGCGGCCGGTGATCGAGAACACGTCCTCGACCGGGAGCGCGAACGGCTTGTCGATCTCGCGGACCGGCTCCGGGATGTAGGTATCGAGGGCGTTGTACAGCTCCTCGATCTTGCTGACCCAGTTCGCGTCGCCCGAGATCGCGCCGCTCGCCGAGCCGCGGATCACCGGCGCTTCGTCGCCCGGGTAGTCGTACTTCGAGAGCAGCTCGCGCACCTCGAGCTCGACGAGGTCGAGGAGCTCCGCGTCCTCGACGAGGTCGCACTTGTTGAGGAACACGACGATCTGCGGCACGTTCACCTGACGGGCGAGCAGGATGTGCTCGCGCGTCTGCGGCATCGGGCCGTCGACCGCGCTCACCACGAGGATCGCGCCGTCCATCTGCGCGGCGCCCGTGATCATGTTCTTCACGTAGTCGGCGTGGCCTGGGCAGTCGACGTGAGCATAGTGACGCTTGGGCGTCTCATACTCGACGTGCGACGTCGCGATCGTCAGGATCTTGGTCGCGTCACGGCGGCCCTGCGACTCCGACGCCTTCGCCACTTCGTCATACGCGACGTACTTGGTGCCGTAGCCCTTGTCGGCCGACACCTTCGTGAGCGCCGCCGTCAGGGTCGTTTTGCCGTGGTCAACGTGGCCGATGGTGCCGACGTTCACGTGCGGCTTGGTCCGCTCGAACTTTGCCTTTGCCATTGTACGGTTCCTGAGTGAAGTAGAGTCTGTCTTCGAGGTCTCAGGTCCCAGGTCCCTGGTCTCAGGAGAGACGGCGCATCGCCGTTACACCTGAGACCTGGGACCAGAGACCAGAGACCTTTCTTACGCTTTCACCTTCGACACAATCTCCTCGGCCTTGCTCTTCGGCACTTCTTCGTAGTGCGCGAATTCCATCGAGTACACCGCACGCCCCTGCGACATCGAGCGCAGCTTCGTCGAGTACCCGAACATCTCGGCGAGAGGAACGGTCGCGGCGATCACTTGCGCTTCGCCACGCTGTGTCATCCCACCGATCTTGCCGCGCCGGGACGAGAGATCGCCCAGCACGTCGCCCATGAATGCATCGGGCGTCACCACTTCCACATTCATCATCGGCTCGAGGATCACTGGATGCGCACGCTTGGCCGCCTCCTTGAACGCCATCGAGCCGGCGATCTTGAACGCCATTTCGCTGGAGTCCACCTCGTGGTACGAGCCATACACCAGCTCGACCTTCACGTCGACCATGGGATAGCCGGCGAGCACTCCATTCTCGAGCGCTTCCTTGATCCCCTGTTCGACCGGAGCGATGTACTCGCGCGGAATCGCACCGCCGACGACCTTGTCCTCGAAGATGAAGCCGGCACCGGTTTCCGACGGCTCCATGTTGATCACGACATGGCCGTACTGGCCCTTACCGCCTGACTGGCGGATGAACTTCCCTTCGACCTTCTCGACGCGCTTGCGAATCGTCTCGCGATAAGCGACTTGGGGCCGACCGATGTTCGCGTCGACCTTGAACTCGCGCATCATGCGGTCGACGATGATCTCGAGGTGCAGCTCGCCCATGCCGGAGATGATCGTTTGCGCCGTCTCCTCGTCCGTGTGGACGCGGAACGTCGGATCCTCTTCCGACAGCTTCGCCAGCGCGATGGCGAGCTTATCCTGATCCGCCTTCGTCTTCGGCTCGATCGCCACGTCGATGACGGGATTCGGGAACTTCATCGCCTCGAGGATGATCGGATGATCATCGTCGCACATCGTGTCGCCCGTACGCGTGTCGCGGAGACCGATCGCGGCGGCGATGTCGCCGGCGCGCACTTCTTCGATCTCCTCGCGCTTGTTCGCGTGCATCTGCAGCACGCGGCTCACGCGCTCCCGCTTGTCCTTGGTCGAGTTGTAGACGTACGACCCCGATTTCAACACGCCCGAATAGACACGGAAAAAGGTCAGCTTTCCTACAAAAGGATCGGTCGCGATCTTGAACGCGAGCGCCGAGAACGGCGCGTCGTCCGCCACCGGGCGCTCCGCCTTGTGCTCGTCGTGATGCGGCAGATGTCCTTCAATCGCCTTCACGTCGACCGGAGCCGGCAAGAAGTCGATCACCGCATCGAGCAACGCCTGAACGCCCTTGTTCTTGAACGACGCTCCGCACAGCACCGGAACCATTCCGCCGGTGACCGTCGCGGTGCGAATCGCCTTCCGAATCTCGTCGGGGGTGAGCTCCTCACCAGCGAGGTACTTCTCGGCCAGCGCGTCGTCGTGCGAGACGGCGACGGCGTGATCGATCAGATCGTGGCGCGCCTGCTCAACGGCGTCCTTGTAGTCGGGCGGTACGTCGACGACGTCGAACTTCTTGCCCAGCGACTCGTCGTCGAAGATGTATTGCTTCCGCTCAATGATGTCGATGTGACCGGTGAACAGCTCGCCCGAGCCAACCGGGAGCTGCAGCGGATACGCGTTCTTCGACAGCCGGTCGCGAATCATCTTCATGCACCGATCAAAATCGGCGCCGACGCGGTCCATCTTGTTGGCGAAGATCAGACGTGGAACGCCGTAACGATCGGCCTGACGCCAGACGGTCTCCGTCTGCGGCTCGACGCCGGCGACGGAATCGAGGAGCGTGACGGCGCCATCGAGCACGCGAAGCGAGCGCTCGACCTCGACCGTGAAATCGACGTGGCCCGGGGTATCGATGATGTTGATGCGGTACTCGATACCGTTGCGGCTCCAGAACGCAGTCGTCGCGGCCGACGTGATCGTGATGCCGCGCTCCTGCTCCTGCTCCATCCAGTCCATCGTCGCGGTGCCTTCGTGCACCTCGCCGATCTTATGCGCCTTTCCTGTATAGTAGAGAATACGCTCGGTCGTAGTCGTCTTACCGGCATCGATGTGCGCCATGATGCCGATATTTCGATAACGTTCGAGCGGAGTGTTTCTGGCCATTGTCATCCTAAGAGTTGACTTGCCCACCACCAGCAAAAACGCGGGTGGACCAGCGCTCCGTGGGAGCCGGTGTCCATCCGCAATCGCCGGGTACGCTCGCCGCTGCTGCGCGAACGGGGACCCAAGGCGCGGTGCATTCACGTCGGGCGAAACGTGCTCGCCCATGACGCACCGTTGAATTGTCCTGCGTCACTTTTCGGGAGCCGTGACACTCGCTCGAGTGTCTCAGCCGGAGCAGACCCCTGCGTCATGCAGGCCCATAAGAGTCGGCGCGCAGCTCGCCGAACGGTCACTACAGCCCGTCACGCATCCGAGTGATGCACAGAATGCGATCCTAAAACGCCGTAGCCACTTGAATTTATTGGAGAAAGACCGCGTGTCAACCCGACCGGCCGGCACCCTCGGAGAGGGAGCCGGCCATGTCGCGATTCAGCTTTTGACCTCGACCTTCGACTCGACCAAACCTACCCTAGCGCTGCGTCCAGATCGCGACGACACCGCACCGCAAATCGGGGTCGGCGAACTGGGCAGGCGTCTCGGACAGGCCACGGAACACCTCAACGGCCCGGACAGCGTCCAATGGAAGCGATGCGAGCCCATCGGTAAGCGGGTCCGTCCGACCCGGCAGGTCCATGCGATGGCCGTCCATGAACCACCCGACATGGCAGTCGGCGATGCGGGACGAGAGCGCGCTGTTCACCATGCTCGCGCCCGTTCGCGTCATTGCCATCGTCGAGGCCGATCGGGGATCGGCTACCCGGAGACCGGGCACGGTCTGCAGAAACTGCCCGAGGCTTTGGAAGTTGGTCTTGTCGAAATCGTCGTGGTTGTACTGGAGACCGACTCCGGCCGCTTTGCGCCCCGCGACTCCGTCGTTGTCGAGCCGGGCCGTCTCCGCTGCCTTCACTGGCGCGGGGCGCACATGCTCCGTGACACCAATCTTGTTCTGCGGATCCCCACTCTCGGCGATGGGGATGCGAACGGTCAGGCGCTCGCCGTCCTGGAAGCGGATGGGCGCGGACAGAACCGACTTATAGCCAGGATGAACCGCGGCGAGCTGATACGTGCTGGCCCGCATCTGCAGGTGGAACTGGCCGCTGGAATCTGTCGCCGCGTGCGCGACCGCGGCGTCCGTCGACGGATCGACCAGCATGACCGTGCCGGCGATTGGGCGCCCCGTCGCGTCATCATATAGGTAACCTCTAACGACGGCCTGTGCCCCCGCGGATGAGACGGCGAGCATTGTGCACGCAAACGCAACGGCGCTCGCTGTGCGATAGCGAAACTCGAAGCCCATGGATGTACCTCACGAACAATTGTCATCCGGGCCTCTCACTGAATCGCGACCTGCAACTCTGCCGTGCTTCTGGTCCGACTGCGCCGAGCATCAGCTCCCGCACCCCGCCGGCCCCACCCCACACGCTGACCCGGTGCCCGAGGCTATACCGAAGATCGTGCCACACTCGCCCGTTACATCATTTTTTCGAAAGAAGATGTGACCGACTGGACAGTGGAGTTCGTGGCGGCGAATGGCGGGTCACTTGTTCGTTGTGCCACGTGTCACTTGTGCTTTTTCTTCTCCGGCTGATTCAACCCCAACTCGCGCGGGCTTTGCGCTTGGCCTTTTCGCGCGTGTTGGGCGCGCTGAAGGTCGGTGTTGTGTGGTGCGTCGGCGGGCGTGCGAGTGCCGCTCGTATCCGGGCCGCTGCCAAGCGGGCGACCGGTTTGTGTCTCGAACTGTTCGGCGAGTTTGCTTTGCGCGCGTCGCCCGCGACCGCCATGCGGATTACCTCGCTCGGCGATCGGCTTCTTGAATTTGTCGCTTCGGTCCTTTCGATGGTCGGTCATCGAGATCCTCCTGGATCTCGTTCAGCGCGGCAGACCGCGTGCCGCGTGCCGGGCGTCAGCCGTGGAGCGCGGTCGTTGGATCGACCGCGGCCACGCGTCGCGCCGGAATGATGATCGCCAAAAGCGAAACGCCGAGCAGGACCACGGTGACCGCCGCGAAGGTCAACGGATCGCTCGGTGTCACTCCGTACAGCGAGCCGCGAAGCAAACGTGTCGCCCAAACGGCGGCGAGCGCGCCAATCGCGGCGCCGACGATCACGGGACGTAGACCCTGCCACGTCATCAGTCGAACGACATCAGAGGCACTCGCGCCGAGCGCCATGCGCACACCGATCTCGTGGCGGCGCAGGGTGACGAAGTAGGCAATGACGCTGTAGATCCCCGCCGCGGCGAGGAATAGACCGACCGCGCCGAGCGACACGAGCAGCTCGAGATGAAAACGTGCTTCGGCCACTGATTGATCGAGTCGCTCGGTCATCGTCGCGACGCCGAACACTGGAACGGTGGGATCGACGGACTTTACCGCGGCGCGAACCGTCGGTGCGATCGACGACGCATCGCCGGACGCGGCTCGTGCGACGACCGTCATCGTGCGGTTCACCCAGCGCCAGGCATCGGCCGGCGCTTGCACGATGGGGATGTAGAACTCCGGACGGATATCGTGCGTCGGGCCACCAGTGTGTACGTCAGCCGCCACGCCGACTACGGTCTTCCATCGCGGGTCGTCGGGGGCGCCCTCGCAGCAAGCGACGCGTTTGCCGATCGGGTCTTGATTCGGCCAGGCCGCTTTGGCAAGCGCTTCGCTCACGACCATCACGCGCAATCCTCCGCGGACGTCGCGCTCGTCGAGGTCGCGACCGCGCACGATCGGGATGCGCATCATGTGGACGTATCCCGGCGACACCATCCGCAGGCGCGCGTCGATGGCGTTCGCCGCTGACGGCTCTTTGCCTTCCGGGACGATGCCATTCGAACCACTGCCGCCGCCGAGCGGCGCCGCCGACGTGATGGCCGCGCCGGCGATACCCGGACGCGCCTTGATCTCGTTGAGTATTCGCGCAAAGGTCTGCTCGGCATCGGAAGCCGCGGTCGTCGTGTCGGGCGGCGGTCCGAGTGCGACGCGCGCCGAGATCAATCCGTGGACGTCGAAGCCCGGATCGACGCGACTCAAGTAAAACGCGCTCCGGATGAGCAGGCCGGCGCCGGCGAGCAGCGTGAGGGCGACGCTGACCTCGGCGATGACGAGCGCGCCGCGCACGCGGTCGCGCGCGCTGGCGACGGCGGAGCGTCCTCCCTCGCGCAACGCACTTTGCAAATCACCGGAGGATGCACGAAGCGCCGGCACGAGTCCGAAGACGATCGCGCTGCCGACGGCGACGGCGAGCGCGAACACGACGACGGGTAGATCGAGACGCGTGGCGGCGAGCCGCGGGATGGTGGGCGGCGCGGCACCGATCAGCACGTGAATGGCCGCCCAGGCGAGAGCGAGGCCGACGAGCGCGGAGATGAGCGCGAGGACCACGCTTTCGGTGAGAAGCTGACGAATGATGCGTCCGCGCCCGGCGCCGATCGCGGCGCGAACGGCGAGCTCTTTCGCGCGGGCCGTGCCGCGAGCGAGCAGCAGGTTCGCCACGTTGCCGCACGCGATCAGAAGAACACAGAGGACGGCACCGAGCACGACGAACAACCGCAGCCGGTAGTCGCCGATAATGGCTTGGGTCAACGACTGGATCCGGACGCCGTTGCCCTTGTTCGTTTGGGGAAACTCAGCGCCGAGTTGACGAGCGATCTCGTCCATCTCGCGCTGCGCCGCGGCGATGGTCACCCCCGGCTTGAGACGCCCGACGACCGTAAGAAAATGCTCATCATGAAACGCCAGCTGCGTCGGCGAATAGGCCGATGGCGCCCAGAAGTCCTCGTGCGAGTCCGTCGGGTCGAACTCGCGGGGCATGACGCCGATGATCGTATACGGGCGGCCGCTTACCGTGAGCCGGCGGCCCAACGCATCGCGCGCGCCCGCGAACATCCGGCGCCACAATCCGTCGCTCAGCACGATCACCGCGTCGCGGCCCGGCTGGTTCTCCTCGGCCGTGAAGACACGTCCGATCTGCGGCGCGATGCCATACATCGGAAACACGTCGGCGGACGCAAATGCCGCGGTGACGCGATCGGGAGTGTCCCCCGTCGAGATGGTCACGCCGCGAAATTGAAACGCGCCCAGCTGCGTGAAGCTCGTCGAGCGCCGGCGCCAGTCGTTCCAATCTCCGACCGAGACGCCGCCGTCGCCGAAGGGATAGTGCGTGAACGAGAACACGAGCCGATCGGCGGCCGGATACGGGAACGGCCGCAGCACCACGGCTTCGACCGCGCTGAAGATCGCCGTCGTTGCGCCGACTCCGAGGGCCAACGTGAGCACGGCAATCGTCGTGAACGCGGGCGATTTGAAGAGCTGGCGAAACCCAAAGCGTACGTCGAGCAAGAGCTCGCGGAGATATTCGCCGCGTTCCATGGTTCGCTCCCGTTGGTTGCCGATGGTTCTGCAAACGGCGTTGACCTTGCGAATGTCCCCGAATCGCGCGATCGCCGTGGCACGCGCCGTCGCCTCGTCCATGCCGTGCGCCATGTATTCGCGGACGCGCATCTCGACGTGGAACGCCAGCTCGGCGTCGACTTCGTCTTCGACGCTGGCTCTCCAGAGCGGGGATGAGAGCTGGCGTCGGCCCCGGCCCAACCGCGGCATCGTGGTCAGCCCGATGGCGAAAGGACGGAGCTGACGGCGCGGGCGAACGCCGCCCATTCCGCGGTTTCGGATTGAAGCTGCTTTCGGCCGCGAGCAGTCAGTTTGTAGAACTTCGCCTTGCGACCGAGCTCGGACATCCCCCACTCGGCTTCGATCCAGCCTTTGCGCTCCATGCGATAGAGCGCGGGATAGAGGGAGCCTTCTTCGACCTGGATGGCGTTGCCCGTCGTCTCCTCGAGCCAGCGCGCGATGGCGTAGCCATGTCGCGATCCCCAGCTCAGCGTTTTGAGCACGAGTGCGTCGAGGGTGCCGTGGAGACGATCTTTCGATTCGGTGCTTGGCATCGATTACCTAGACAGTCTTGGCTACCGGCCATAGTACGGGTCGATACTTAGACTGTCAAGGTATTGGGCACGGCCGCGCGATGTGCTTCTGTTCAGGGGCGCGCCTATAGCTCAATTGGATAGAGCATCTGACTTCGGATCAGAAGGTTGGGGGTTCGAGTCCCTCTGGGCGCATTTCACATCAAGGCAGACGATACACTGACCGGCGTACTCCCTGCCGGGGCAATCGCGCTATTCGGCGCGCAGTACGCGGGCCGGATCGATGCGACTCGCCCGCCGCGCCGGCAGGAAGGCCGCGAGAGCGCCGGTGGCGATCAGGACCAATGGCCCGCCGACGAACGCGATTGGATCGATCGTCCCCACGCCGAAAAGCAGACTCTGGAGGCCGCGCGCCGCGATCGCCGCGAGCACCAGTCCGACCACAGAACCTGCGACGACGAGCATGAGTCCTTCGCGCATCAACAGGCGGACGACGCCGGTCGCATCCGCGCCGACTGCCATCCTGATCGCGACCTCGCGACCACGCCGGGCCACGGCGTAGCGCACGACGCCATAGACGCCGATCGTCGCGAGCACGAGCGCGAGGCTCGCGAAGATCGCGAAGGCGGTCGCGCCAAGTCGAGCCGGCAGCAGCATGATGGCGAGGTGACGCTCCATCGTCTTCGCCTGAACGATCATCAACGACGGGTCCATCTCGCGAATGGTGGCGAGCAGCTGTGTCACGAGCAGCGCGTCGTTCCCGCGCGCACGGACAACGACGTGGAAAACGGGCGAGGGCTCTTGGCTGAACGCGGTGAAGATCATGGCGCGCGGCGCTTCGCCCAAGGACCGAATTTTCGTCGTCTTCACAATGCCGACCACGCGATACACGCTCGAATCCGTGCGGAAGCTTCGCCCGAGCGCGTCCTGCCCGCGCCAGAATCGGTCGACCATCGCCTGGTTGACGATCGCGACGCGCTCGCGACCAGCCGCGTCCGTCGAGTTGAACAGCCGGCCGTTGACGAGTGTCAGTCCGGCGGCTTCAAAGAATCCGGAGTCGGCGACGGCGTTCTCGATGTCGAATCCCGTGCTTCCCTTCGGCGGCTCGAACCCCGCGACATTGATCGTCATGCTCTCGTCGCTGAGCGCGTTGAGCATGATGTTGTCGATGACGCCGACGGCGGATTGTCCCGGCAGCGCGCGCAAGCGTCGCTCGATCTCGGCGACGGCCTGCGCCCGACGCTCCGCGGGATAGCGCTCCGTGGGGAGAGCCATCCAGACGAGCGCCGCCGGTTGTCCGCCGAATCCCGCGTCGACTTTCATCTGCGCGTTGAGGCTGCGGAGGAATAGCGCGGCCGTCACCAGCAGCACGACCGACGCCGCGGTCTGTGCCACGACGAGCCAGCTGCGAAGCGATAGACGGCGACCGCCTCCCGATTTGCCGCCGGCGTTCTCGTTCTTGATCGTTTCCACGACGTTGGGACGCGTGGCTTGCAGCGCGGGCAGAAGTCCAAACAGAATGCCCGCCGCGATCGACGTCGCGAGCACGAACGTGAGCACGCGACCGTCGACGCTCACATCGAGACTGAGGGGCAGTGGAATCGGAAGGTCGGCGCCGAGCAACGCATGCAGCGCGAGGCTGGACAACACGACACCCAACACGCCTCCGGCGACGGCGATGAGGAGAGACTCGACGAGAAGCTGGCGCACCAGCGCGCGACGCGTCGCCCCGATGGCGAGGCGAATGGCGATCTCGCGCTGCCGGTCACGGGCCTGCGCCAGAAGAAAGCTCGCCAGGTTCGCGCAGGCGATGATGAGCACGAGTCCGACGACGATCATGAGCGCGGCGATGGCCGGAACGACGACGTCGTCGAGCATGGGGCTCACCGCGATCGCGGAAAGCGCCGTCAGACGGAGCGTCAAACGTGCCGGCCAGTATTTGGGTTGCTCGACGTGCATCCGCGCGACGAATCGATCGACGACCGCTCGCGCCGCCGCGAACGACTGCCCTTCGGCTAAGCGGACTCGCACGAAGTACGAGTGATTTCCCCGCTGCGAGAGATCGTCCACCGGAGTCGGCTCGATCTGATTCACCATCTTTACCGGGCCATACATCGCGGGAGCGAGTCCGGGAAGCAAACCGTCGATCCGGTTCGACGCCACGCCGACCACGGTGTATTCACGCCCGCTCAAGCGAAGCCTTCGGCCGACGACCGCGCGATCGCCGCCGAAGGCGGACATCCAATAGCTGTATCCCAGAACGACAACCGGATGGGCTCCCTGCGCGACATCGTCCTCCGGACCGAGCAAGCGGCCGACGACGGGTGGAATCCCGATCAGCGGGAAAAAGTCGCCGTTCACCAGCTCGCCGGTGAGCGTCTCGACGTGGTCTCCGAGATCGCGAGTGAACGCCGTGAACTTGGCGAGACCGATTTGCGAAAAGACACCGTTCGATTGCTCGCGCAGCTCCTTCACATCCGCGTACGAAAGCGGCCCGGAGATGCCGTGATCGTTGGCCATGTCCAACTCGGCCACGCGATCCGCCCGCGCAATCGGCGTTTTGCGCAGCACGATGGCATTCACGAGGCTGAACGCCGCGGTGTTCACACCGACGCCGAGCCCAATCGACAGGACCGCGATTGCGGTGAAGCCGGCGCGCGAACGGGCGCGGCGAAGTGCGTAGCGAACGTCCTGGAGGACTGCTCTCATCGGCGACCTTTCCGTTGTCGAGGGTCTTTCTCTGAGAACGGCGAGTCCGGGCCGAAGTTTCGCCGCCGCTAAAGAACGGCCCCGAGATACGATGCCAAGCGGAGCAGATCGGCGAACACGCCGGCCGCGGTCACCTCGCGGCCAGCTCCGGGACCTTGAACGACGAGTGGGTTGTCGCGGTACCGGCCGGTGCGGAACAGCACGATGTTGTCGGTGAGCTGAACTCGGGCGAACGGATGCGACGCGGGGTACGGACAGAGCCCGACACTCGCCTCGCCGTCGCGCGTGACACGTCCAACGAAGCGTAAGACGTTGCCCGCTTTCGCCGCCGACCGTCGGGTGGCCTCCATCTCCGCATCATGCGCCGGGAGCGCGGCGAGGAACTCGGAGACAGTTCCGCTCTGCAGCGCCTCAGGCACGAGGCTCTTCACTTCGACGTCACCCAGCTCGAGCGATAAGCCCATCTCGCGCGCGAGGATGACGACCTTGCGCGCCACGTCCATTCCCGAGAGATCGTCGCGGGGATCGGGCTCGGTGTATCCGAGATCCCGCGCGTGCGTGACGAGCTCGGAAAAGCTGCGCCGGCCGTCGAGGCTGTTGAAGAGAAACGACAGCGTGCCCGAGAGAATCCCTTCGATCTCGATGATCTCGTCGCCGGTCTGAATGAGATCGCGCAAGGTCTGGATGATCGGAAGCGCGGCCCCGACGGTGGTCTCGTACAGATAGTGCGCGCCGACGGTCCGGTTTGCGTTCCGTAACCGGCGATAGTAGTCCATGCCCGCCGTGTTCGCCCGCTTGTTTGGCGTCACGACGTGAATTCCACGCGCCAACCAGGACTCGTATTGCGACGCGACCTCGTCGCTCGCGGTGCAGTCGATGATCGCCGCGTGTGGCAAGTATTCGGCGTGCACATGGGCGACGAGTCGCTCGAGATTCAACGGCTCGCCCCGCGCGATCGCGTTGCGATCCGCTGCCTCCAAGTCGATTGGCCGTTCACTGAGCAGCATGTGCGTCGACGTCGAGAGCGCGCGCACGCGGAGGTCGATGTCGAAGTGTCGCTTGAGCCGCGCCGACTGCGCGGCAAGCTGCCGCATCAACTCCGAGCCGACATTGCCGACGCCGACGATGCCCACCGACAGCGTCTGATCCGACAGGTAGAGCCCGGAGTGCGCCGCGCGCAGCGCACGCGTCGTGTCCGCGGCGTCGACGACTACGGAGATATTTCGTTCCGACGATCCCTGCGCGATCGCGCGAATGTTGACGCGCGCTTTGCCGAGCGCGCTCAAGAACTTGGCCGCGATGCCTGGAGTGCCGGCCATGCCATCGCCGACAGCGGCGAGGATGCTGCACTCGGACGCGACCTCGACGCGCTGAATCTGCCCGTGATGCCGCTCGGCGAAGAACGCGCGCTCGACCGCTTCGCGCGCATCGTCGGCCACCGCCGATGGAACGGCGAAGCAGATCGAATGCTCAGAGCTGCCCTGCGAAACCATAACCACCGAGATGCCCTCGTCGCGCAGCGCGCCAAACAATCGCTGAGCGGTGCCGGGCACGCCGATCATACCCGTGCCTTCGAGATTGAGCAGCGCGATCGATTCGATGGTGGCCAGCCCCTTCACTGGAAATCCCGTCGACGGGCCAACGTGGATCCGCGTGCCAATCAACTCCGGCTTGAACGTGTTGCGGATGTAGATCGGCAGGCCGCGTTGAACCGCCGGCGCCATCGTGCTCGGATGAATGACCTTCGCGCCGAAATAGGCGAGCTCCATCGCCTCGTCGTACGACATGTCGCCCAGCATCAGCGCTTCGGGCACGAGCCGCGGGTTCGCGCTCATCACCCCGTCGACGTCGGTCCAGATGTGGATCTCGCTCGCGTCGAGCAGCGCCGCGAAGATCGAAGCGCTGAAATCGCTCCCGTTTCGACCGAGCGTCGTGGCCACGCCGTCGTGCGTCGAGGCGACAAAGCCCGTGATGATCAGCGTCGCCGGTAAGTTCGAGGCGGAGAATCGTTCGTCGAGGCGCACGCGTGATGCAGTCCAGTCGATCTGGACGTTCGCGTCGTCCCACTCGGCGACGAGCACGTCTCGCGCGTTGATCCACGCGCACGGCGTCCCGTTCGTTACGAGCAGGGCGTGGAGCAGCTGGGCCGACCAGATCTCTCCATAGCCGGCGACGAGATCCAGTGTCTCCCGCGACGATCGCCGCAACAGTGTGGTGGCGTGAAGCACGTCGGTGATGGCGGCGAGGTCGCGCTCGATGACGGCGTCGACCTCGGCGGCCGTCCGCGCGGGCACGAGGTCGGCGAGCGCGCGCTGGTGCTTCTCGCGAAGTTCGGCGAGCACACGTGAGTATCCGTCGGCGTCCCGCGCGCCGGCCAGCTCCACGGCGCGGATCAGCGCATTGGTCACGCCGCTCATGGCGGAAACCACGACCGCGCGATGACTCTCCGGCCGCGCGGCGATGATGTCCGCCACCCGCCGGAAACAGGACGCATCGGCGAGGCTGGTGCCGCCGAATTTGTGGACGACCCGCTCTGTCATGGCGCCGTCTCGGTAATACGTAAACACCGGCGGACAGCTGATACGCAGGTAGCGCTAGCAGCTATCAGCGAACAGCTAAAGCTATCAGCAAAAAGGAACGCGGCAGCC
>Ga0068855_100007090_pt1 | contig 13596 bp, 4 predicted proteins | sample KBSCornC52_FD_66592 | JGI IMG/M metagenome (GOLD analysis project Ga0068855, IMG submission 66592) | Corn rhizosphere microbial communities from Kellogg Biological Station, Michigan, USA - KBS Corn C5-2 | ecosystem: Host-associated > Plants > Roots > Rhizosphere > Soil ... | reverse complement strand
CTGATTAGGCTGACGCGATGCCGTAGCACCAGAGCACAAGCTAGACCTACCGCCAGGGGGAATCTTGGTAGCGTCAAGGCAAGCCCGCGAGGTGCGCACTGCACCTCGCGTCTCGGTGCGACTGTCGTTTTTCATTCTGCCAATTGTCTGCCTGCTCGGGTTAATTCCGACAGCACTAGCACAGACAAGTCAGACGATTACGTTTAACGCGCTCGGCGCCAAGACGTTCGGCGCCGTGCCGTTTACCGTAAGCGCTACGGCGTCGTCAGGGCTCGTAGTCAGCTTCGCTTCCCTTACCACCCCTGTTTGCACGGTCAGCGCGACGACGGTAACCATCCTGACGGCAGGGACTTGCACGATCCAGGCCTCCCAAGCTGGTAACGCCACTTACGCGCCCGCTCCAAACGTTAATCAAAGCTTCACGGTAGCGAAGGCGGCACAGACGATAACCTTTGCTGCGCTGGGGGGTAAGACCTATGGCGCGGCACCCTTTGCTGTTAGCGCCACGGCATCGTCCGGTTTGACCGTTGCTTTCATCTCCACCACCACTGCCGTATGCACGGTGAGCGTGGCGACGGTCACGATCGTCACCGGCGGCACATGCACTATCCAGGCCCAGCAAGCAGGTAACGGCAACTACAACGCGGCGACCAACGTTAACCAAAGCTTCACCGTTGCCAAGGCTGCGCAAACAGTTACATTCGCTGCCCTCGCTGGCAAGACCTTCGGTGCGGCGCCTTTTACCGTGAGTGCGACGGCCTCATCAGGGCTTGCCGTGACGTTCACATCGACGACAACGACCATCTGCACCGTCAGCACCGCCACGGTGACGATTGTGACTGGCGGCACCTGCACGATTCGCGCCGCCCAAGCCGGTAACACGAGCTATCTGGCGGCCACCAACGTTGACCAAAGTTTTACGGTCGCCAAGGCGAGTCAAACGATTACTTTTGCGGCGCTGGCCGGCAAGACATTCGGCGCGGCACCCTTTACCGTGAGCGGAACGGCGTCATCGGGGCTTGCGGTTACGTTCACATCGACCACAACGACGATCTGCACCGTCAGTGCCGGTACGGTGACTTTGGTGACTGGCGGCACCTGCACGATTCGCGCGGCCCAAGCCGGGAACACCAGTTATCTAGCGGCGACCAACGTCGATCAAAGCTTCACGGTGGCCAAAGCAAGCCAGACCGTCACCTTTGCAGCCCTTGCAGGTCAGACCTATGGCGTTGCCCCATTTACCGTCAGTGCGACGGCATCGTCGGGGCTTGCGGTGGCATTTTCGTCGCTAACCACGACGGTGTGCACCGTAAGTGGGGCCACCGTCACGATCAGGACCGCCGGCACCTGCACGATTCGAGCGGCGCAAGCGGGCAACACGAGTTACCTGGCGGCTGCCAACGTCGACCAGGGCTTCGTCGTGGCCAAAGCAAGCCAGACGATTACCTTTGGCGCACTTGCCAATAAGACATTGGGGGCGGCTCCCTTTGCGGTCAGTGCCACCGCCTCCTCAGCGCTAGCCGTTACCTTCTCTTCGCTCACCACTTCAGTTTGCACGGTCAGCGGTTCGACGGTTACGCTCGTCGCCGGCGGCACTTGCACCGTTCAGGCTGCACAGGCTGGCAATGGCAACTATAACGCTGCGCCTAGTGTGCCCCAAACCTTTACGGTCGCCGCCGCCAACCAGAGCATCACATTCGGGCCAATTGCTGAACAGGTTGCAGGCACGCCCGCGCCGCCTCTAGGCGCCACAGCGTCCTCAGGTCTTGCCGTGCAATTTAGCTCGCTCACACCGAGCGTTTGCACAGTGAGTGGCTCGGCAATGACGTTGCTAGCTGCAGGCACCTGCACCGTACAGGCGTCGCAACCTGGCAACGCGAGTTACAACGCGGCACCCAACGTCAATCAGAATTTCATTGTGATCAGTGGAATTCAATTTGGAACGCGGGCGACGTTCGCGACGGGAACGTATCCCATGTATTCGGCGGTTGCCGACATAAATGGCGACAACAAGCTCGATTTGCTCGTCAGTAATCTCAACAGCGGCACCGTCTCGACGTTCACGGGCGATGGAAATACCAATTTCACACCATTGGCGACACTGAGTACTGGCGGGGTCTATCCGTGGCGGCTTCAGTTGGCCGACATCAATGGTGATGGAATTCTTGATCTGGTCGTTGCAAACACGTTCAACAACACGGTCGCGTTCCTGCGCGGCACGGGTAACGGAGGTTTCGCGGCGCCCGCAACCATCTCCTTTTTTGGCGCACCCTATGGTCTCGCCATTGCGGACGTTAACGGCGACGGCAAGTTAGATCTAATCGCGACCGACGGGGACGATGCGCAGGGCAATGGACAATCCATTGAGGTCTTGCTTGGCAATGGTGACGGAACGTTCCAAACGTCGACCGTCTATTGGCTGGGAACGGGACCTTACGCCATAGCTATCGGCGACTTTGACGGCGATGGCCGGCCGGATCTCGCCGTCGTTAATACCGACACCAATAACCTGTCGGTTTTGCGCAATCTAGGCGGAGGAACGTTCTCCGCCGCGACCAATTACGTCGCTGGCCAATATCCGTTAGAAATTGCGGCCGGTGATGTTAATGGTGACGGAAAGCTTGATCTCGTTGTCACCAACCAAGACAGTTGGACAGTCTCGGTCTTCCTAGGCAACGGCGATGGCACCTTTGCCGCCAAGGCCGACACGCACGTCGGCGTTTACCCCCAGGGGCTGGTACTCGCCGATCTCAATGGTGATGGGCGCCTCGATGTTGCCGTATCCAATTCGTATGACAACACCTTGTCCGTTCTTCTTGGCGGCGGCGACGGCACGTTCCATCCTGCGATCAACTTTGTGACGGGGACCACCCCCGTTGGGCTGTCCGTCGCCGACGTGAACCAGGACGGCAAGCCGGACTTGATCGTGAGCAACGGCGGCGATAACACGGTAACGGTTCTCTTCAACAGCTCCATGTTCGTACCGGTCGGTTCCATTAGCATCCAGTCCGGCAGCCCCCAAAGTGCTGCGATCAATACCGCCTATGCGGCGCCATTTACCGTCCTCGTGCGCGATGGGAACAACAACCTGCTTCCGGGCGCACAGGTAACCTTTAGCGCACCGTCGACAGGTCCGTCGGGAACATTCAGTGGCGGCATCCGGGCGGCAGTGATTTCGAGCAACGCCTCGGGAGTCGCCATCGCCCCAACGTTCACGGCGAACGGGCTTGGCGGCACGTTCACTGTCACGGCGAGCGCCGGTACCCATAGTGCGGCCTTCGCCCTCAACAATACGGGCGGCGGCTCACAGGCGCCTAGTTTCACCAGTGCCGCTGCGCCCAATGGCACGATTGGCATCGGCTACAGCTATACGCTGACGGCGAATGGCTCGCCGGCACCCACGTTCTCCGCATTGCCCAGCGCGCTACCGACCGGACTCGCATTGAACGGCACCAGCGGCCTGCTCAACGGGACCCCGACGGCGACCGGCACGTTTGCTGGCATGTTCACGGCAACCAACGGCATATCACCGAATGCCAGCCAATCGTTCGCCATCACCATTGCCGGAACGCCGCAGACCATCAGTTTCGGGTCGCTTGGTGGCAAGACCTTTGGCGACGCGCCGTTCACAGTCGGTGCGACCGCGTCCTCCGGACTTCCGGTGTCGTTCACGTCGCTCATAACCGCGCTTTGCACGGTTTCAGGCAGCACCGTGACCATCGTCGGCGCGGGCACCTGCACCATTCGAGCGAGCCAGGCAGGAAATACAAACTTCGCCGCCGCGCCGAACGTAGATCAAAACCTGGTCGTGGCCAAGCTTAACCAGACCATCACCTTTAACGCGCTCCCCAATCACTTGCCAGGCGATCCGCCCTTTGTGGTCACCGCGTCAGCAACGTCCAATATAGCCGTCGTATTTACATCGTTGACGCTGCCGGTTTGCACCGTGTCCGGCAACACGGTGACCTTGCTTACGGCCGGAACGTGCACCATACAGGCGGCGCAGAGCGGCAATAGTAACTACAACGCAGCGCCCAATGTCCCGCGTAGTTTCACCATCGCCGCCGATCAACCACCGGCAGTGACGATCGTTGCACCGGTCAATAACAGCGCCTATGTCGCGCCCGCAACAATCCCGCTCTACGCCACCGCCAGCGACCCGGACGGCACGGTAAGCAAGGTCGAGTTCTACAGTGCCTCGACCCTGATCGGCACCGCAACTACGGCCCCCTATAGCTTTGTCTGGGGCAACGTCGCCACGGGATCGTACGTTGTTACCGCCAAGGCCTACGACAATCAAACCGGTATTACCACGTCTAGTGCGGTCAATCTGACAGTGGCGGCGACCGGCACGCCCCTTACCTTTGCGCAACATATCGATTCATACACATACAACTTTAGTGGTGGAATCAGAACCCCGGTGGGGTTGGCCACGGGCGACTTCACCGGGGATGGCAAACCTGACCTCGTGGTTAGCTCTGACGAGAGTACGGTGTCGAACGTCATTCTTCCCGGCCTCGGCAACGGCACTTTCGGTGTGAATCCAGTCGGCATTGGAGGCGATGCCGACATGAGCATCGCCGTGGCCGATTTCAACGGTGATGGAAAGCTTGACCTCGCCTATGGTTCGGGCGTGGTGCAAGTCCAGCTGGGAAACGGTAACGGGACAATGCAGCCGGTCACCACGCTACCGGGGGTTACGAATTCTCGCGCCGTCGTCGCGGCCGATGTGAATGGCGATGGAAAGATGGATCTTATCGCCGCCAGGGACGACGGTAACGTCACCGTATTTCTGGGCGTTGGCAACGGCACGTTTCAGACAGGCGTTAACTTTCTTGCCGGCACCTGGTTGGAAGGCGTTGCGGTCGCGGATTTCAACAATGACGGCAAGCTTGATTTGGTCGTGACAAGCTCCGCCGACAACGCCGTGTCAATTCTCCTGGGCAATGGCAACGGGACGTTCCAAGCACCGATACACTTCCCTGTCACCGGGCCTTTCAAAGTGGTTACCGGCGACTTCAACGGCGACGGAAAGATCGACATCGCGGTGGGCCATATCTTTGCGCCGACCGTAACCGTTCTGATCGGCAATGGCAACGGCACATTCCAGCCAGGGGCCGATTTTCCTGCAGGAGGAAACAATTGGAGCCTGGTCGTTGCCGACTTCAACGCTGATGGAAAACTCGATTTGGCGGTGACTAATCAAAACAACAACACCGTGTCGATTCTGGCGGGTAACGGCAACGGGACCTTCAGAGCGCCCGTAACGTTCGTGGTTGGACAATATCCCAGAGGCTTGATCGTGGCCGACCTCAACGGCGACGGCACGCTCGACCTTGTATCCATCAACTATAACGACAGCACGGTATCGGCTCTGCTGAATACGCGGGGCATGACAACGCAAGCTCCCACAATGACCAGTGGCCTGCCACCGGACGGCGTAGGGTCGGCTCCCTACAGTTTTACCTTTACGGCCACCGGCGTTCCGGCACCCACGTTCTCGCTGACTAACGCCTCGTTCACCCCGGGCACGGGTATGTTGCTCGGGAGTAACGGTGTGTTAGCAGCAGGTGTTGCAAGCTCCGGCACCTATACCGGCACGGTAGTAGCCCGCAACGGCGTTGACCCTGACGCCTCGCAAAACTTCATCTTCGTAGTCCCTCGCGTAACCAATACCATTGACTTTCCGCAGCCTGGCGATACGGTGCTGGTGCCTTGTGGACTTTGCGTCTATTCGGACTTCCTTGTTAGCTCGTCCATCCCCGTCGCACCGACGGTCAAATCTCTGACGCCAGCGGTTTGCACGATCTCCACCACGGAAATCGGGCTTCAAACCGGGGTGACCGTGACGCCGGTTGAAGTAGGCACCTGCACGCTACGCGCCGAAGTTTACGGCGCCATCCCCGTTGATCGCAGCTTTCATATTTTTGCCGCGAGTCCGCCACCCGTCCAGCTTACGTCGCCGGTTGACGGTGCCGGATTTGTGGCGCCGGCTACCATCCCCTTGACCGCCACGGTGGCTCCTTCGCCGCCGACGGCGACGATTACCAAGGTCGATTTCCTTAAAGATGGAGTGGTCGTTGGGACGGCAACCACACCACCGTACACGTTGAACTGGACGAACGTTGCCGTTGGCACCTACGCGGTTACGGCTAGCGCTTTCGAGCACTATGTCGATCACGGTGTCGATGTTTACCCCGTAATTTCCTCACTACCCGTGACCCTGGTGGTCACGGCATCCGCGGATCAACCCGCCGTTTCGCTCACGGCACCGGCACCGAATGTCACCTATTTCTTGCCAGCCACCATTTCCCTGGCCGCCAGCGCGACCAATCCCAGCGGGACAATCGCCAAGGTCGATTTCTACAACGGCGCTTTTCTGCTGGCGACCAAGACCACACCGCCATACACGTTCGATTGGAATGTGGTGCAATCCGGCCTCTACACGGTGACCGCCAAAGCAACCAGCGCCCATGGCGTCGTTGCCACTTCGGCGCCCCTGGCTATCCTCGTCGACCCCGGGATGCCGATTCCGCTGGCGCACTATACCTTTGACGATAATTGGAATGTTTCGGGCCTGGTCAAGGAGCCATACGGTTTTCTGGGAGAGCCGCGCGGCAGTGTAGCCCCCGTCGCGGCGCCCGCAGCTGCCCCCAAGGCCGACACCTGTAACGCCGCGAGCTTTAGCGGCGGCACTATCGAAGTGAGCGGTCTATCGGTCGCCCCACAGGCTGCCGCGAAAACCACCGTTGCCTTCTGGATGCGCTGGAATGGCGTCGACGGCGCGATGCCGCTGTCCTGGGCAACGCAAGGGCTGCTGTTCTCCGGGGGAAGCTTCGGGTTTACTACGTTGAATGGCGACGTGTTCGGAGTAAGTTCTACCGGCCTCGCAAATACTTGGCATTACATCGTTGCCGAGTTCACGAATGGTGGTGTTGCCAGCAATCGGCTTTCCATCGACAAGATCCCGCAAGCGCTCACCCAGCGCGCGGGTACACCGATTCTCGCAAATGCAGTGGTCAGCGGCGCACTTCGGTTTGGTGGGCAGTACGGGACGACGACAAACCGATTCGGCGGGCTGATCGACGAAGTGTGGCTGTTCAACAGTGTCCTGAGCCCGGCTTACGTCAATGCGCTGTACGCGAGTGCAAGCCCCTGTGCGCCAGTCTCAGCCATTATTGTATTACCGGGCAGCAATGCCGTGTATGAAGCGCCCGCCACCATCGACGTCGTAGTTGTCGCTACGAGTCAGAACAGCGTTATCACCCAATTCGATTATTACGACGGTGGAGTCTTCATCGGGACCCGGCAGCCGGGGTTTGGGTTTTCGTTGGCGAATTTGCCCGCGGGAACGCATACGTTCACGGTTAAGGCGACCGATGCGACGGGAGCGTTTGCCACATCCAGTCCGGTGACTGCTACGGTCGCCGCGCTTGCTGGCGCATCGACCGTTGCGCTTGCAACACCGGCGCAAGGGGGGACGTTCTACACGTCGGGAACGATACATTTTGGCGCGACGGCGACTCCCGCTCCCAGCTACAACATCACAAGAGTCGAGTTCTATGCGAACGGCCAGGAGATCGGATGGTCGACGACGGCGCCGTACGATTTCACGTGGACTTATCCAACGGCAGGAACGTACACGATCACTGCGCACGTCACCGACAACGCAGGATTGGTCACAATCTCGGCGCCGATTACGATTACGGTGATAGCAGGCGCACCGGCAATTACCTACTACTACAACGATGTCGCAGGAACGCCCATCGCCGCCACGGATCAGAGTGGCAATCTGCTATGGGATGAGACGTATGCGCCGTACGGCGCGCGCTATTCCAACGAGGACACGGGAACCCAGAATGGTCTTTGGTATACCGGGAAAGCGACGGAGGATGTGACCGGCCTTAGTTACTATGGCGGGCGGTGGTATAGCCCTACCATGGGAAGGTTCTTCAGTGTCGATCCGCAACGGTTCGATGACAACAGCCCACTCTCTTTCAATCGCTACGCCTATGGCAATAATAATCCGTATAGATTTGCGGACCCCGACGGCAATTTCGTAGTACCGATCATCTTGTTAGCGGCTGCAGCTTGGACGGTGTACGAGCTGTCACCATACTCGATGCCACAGGTGGCGCCCAATTCGGGCGCGGTGGCACCCGCACCAGCGCCATGGGAGCTCGTAGGAGCAATTGCCGGCAGCGTACGCGCGATCACTAGTATGGCAGCTCGGGTGACGGCAAGAGCTAGTACAGAAGCCGTGGAGGCGGCGACGTCTGGAGAAACTAAATTCACCGCAGCGGGAAGACTAGCTCACGATGCAACGCCACCACCTGAAGGCTTTGAACCCAATGTGCGAGTGCCTGGGACTCGAATGCGCATGGATGGATACAATCGAGATACCAAACAGGTTTGGGAATTGAAACCAGATAACGCTCGCGCGATCACTCGTGGAGAAAAACAGCTAGACAAGTATTGCAGAGCGTGCGACGCCTCCGAACTCGGCTCCGGCCACACTTCTCTGCCTGTGCAAACTTACAATCCCAAAGACTTTCTTCCGTGAACATGACTACAGCCCAAAAGGAAAGATGGATTCAGCCAGGACAGTTTTCACTAATCCTGCCAGCAAATTGGCTCGTCTCGCAAACAGACCGCTATACTGAAATCAGGCCAAAAGCTGGCGATGGCGCGATCCATATCTCTTCATTCAATAGACCGCATCCGGCCGAACCGTCCCCCGATGATGCGGCGCTGTTGGTAGAGAATTTTGCTCGCAAAAATCAGCTCAAGGCCAAAGTAGCACTCCGGTGTGCAACTAAGGTGGACGAATGCAGTTGCATCGGACACTTTTCAGGAAGTGGGCTGGGAGCTCAACCATCGCTCTGGGTGTTAAAGGCTTCCGTCGGAATCGGAAATGCGGCATTGGCATCGTTTTGCCTGGATGACGCAATGGCGAAATCATATGATGAAGGCATGGCAATATTAGCGAGCCTAAGAATTGAGCAGGCGCATGAAAATCAATAAAACGTTGGTACTTTTAGCCGCCCTCGTGATCGCAGTAAGGTGTGGATTATTGGTCGCCGCCGGACCACTACCTGGCTATTACCAAGATACGGGCTTGATCCCTAATCGAAGCACCGTCAACTATAACCTAGACGAGCACATCGACCCGTTTACGGGAATGTTGCAGCTACATCACACAGACGCGATATTCCCCGGCAATGGCGGCTTTGACCTTGTGTTGCAACGATCATTTAACAGCCCAACATCGACGTTCGGATTTTCGTCGGATACGACCTCCTACAACAAGACGCCCAACGTCGGCGTCGGTTGGAGTTTATTTATTGGCGGTCGCCTATACGCGGGCAGTGCTTGCTCTGGCTCCGACAAGCAAATGGTTTTCGAAACGCCTGACGGCGGCCGACAAGCGCTGATGAGCACCGGTCTAGGCGATTTTCTGTCGGCGACGCGTTGGCGGGCGGTTTGCGCCGGTGGCGGCGTGCAGGTATACGCCCCGAATGGCACGCGATATGACATGCTTCAGATCATCGCGGAAGGGATCCCGAACACGATACAAGGAGCCTCCTTCTGGTATCCCACCCACATCGAAGACCGCAACGGCAACTACGCCAACTTTTCCTATGGAGTCCAGGGCGCGTATACATTACTCAATAGCATAAGCGCTTCCGATGGTCGAACGATCACTTTTACCTACGTGCCCGCCGGCGTCTTGTATTTGCTCGATCACGTAACGACTACACAAGGCAGCTGGTATTTTGATTACGATGTTGCCTTCAGCAACCTCTCAGGCCTAGGTGTTGCCTATTTGCTGCGGCAAGTGCGGCCGCCAACCGGTGCTTACTGGCAATATTTTTACAATCCGTGCCCGAACGCAGGGGCCGGGTCCTGCTCCATTTCTCAGATGAATTACCCCGAGGGCGGTAGCATCAGTTACACGTACGCGCTTGTGAATTTTCACGATGGCCCAAACAGTTCGTCAGTCGTGGCATCCAAGACAGCCAACCACGCCATCGGCATAGCCGGGCCGCCGTCAAACTATGTCACGCAGTTCACGTATACGCCGGGCGGTACGGGCGTTGAAGATGTAACGACACTGACGAACGTGCTGGGTACGATCACCTATAACCATATCGGCTTTTCGACTGCCGCTTCTGGTTCAGCATGGAAGATCGGCCTGCTGAGCTCGCGGACCATGAAAACTCCCAACGGCACAACGCTGCAGACTGAAACCTACACCTGGGACAAGCAGCAGATTTCGCCATTCCCGATGAACCGGGGCTATGGCGTGTTGGACTCGGTCACCAACGCGCCACTGTTGACCCAACACGTGGTCTCGCGTAACAACAGCTCGTACACCACGGCATATTCGAATTTCGATGCCTACGGCAACGCACAAACCGTGGCCGAAACTGGTGAAAGAAACCACACCACGACCCGTGCTTTCTACGTGGATACGACGAAATGGATTCTTAACTTCCCAGCCAACGAGAGCACGACGGGGATTGGTGCCATCACCAGGCAGTTCGACCCCAAAGGCAATCTGACCAATGAGACCCGATATGGGGTGCCAACCGTTTTGACGTACTCCTCGACCGACGGCACCGTCCTTAGCCGGACCGATGCAAACGGCCACGGCACCTTGTTTAGCAGTTATAGCAAAGGCATTCCCCAGATCGAGCAGCGCCCTCAGGCAGTGACCATCAATCGAACGGTGGACGCTGCGGGGAATGTGACTTCACAGACCGACGGTGCTGCCCATATCTACGGCTACAGCTACGATTCGCTCCGCAGGCTGACGAGCAAAACGCCGCCAATCGGCACACCCACAACGACGGTCTGGACCGGCAATGCGCTGCGGCAGTCGACGCGCGGCTCCTATGTTGAGTCGATGCTAGTAGACGGTGTGGCCAATCCCTACATGGTGACCAGGGCAGGTATTCGCTCGGCCTTCGCCCACGATGTAATGAGTAACCGTACGGTCGAGTCCCTCCCGGGGGACGTTTACGACCAGCCGGACGGCACGGTTCTCGTGTCGGGCTCCGTCTACGTCCGGGATATTCTTGGTCGAGCGACCAAGATCACGAACAGCGATGGTACGTTCCGGACCCTGACCTACACTGGCAACCTCGTTTCGCAAGTGGATGAACGGAACCTCACCACAATCTACCACTACGCGGCCTTTGGGGATCCTGACCGCAAGTTTTTGGTGGGGATAGACTTGCCGACCGGAAATAACATGACGATCGGTCGGGATGATCTGGGGAATATCACGTCGGTGACCCAGGGTGGAGTGACGCGAACATACCACTACAACGGTTCGTATTTCCTTACCTCAATCGACGATCCGGAGACAGGGACAACCACCTTTGGTCGCGACGCCGTCGGCAATATGACCAGCCGGACCGTCAATGGCCGGATGACCGCCTTCGTCTACGATGGCCTGAACCGTCTCACTACCATCACCTATCCCAGCGGACCGCCGGTCAATATCACCTACTTTGGCAATGGGCGGACGGCGTCCGTCAGCAATGGCATTGCGACCAGATCGTACGTCTACGATGCGAACGCAAACCTAACATCGGAAACGCTAACGGTTGGATCACAAGTTTTCACTACGACTTATACTTACAACGGCAACGATGCGCTGTCGGCTATTACCTATCCTCGAACCAACGAAGTCATTACCTATAACCCAAACAGCCTGGGTCGCCCAACGACCGCGACCCCATTCATCACCGGCGTCACCTATTTCGATTCAGGCAATGCGAAGCAGATAGTCTACGCGAGCGGCGTGACTATGAATCTCCAGGAAAACTCTCGCCAATGGCCGTCAAGCTTGGCGGCAGGTAAAGGCGGTGCGATCCCTAACTTCGTGGACAAGTCCTATCACTACGATACAACAGGGAACGTTAGCAGCATCATTGACGCAGTGGATCCATCCCAGTCGCTAGCGATGCTTTATGACCCGATCAATCAGCTAACCAGTGTGGCTGGTCCGTGGGGCAGCTCCCTAATGTCCTATGATCCAGTCGGCAATATCACCACCTATGTGGTCGGTCAGCAAACGGGTAACTACTTGTACAGCAGCAATCGGTTGACGTCGATGAATGCGCAGCAGTTTTCGTATGATGGTTATGGCAATGTCACGTCCGATGGGCATCACGCATTCCAGTATGACGATGCGTCAAATCTGACCTGTGTCGATTGTGGCGGTGGGAGCGAAATCGACTACGCTTACGATGGAAACAACCGTCGGGTGTCGCGCACTAAAGCGGGGGTGACGACCTATTATGTCCACGCGTCCAACGGCGACTTGCTGCTCGAGTACACACCGTCGACGGGAGTGACGCTTGAACACATCTACTTGAACGGTAAGCGGATTGCTACAAAAAGACTGCCGTAACATTGAGCGCCAAAGGTAGTTTCTTAAGGAGTGCGGGCGGTAGTAGAGAAAGAATGATTTTGGCTCCAAATGCGGGCTCAAGCCGCCATTAAAGGCAGCATTCATCCGCGTAGGACAAGATAGCCAGCCACGCCCGGATATCACGAAGCGCCGAGCGGCGCATTCAGGCGTGACAGGGTCACTGCTGCACCAGCGAGCATTCCGGCGGCGCCGACGAGAGTAAATATCGCCCGACGTCTGGCGCGAGACTGACCGCCGTAGCGGTGGGCGGCAAGGCCGCAACGATGCCTGAAAGGGCGACGAGCGCGGCAAACGTCAGCACGGATGACGCAACGTGACTGCCGAATTGGACGACGGTAGTCTTGGACGTAGATTCCCAGGTTTTGATCTAGCCCCGTAATGTGAATGCCGGCCACCGGCTCTCCGCCAGTTCGAACCGGCGTTATCTCCCGAAGCGCCACTCTCTCTCCCTTCCCGAACCGTCCTACGCCCAAATCAGACGGCGTCTGATGGCGGCGCTTTCCCGGGCAGTCGATAGTAGCGCCACAAACGCGACCAGTACCTCCCAGGCTTCTCTTTCGCGTACACCAAAGGAAATACGATGGATCACACGACCTCGCTCGGCGGCAGTCTCACATCCGGTGCCCGACCCAATCCGGCTAACAGCAATTCACCGAACGCGAATCCTGCGAGTGCCAGACTCGAAGATGCGGCGCAAACGGCGCACCAGGCAACCGACAAGATTGCAGACAAGGCCTCGGCCCAGGTAGACCGTGCCAGCGGCGCGGCGCATCGGGCGGTAGACAACGCGGCCGGCGCAGCATCTTCCGCCGCGGAATGGGCTTCGAGTATTCCCGAACAGGCGAAGCAGGTTCAGGCGCAGCTCATGGAAGCCGCGAGCGCTTCGATACGCGCGCGCCCAATCGTCACCGCCGTCGGCGCGCTCTTCGTAGGCTATCTGCTCGGTCGTCTCGCGCGGCGATAACCCGGCGACGCAGTGCGGACTTTGCTCTCAGTGTGGACGCAAAATGGGCCACGCGATCGAGAGTCTTGCCTCGTGGCCAATCGATGATGGGTTCTAAGGTCACGCGACTCCTGGCCGCCGGCTCGGTTGCCTGTCTGGCGGCAATGGCGGCCTCGGCCCAGGTCGTTGATGCGGAACAACACGCGGA
>Ga0068855_100007087_pt1 | contig 13597 bp, 14 predicted proteins | sample KBSCornC52_FD_66592 | JGI IMG/M metagenome (GOLD analysis project Ga0068855, IMG submission 66592) | Corn rhizosphere microbial communities from Kellogg Biological Station, Michigan, USA - KBS Corn C5-2 | ecosystem: Host-associated > Plants > Roots > Rhizosphere > Soil ... | reverse complement strand
CGAGCTCGCGCGAGGCGCGAAACGCCTCGGTGAGGTCGCCGCCCTCGGGATAGGTGACCAGGTCGAGGATGGAAAGGGCGGTGTCTTCGAGTTTCTTCATCGCTGCACCTCAAACGAAAACGGCAGCCCGCAGGCTGCCGTTCGATGCCGTGAGTCGACGACTCAGCCGATCGGGCGGATCGCGACCGCCTGCTTGCCCTTGGGACCGTCCTTCACCTCGAACTCGACCTTCTGGTTCTCCTTGAGGGTCTTGAAGCCGCTGCCCTGGATCTCGGAGAAATGGGCGAAGAGGTCCTCGCCGCCGCCGTCGGGTTTGATGAAGCCGAAGCCCTTGGAGTCGTTGAACCACTTCACGGTACCGGTGCTCATTGCGCTTCCTTTCGATGAAAAACCCCGGAAACCCCCCAGGGACGGGGCCAGCGACAAAAGGAACGCAAGGCGGGAACTGAAGTTAGAACGCCGGAGTAACGGCGGTACCTGGAGTCACTGCTCACGGTGCCTCTTCACTGCGAGCCGTATTATACGCAATCGCAGTTCCGCGCATTTCGTCCGTCCACCCCTCCATGAAGACCATCTGCGCCCTCGTTCTCGCGGCCGCGCTCGCCATCCCGGCGCTGCCTTCGCTGGTTCCTTCGGTCCACGCGCGGGAGCGCGAATCCGCGTCGCCGCGCGCCGTGACGCCGCGCGGGCCGCTCACCGCTTCCGAGCAGGGCGTCGTGAAGCTCTTCGAGCAGGCCGCGCCCTCGGTCGCCTACATCAACACGGAGCGCGTGGAGCTCACCGGCTTCTTCGGTCCCCAGGTCTACCAGGGCGCGGGCAGCGGCTTCGTCTGGGACGATCGCGGGCACATCGTCACCAACTACCACGTGGTGGAGGACGCGCGCAGCGTGCGCGTGCAGCTCGGCGGCAAGACCTACGATGCGAGCGTGATCGGCGTGGCGCCCGACTACGACCTCGCGGTGGTGAAGCTCGCGCGCGTTCCGAAGGGATTGAAGCCGCTCGCGATCGGCACCTCCGCGGACCTCAAGATCGGGCAATCGGTGTACGCCATCGGCAATCCATTCGGGCTGCAGCGCACGCTCACCTCGGGCATCGTGAGCGCGCTCGACCGGCACCTTCCCACCACCGAGACGCTCGAGGTCGTGGGCGTGATCCAGACCGATGCCGCGATCAATCCGGGCAACTCCGGCGGGCCGCTCCTCGACAGCGCCGGGCGCCTCATCGGCGTGACGAGCGCGATCAAGTCGCCCGTCGGCGCGTCGAGCGGCGTCGGCCTCGCGATTCCCGTCGACCTCGTGAACCGCATCGTGCCGCAGCTCATCGCGCACGGCCGCGCTGCGCTGCCCAGCATCGGCATCGTGCCGGTCGATCCGGACCTCGTCGCGAGCGCCGGCATCAACGGCGTGGTGATCGCGCGCGTGCAGCGCGGCTCTCCCGCGGCGCAGGCGGGACTCAAGCCGCTCGACCCGCGCACCGGCGACCTGGGCGACGTGATCGTCGCCGTGAACGGCCACGGCGTGGAGTCGCTGCCGGCGTTCGGCGCGGAGCTCGACCGCGTCGGCATCGACAAGGACGCCGACCTCACCGTGATCCGCGACGGCAAGGAGCGCCATGTGCGGGTGAAGATCGTGGCGCGCGAGCGTTGAGCGGGCTTTGAAATCCCATGGGAACGAAAGCGATTCCCAAAGAGATCTTCAGTTCGGCGAAAGCAGCGCCGTGTAGCCTCGATCGTGCTGTCTTTCACAGGACGGTCACTAGGTTCGGAGTGCCCAGGAATGAACCCCCTCGGCGCTCCGTTTTTTTTGCGCCCTAGAATCGTTCCATGGACGCTGAGCGCTGGGACATCTTCTGCCGCGTCGTCGACAACTTCGGCGACGTCGGCGTCTCCTGGCGCCTCGCGCGCCAGCTCTCGGTGGAGCACGGCAAGCGCGTGCGCCTGTGGCTCGACGACCTCACCGTGCTCGCGAAGCTGCGCCCGGAGATCGACCGCGCATACGACCTGCAGCGCCTCGAGGGGGTGGAGGTGGCGCGCCTCGCCGAGCCGTTCGTGGTGGACGAGGTGGCCGACGTCGTGGTCGAGACCTTCGGCTGCGAGCCGCCGGAGCCCTACGTCCACGCCATGGCGCTCCTCGAGCGCAAGCCGCGCTGGGTGAACCTCGAATACCTGAGCGCCGAGGACTGGGTCGAGGGGAGCCACGCGCTTCCCTCGCCCAACCCGCGCCTGCCGCTCGTGAAGCATTACTTCTTTCCCGGATTCACGCCGCGCACCGCGGGCCTGCTGCGCGAGCACGGGCTGCTCGAGCGGCGCGATGCGTTCCGCGCGGACGCCGGCGCGCAGGTCGCGTTCTGGCGTTCGCTCACCGGCCGCTCGCCGCCCGCGAATGCGCTCAAGGTGAGCGTCTTCGCCTATGCCGGAGCGCCGTTCGAGGGCCTGTGGCGCAGCGTCGCGAGCTATCCCGGCCCGGTGTGGCTGGTCGCGCCCGAGGGAGCCGCGGCCACGGCGCTCGCGCGCCACGGCGCGCCCGCGAACGCCATCCGGCGTAACGGCATCGACGGCGGCGCGCGCCGCGAAGCGGAAGTGGTCGTCGTTCCGTTCCTGCCGCAGGATCGCTACGACCTGCTGCTGTGGGCGTGCGACGTGAACTTCGTGCGCGGCGAGGATTCGTTCGTGCGCGCGCAGTGGGCGGCGCGACCCTTCGTCTGGAACATCTACCCGCAGGAGCAGGGCGCCCATCGGGTGAAGCTCGCCGCGTTCCTGCGCCGCTACACCGAGGGACTCGACCGGGTGCGCACCGCCGCGGTCACCAGCCTGTGGGAGGCGTGGAACGAGCGCGACGGCGACGAGCCGCAAGGCCGAGCCCGGCTCACGGAAGCATGGGCCGCGTTCGCGGCGCGCCGCGAGGCGCTCGAGGGGCACGCCGCGGCGTGGTGCGAGCGCCTGGCGCAGCAGCGGGACCTCGCGGAGCAGCTGGTGGATTTCGCGGACAACGTGCTAAAATAAAAGGCTTTTCGATAGGAAGAGGTAAGCGGGAACGGTGTTGGAGCGGACCCAGGCGGCCGCTCGACAGCAGCGAGCAGGAACGGTGTTGGAGCGGACGGAAGGCAGACCCCTTTCAAGGGCCGCCGCTCGACACCATCGGGCAAAGTTCGCTTTCCTCCCTCACTGCCTGGCAGAGGGTCGGAGTGAAGGTCGCAACTTCCCCGACTTGATAATCGGCGCGCGCGCCTCACATGGATCGCGGCGCCCCACGAACGCAACGGATGGAATCATGAAAATCGCTCAGGAACTGCGCAGCGGCAACGTGATCATGGTGGGCAAGGATCCCATGGTCGTGCTCAAGGCGGAATACAACAAGGGCGGCCGCAACGCCGCCACGATGAAGCTCAAGCTCAAGAACCTCCTCACCGGCTCCAACACGGAGACCGTGTACAAGGCCGACGAGCGCTTCGAGCTCGTCATGCTGGAGAAGAAGGAGGTGACCTTCTCCTACTTCGCCGATCCGATGTACGTCTTCATGGACACCGACTACAACCAGATCGACATCGAGAAGGAAAACCTCGGCGACGCGGTGAACTACCTCGAGGACGGCATGACGGGCGAGGCGCTCTTCTACGAGGGCCGCGCGATCTCCTTCGAGCTGCCGACCACCATCGTGCGCGAAGTGATCTACACGGAGCCCGCGGTGCGCGGCGATACGTCGGGCAAGGTGCTCAAGCCCGCGAAGCTCAAGACCGGCTTCGAGGTGCAGGTGCCGGCGTTCTGCGCGACCGGCGACCGCATCGAGATCGACACCCGCACCCACGAGTACAAGCGGCGCGTGAACGCGTAAGCCGGCCGGGAAACATCGCCGCGGTTGGGCTGGCCGCGGCAAGGTCGTGCAGCGGAAACGAGGACACTAGCCCGCCGCCGGGCCGCTCACTTCCACCGCGAGGCCACCCAGGCGCTTTGAGCGTTCGACTTTCACCTGGAGCCCGTGCGTCGCGGCGATGCGGCGCACGATCGACCATCCGAGGCCGCTGCCGTTCTCGCCGGTGCCCGCGACGCGAAAGAATCGCTCGCCGAGGCGGCGCCGTTCCGGCTCGCCCATGCCTGGGCCGCTATCCTCCACGCGCAGCACTACGTGCTCGTTCATGTGCTGCGCTCCTACCTCGACCTTGGCACCGCGCGGCGCGTAGCGCACGGCGTTGTCGACGAGGTTTCGCGCGAGGACGCCGAGGAGCGTCTCCTCGCCGCGGACGGGACAGGCGCCCTCGGCACGGAAGTCGAGCGCCTGGTCCTTGGCGATGGCGCGCGGCGCGAGCTCGGCTACGGCGCGCCGCGCGACCGAGGCGAGATCCACGAGCGTCATCTCGCCGCCGCTCGCGGCTTCGAGGCGCGACAGGGTGAGCAATTGTTCGACGAGCCGCACCAGCCGGTCGCAACCGGCGAGCGTGCCTTCGAGCGCGCGCCGCCGCTGCGCGTCGTCGGTTTCCGCGAGCGCCACCTGCGCCTGCGCCCGGATCGCGGCGATGGGCGTGCGCAGCTCGTGCGCGGCGTCCGCCGTGAAGCGGCGCTCGCTTTCGAGCAGGGTGCGGATGCGCTCGAAAAGCCGATTGAGCGCGGCGACGACGGGTGCCACCTCGAGGGGTGCATCGGGCAAGGCCACGGGCTCGAGCGCCTGCGGCTCGCGGCGGTCGAGCGTCATCCCAAGGCGTCGAAGCGGCGCCACGCCGCGCCGCACCGCCCACCACGCGCCCAGGCCCAGCGTCGGAAGCGCGAGCGCGAGCGGCCACAGTGCGCCGCGCAGCGCTGCGAGGAGGATCGAGGAACGCGAAGCGACCTGCTCGCCCACGTAGACCTGCACGTCGTTCTCGCGCCCCTGCGTGGAGAACACGCGCCAATCCACGCCGTCGATGCGCACGGTGCGAAAGCCGTCATGGAATCGCCCGGGTTCGAGCATCGGGTGGCGCGGCGCGTTCTCGGAGCGCAGCACGAGCCGTCCCTCGTGGAAGACCTGGAACGCGACCTTCGGCGCGTAGCGATGCAGCGACGGCGCATCGACCTCGTGCTCCTCCTCGATCCCGTGCGCCTGCTGAACGACGAGGAGCGCCGCGGCCTGCGCGAGGTGGCCGTCGAGGAGCTCGTCGAGCTCGTGGCGCGCGTCGAGCCACGTGGCGAGCGCGGTGGCCACCCACACGGTGGCGACGAGCCCGAGCACCAGCGCGAGCACTCGTCCCCGGAGCGAGCGGATCATCGCGCGCGCTCGTCGCGCGGCAGGATGTAGCCGATGCCGCGCACGGTGCGGACCAGCTCCGCACCGAGCTTGCGCCGCAGGTTGTGCACGTGGACCTCCACCGCGTTGCTCTCCACTTCCTGCCCCCATCGATACAGGTGGCGCTCGAGCTGCTCGCGGCTTAGCACGCGGCCCGCGTTGAGCATGAGCGCGTGAAGGAGGTCGAACTCGCGGGCCTGGAGCGTCACCTCGGCGCCGTCCTTGCGCACCGCGCGCGCTGCCGGATCGAGCACCACGCCGTGCGCCTCGAGGCGTTCCTCGGGTCGGCCATGGGCGCGTCGCACCAGGGCGCGAAGGCGCGCCGCGAGCTCGTCCACGTCCACGGGCTTCAACACGTAGTCGTCCGCGCCGCTGTCGAGCCCCCGCACGCGATCGGGCACGGTATCGCGCGCGGTGAGCACGAGGAGCGGCGTCGCAACCCCTGCGCGGCGCACGTGCGCGAGGACATCGAGCCCGTCCTTGCGCGGCAGGCCGAGGTCGAGCACCGCGGCCTCGTGGTTGCGCGCGCGCAGCTCGCGCTCCGCCGCCTCGCCGTCGCGCACCCAGTCCACCTGGAAGCCGCGCTGCCCGAGGCCGGCCTTCAGGCCGTCGCCCAGCAGCGGGTCGTCTTCGGCTAGCAGTATTCGCATGGCCCCATTGTGGGCGGCGCCGTCATTCGCGGTGCTGATGATGCGCAAATCCCTGGTGTTTCGGGTTCGGGCCGGGGACTGCGCCGCCGCCGAGCTGCGACCCCCAGAACCAGAGCACCGCTGCGAGCATGACCGCCGCGACGCTGCGCCAGGTCTTGCGCACGCCTTCGGCGGGCGACGCGGCCTTCCGGCCGTGCACCATGGATGCGACCAGGTTCTCGCGATGGACGATGCAGCCGAGGGCGACGCCGGCGACGTGCACGGCGATCACGGCGAGCATCGCGGTCGCGATCGCCTCGTGCGCTTCCTCGAGCCAGCGGCCTCCGAGCTCGTTGTACGTAGCCCATCCCGAGAACGTCACGAGCGCCGCGAACCCGAGGAGCGCGACGATCGCGACGGCGCCCGCGGGATTGTGCCCCGCGTGGTGCTCGGGACGGCCGCGCAGGATCGAGCCCACGTACCGGGCGACGGCGCGCGGCCCGCGCACGAAGCTCGCAAACCGCGCATGGCGCGTGCCTACGAGCCCCCACAAGAGGCGGAAGGCGACGAGGCCCGCCATGGTGTAGCCGAGCGTCACGTGCACGAGCCGCCAGCGCTCGCTTTCGGCGGTGAGCCAGGCGCCGGCGAAGCACAGCACCATGAGCCAGTGAAGGACGCGCACCGGCGCGTCCCAGACCAGGATTCGCCGGCAGGCCCCGGACGTGCCCGCCTCAGCGCGGGATTCGAACGTCGTGCTCATGGAAGATTCCTTTCTCGGCGCCGGCGTGGCAAGCGGCGCAGTTGGACGGCCTCTCGACCGAGGGCCGCCGCCAGGTTTGCGATGGGATCTCGCGGTGCTCGTGGAGGAACCACGCCGAGCGAGTGATGCGGTTCTCGGCGGGAGCCGCCCCGCGCAGTGCGCTCCCGGCATTCGCCTCGAGCCAGGCGCCGATGGCCGATGTCGTCGCCGGTTCGAGCGAGGCGTCCGTACCGAAGTGGCGCGAGAGGCCGCCCATCAGCTCGCGCCACGAAGCGGCGGGCAGCAGCCGCGGCGCGAAGGGGACATGGCAGGAGCCGCATTCCTGGCTGTACTGCGGCAGGGGCACCGGGCCGCCGTGCTTTCCCTCGTGCTCGCCGGCGATCGCGAGGGCCGGGGCGACGACCATCATGACGGTCGCGAGAGCGGTGCCGATTTTCACGCGGCGCCTCATGGCTTCAGGCTGAGAAGCCACGCGATGACGTCAGCCTTCTCGGCGGTCGTGCACTCGCGGCCCATCACGTCGTTGCAGTTGCGGCGGAACCATTTTTCGACGCGCACGGAATCCGTGAAGCGTTCCGCGTCGAAGGCGGGCGCGAGCGGCGCAATGGTCTTCCCCGTGGACGCATGGCGCCCGGCGCCGGTCGGGATGTCGCCGTGGCAGGAGCTGCAGCTCCATTCCCGTCCGTGGCGGGCGGTGAAGAGCGCGCGTCCTCGCTCGGCAAGGGGGACGGAGCCTGCCTGCGCGGAGTAGCGCGAGAGCAGCTCGATCGGCGTGGCGGCCTGCGCGGTCGCGGCGAGCGTGGCGTGCATCGCGAGCGCCGCGATGGCGATGCGGAGAAGCATGCGATTCATGGAAACCTCCTCGGTCCCAATGATCGCGGACGCGTCTTAGCGAATTCTTAATGGAGGAGGCGACCGGCCGCCGTTGGCGGCCGCAAGACAACGTGCGCCTGCCGGGCTTGCGCTTGTCGCCGGACGCAGGCCTTCGCATTTCCGTTACCATCCGGCCATGGCACTCAAGCGACCCGCGTGGAAGGACGGCACCGTCGTCGTGCTCGAGCACGACTCGAGGGTGCTTCGTGACAACGCGCTGCGAGACCCGCATGTGCGCAAGCTCGCCGTGTGGCTCCCGCCGCAATACGACGAGGGCGCCGCGCGCGGGCGCGGCCGGCGTTTTCCGGTGCTCTACGACCTCGTGGGCTTCACCGGCTCGGGGCTCTCGCACATCGCGTGGAAGAACTTCAGCGAGAACGTGCCCGAGCGCGCCGCGCGCCTCGTGCACGAGCGGCGCATGGGCCCGGCGATCCTGGTGTTCCCCGACTGCTTCACGGCGCTCGGCGGCAATCAGTACGTGAATTCATCCGCGGTCGGGAACTACGCCGACTACCTCACGAAGGAGATCGTGCCGTTCGTGGATCGCGAGTTCCGCACGCTCGCCTCGCGCGAGCATCGCGGCTGCTTCGGCAAGTCCTCGGGCGGCTACGGCGCGATCGTGCACGGCATGAAGTACGCATCGACGTGGGGTGCGATCGCGGATCACTCGGGCGACGCGTACTTCGAGTTCGTCTATGGACACGACTGGCCCAACACGCTGAACGAGCTCGCCCGGTATCGCGCGCGTCCGGCGAAGAACGGCCCCTACGATGTGCTCAGGATGGAGAAGGGCGCGGGCCGCGGCCTCGACGACGGGCGCGTGCGCCGATTCCTCGAGGCGGTGTGGTCGAAGCCCAAGCTCTCGATGGCGGAGGGCCACGGCATCATGAACCTCTGCATGGCCGCGACCTACGATCCGGATCCGCGCGCGCCGAACGGCTTCCGCCTACCGTTCAACCTCGAGACCGGCGAGCTCCTGCCGGAACGGTGGAAGCGCTGGCAGGCGAACGACCCGGTGAACCTCGTGGAGAAGCACCGCGCGAACCTACGGAGCCTCAAGGGCATCTACATCGACTGCGGCTCGCGCGACCAGTACCACATCCAGTACGGTTCGCGCATCCTCTCCAAGCGCCTGGCGAAGGCCGGCATCGCGCACACCTACGAGGAATTCGACGACAACCATTCCGACATCGACTACCGGATGGACGTGTCGCTGCCCTTCCTCTACCGCTCACTGAAGCCGTGACGAAAAAGGGGTCAGATCCCTTTTTTCCACGCGGAAAAGGGATCTGACCCCTTTTTCCTGCGCCAGACCGAGGGCGGCTTGCGGAATGCGCGCCGGAAGGCGTGCGAGAACGCGCTCGCCGATTCGTATCCCGCCTGGTGCGCGATGGATTCGATGGAACGCGGCGTCGCGAGCAGCGATTCCGCCGCGACCTGCAATCGCCAGCGCGTGAGGAAGGCGATGATCGGCTCGCCCATCACCTCGCCGAAGCGCTCCGCGAGAGCGCTCCTCGAAAGCCCGACCTGGCGGCCCAGGCGCTCGACGGTCCACGGCTCCGCGGGACGCCCGTGGACCAGCGCGAGCGCGCGCCCCACGTAGCGATCGTCGAGGCCCGCGAGCCACCCCTTCCCGCCGGGGGGCATCGCGTGGACGTGCCGGCGCAGGGCCTCGATCAGGACGAGCTCGGCGAGGCGCTCGCGCTTCGCGCCTTCGCCCGCCGGCGGCGCATCGCTCGCCGACAGATGCAGGCCGAGCGCGCCGTTGAGCCAGTTGAGGGCGGGAGCGCCGAGGAGGTCGGCGGTCACCAGGCCGGGAAGCGAGGCGAGCAACGGCTCGGCGAGGTGGCGCTCGCAGGTGACCGCGATGGAGATCCAGCGCGACGGCGCGCCGCTCCGGCCGACCGGCACCGGCATGAGCTCGCCGGCGACGGGGCTGCGCAGGAGCGAGGAGAGCGCAACGGCATCCGCATCGAACGCGGTGGCGAGGAGGTGCGCGTCGCCGTGCGGGAGGAACGCGAGCGTCCCGGCGCGAAGGCGCGCATCCTCGCTTCCGGCCACGCGCACCGAGCACTCGCCTTCGAGCATGAGATGCGCGCGGGCGATGGAGCCGCTCGCCGGAATCGAGACGCACCATCCGCCGCGCCCGTGCGCATCGATCACGATGTCCGCGCAGAAGCGTGCGAGCCGCAGCACTTCGGAGAGAGCGTCCATGTGCGGGGACGGGGGGACTGATCGCGAGGCGCGGATCGCGTCCGCGCGTCAGTGGAAGTGCGCCGCCTGCGTGTCCGCCTCTTCCGGAAGCTCCGCGTGCACGATCTCGGCCTCGCCGTTCGCGAAGAGCGGCGCTCCGCAATCCTCGCAGTACTCCGGCGTGAAGGTTCCAGGCAGCTTCTTCACCTCGGTCACGCCGCTCTCGTTCAACTGCGCCATCACCTCGTCGAGCGGCCCGGGATGCGCGGTCTCGTCCTCGCGCCCGTAGAGCGGCCACACCACGCCGTGCGCGACCTCGGTGTCGCCCATCAGCGAGAAGGCGACGCGGTACTCGTCGACGCGCTCCTCGCCGAACCCCGCCACCACGGCCTGCAGGTCGGTGGGCTTCACCTTGAGCGCATTCTCGAGGAAGGCCACCGCCGCGCGGATGCCGAACGGACGCACGCGCCGGTCCGACTCGCGGCAGTTCACGTAGTACGCATCGGGGAGCAGGCACTCGAACACGCAGCCGGGAAGGAGCTTCGCGATCGTGGGACGCGCCTGCGCGATCCATTGCTCGAGGCTGCCGGCGCGACCGGCATGCCCCGAGGCGTCCTCCTGCCAGCGGAAGAGCGCGTGGCCGCGCGGCACGGCGGCGCAGCCGATGAGGAAGCGCGTGTCGGCGAGGAGCTGCGCGGTCTCGGGAAGGCGCGCCAGCTCGAGCTTGGGCGTCTCGCCCGCGATCGCGGCATCGGCGAGCTTCGCCGCGAGCCGGCGCAGCTCCGAGAAATGCCGCGGCAGCTGGTCGATCGAATAGAGATACGGCACCAGCGTCGCGCGCGCTTCGTCGGAAAGCACGTGCGCGCGAAGCTGGACGAGGAGCGCTTCGGCGGCGTCTACCGCGATGGAGCCGGAAGGAATCGCGTACTTCGACCACGCCACGATGGGGGCGGCGACGAGCAGCCCCTGCCATGCGCGATCGCCCTGCATCGCGACCACCGCCTCGCTCTCGTTCTCGACCAGCTCGATCAGCGTGTCGTACGCGCCGAGGTTGGTCTGGTAGAGATGATCGAGCGCGCCGTCGATCGGCGCGTCGTTGCCGTTCTCGAGCAGCCGCGCCACGAGGGCCGACATCTGCTCCTCCCAGTAGCGGTCCTCGGTGAGGCTGCCGGACGCGTTGAGGCCGTTCGCGAGCGCGATGAGGCGCTCGGCGTCGCGCGTGAGGCGGGGCGGGCTCTTGCCGCGGGATCGGGCCATGGGCTCTCCGGAGGGAAGTCGTCCATTTTATCCCGTGCGGCCGATCGATGCGGCCGCGCCCGGAGCGGCGGGATCCGACGCGGCGCGGGCCAATTCGCCCACCGGTGGATTACAATCGGCCCGGGAGGAAGGCGATTGATGAAAGACGGGAAAGAATGACCTCGCCGAGCGACATGACCGCTTTCGTTCGCGCGGTGGAGCTCGGCGGCTTTTCCACCGCCGCCCGCGACCTGGGCCTCACGCCGTCGGCGATCTCCAAGCTCGTCACGCGCCTCGAGGATCGCCTGGGCGTGCGGCTCCTCAATCGCACCACGCGGCGCCTCGCGTTGACGCCCGAGGGCGAGGCGTATTTCCACCGCAGCCAGCGCATCCTCTCCGACATCGTCGAGGCGGAGAACGAGGTCGCGCGCTTCCGCTCGCAGCCGCGCGGGCTGCTGCGCGTGAACGTCGGCACCGCGTTCGGCATGCACCAGCTCGCGCCCGCGCTGCCGGATTTCCTCGCGCGCCATCCCGAAATCCGCGTCGAGCTCACCATCACCGACCGCGTCGTGGACTTGATCGAGGAGGGCGCGGACATCGCGATCCGCCTGGGCACGCTCGGCGACTCCTCGCTCGTCGCGCGCAAGATCTGCGACCTCGAGCGCGTCGTGTGCGCCTCGCCCGCGTACCTGCGCCGCAACGGCACGCCCAGGAAGCCGGAGGATCTCCTCGAGCACAACTGCCTCGCGGTCGACTACGCGCCCAACCTGCGCCGCTGGCCGTTCGAGGCGGCGGGAGGCGTGAAGCACATCGAGGTCGCCGGCAACGTGAGCGCCAACAACGCCGATGCGCTGCTCGCCCTCGCGCTCCTCGGCGTGGGCGTGATCCGGCTCTCCGATGCGATCGTGGGCGATGCGTTGCGCGAGGGGCGCCTCGTGCCGCTCCTCGCCGACGTGCACCACAGCGAGCCGCTGCCGCTGCATGCCGTGTATCCGCAGGGACGCCATCGCTCGCCGCGCGTCGCCGCGATGGTGGAGTTCCTCGTCGAGCGCTTCTCGGACGCACCGTGGCGCGCGCGGCCGCGGGCGCGCACCCGGCGGCGTTGATGCTCGCGCCCGAGGTCGCCTTCGTCGACCTGGAGACGACCGGCACGACGCCCACGGGCGATCGCGTGACCGAGATCGGCATCGTGCGCATCTCCGGCGGCGAGCTGGTGGACGAATGGTCCTCGCTCGTCGATCCGGGCTGTCCCATTCCCGAGGACATCCAGGTCCTCACCGGCATCACCCACGCGATGGTGCGCGGCGCGCCGGGCTTCGGCGAGCTCGCGCGCGAAGTTCGCGAGCGCCTCGAAGGGCGGCTCTTCGTCGCGCACAACGCGCGCTTCGACTACGGCTTCCTCAAGAACGAGTTCCGCCGCGTGGGCATTTCGTTCACCGCGGACGTGCTGTGCACCGTGCGGCTTTCGCGCCGCCTCTATCCGGAGGCGTCGAGCCATGGGCTCGATGCGGTGGTCGAGCGCCATGGGTTGCGCGAGCCCTACATCGGCGGTGCCTCGACCGTCGCTGCACCCGGGGGCGCGGTTCGCACCGGCCGCCACTCCGCGCTCGGGGACGCACGCGCCATCTGGCGCTTCGTGCAGGCGATCTATCGCGAGCGCGGCGTCGACGAGATCGAGGCCGCCGTGCGGCGCCTGCTCAGGATTCCGAGCCTGCCGCCGCAGCTCGCGCCCGACGCGCTCGAGGGCCTTCCGGAAGGACCGGGCGTGTACCGCTTCTACGGCGTGAACGATCTTCCGATCTACATCGGCAAGAGCGTGAACCTGCGCGAGCGCGTGCGCTCGCACTTCTCGAGCGATCACATGTCCGCGAACGACATCCGCATCTCGGGCGAGATCCGGCGCATCGAGGTGGACGAGAGCGCGGGGGAGCTGGGCGCACTCCTCGCCGAGGCGCGGCTCGTGAAGCAGCTGCTGCCGCTGCACAACCATCGCCTGCGCAGGAAGCTCAACGCCTGCTTCGTGCGGCTCCCGAGCCTCACCGAGCCGCCCGAGGTGCTCGCGGTGAAGGACATCGACTGGAGCGAGCGCGCCGCCCCGGCGAGCGCGGACGAGCGTTGGACGCTTTACGGCCCGTTCGCCACGCGACGCCACGTGAAGGACATGCTCGAGGGGCTCGCCGCGAAGCACGGGCTGTGCTGGCGCCAGCTCGGCTGGGAGAAGCGCGGCGGGCCGTGCTTCGCGCGCCAGGTGAAGCGCTGCCGCGGCGCGTGCATCGGCGAGGAGACGCCCGCGATGCACCACCTGCGGCTCGCGACCGCGCTCGCGCCGTGGCGCTTCGCCGACTGGCCGTGGAGCGGGCGCGCCATCGTGCGCGAGCGCCATCCCGAGGGGCGCCTCGAGGAAGCGCACGTTTTCGATCGCTGGTGCCACGTCGGCACCGCGCGCGACGAAGAAGCGCTCGCCGCGCTCCTCGAATCGCGCATCGAGGTGGATTTCGATCCGGATATCTACAAGATCCTGCGCGCGTTCATCGACAAGCGCCCGCATGCCGTGATCGCCGTTCCTCGCGTTCGCAAGGTTTGCGCCTGCGCGGATTGAGACGGGTTTCGTGCACGTCGTCGCGAAGGTCGAATCGTGGCCGCGCAATTCGCCT
>Ga0068855_100007084_pt1 | contig 13600 bp, 11 predicted proteins | sample KBSCornC52_FD_66592 | JGI IMG/M metagenome (GOLD analysis project Ga0068855, IMG submission 66592) | Corn rhizosphere microbial communities from Kellogg Biological Station, Michigan, USA - KBS Corn C5-2 | ecosystem: Host-associated > Plants > Roots > Rhizosphere > Soil ... | reverse complement strand
AACTGCGCGGTTTCGTCTTGCCCCAATGCCTCGACGAGGTAGGGCAGCGCCTCCTTCATCGCAGCGGCGAGCGTGTAAGGCGGGTTGAGCACGAACATGCCGCTGCCATACAGCCCGTAGCCGTCGGACGGCGGGCGGCTGACAGTGAGCGTCACATGCAGCCAGTTCGTCGGCTGCAGCTTTTTCAATTGCTCCGGGAATCGCTGCGATTCGAGCCGCGTGACCTGCGGATACCAGAGCGCGTACATGCCCGTGGCAAAGCGCTCGAGACTTTCTTCGAGGCAGTGCAGCGTACGGGCATAGTCTCGCTTGTCCTCGAACGAAGGATCGACGAGCACGAGCGCGCGACGCGGCGGCGGGGGCAGCAGCGCTTTGATGCCGTCGAATCCGTCGCCCGCGTAGAGCATCGCGCGCCGGCCGGCATCCCGGAAGTTGTGGCGCAGGATGTCGATCTCGGTCGTATGCAATTCGAACAGCCGCATTCGGTCCTGCGGGCGCATCAAGCGCCAGGCGAGATAGGGGGAGCCGGGGTAATAGCGCAACTGCCCGTCGGCATTGAGCGCGCTGACCTGCGCGACGTAGTCTTCGAGCGGTGCCGGCAAATCGGTGCGCTGCCACAGTTTGGCGATGCCCGTTTCGAATTCGGCGGTCTTGGTCGCATAGCCTTCGACCAGCGAGTAGACGCCGGCGCCGGCGTGCGTGTCGATATACCAATACGCCTTGTCCTTTTGCCCGAGGTAACGCAGTAACTGCACCATAACGGCGTGCTTGAGGACATCGGCATGATTGCCTGCGTGAAAGGCGTGACGGTAGCTGAGCATACGGAAGAAAGATCCAGGGCTTCGGGGCGGCTGCGGCGTTGCGTTCTAGTGTGAGGGAGCGAGAAAGTGAGGAAGCGAGCACGGGCACCGGGGCACGCAGGCAAATCCATCCGTCGGAGCCAACGGGCTTCGAACGCCCTCGAACGCGGCAACGCGGGCGCATATTGTACGGCAGCGCGCGAGCGACGCGGCGCTGCCGTCGTGACTAACGCTTACCCGGGGGTGTCAGCGCTGCCGGCTATTGTTCAATGTCCGCGACGATCGCCTCGATCCTTTGCAGGACATCGGGTGTGATCCGGGTGGCCACTTCGCTCGCTTTCATATTTTCAGCGATCTGCTCGACCCGCGATGCGCCGGTGATCACAGTGCTGACACGCGGATTCTTCAGGACCCACGCGATGGCCAATTGCCCGACGCTGCAACCGAGTTCCTGGGCAACGGCCTCGAGCTGCGCGACGCGTTCATTGCGGGCGGTGTCCGTCAGCCGCGCACGTAGCCAATCGTAGCCTTCAAGTTCCGCGCGGCTGCCGGCGGGCACACCGGCTCGATACTTCCCGGTGAGCAATCCAGACGCCAGCGGGCTCCATGTCGTGAGGCCCAGCCCGAGGTCTTCGTACAGCCGCTTGTACTCCTGCTCGACGCGCTTGCGGCAAAACAGGTTGTACTGAGGCTGCTCCATCACAGGCTTATGCAGATGATGGCGCTCAGCGATCTCGTAAGCCGCGCGAATTTCGTCGGCGCTCCATTCGGAGGTGCCCCAATAGAGTGCTTTGCCGCGCGTAATCATGTCGCTCATCGCCCACACCGTCTCTTCGATCGGGGTGCCGGGATCGGCGCGATGGCAAAACACGAGATCGACGTAATCGAGCTGTAAGCGAGCGAGCGAACCGTCGATTGCGTTGTGTAAGTATTTGCGATTGAGTGTGTGATACTGATTGGGTGCCTCGCGCAGGCCCCAAAAGAACTTGGTCGAAATCACGTAGCTCACGCGCGGCCAGGCGAGCTCTTTGAGGGCTTGGCCCATGATTTCCTCGGCCTGGCCGCCGGCATAGACTTCGGCGTTGTCGAAGAAATTCACGCCTGCATCGCGCGCCGCTGCGAGCGATTCACGCGCGGCGCGCCGATCCACTTGATTGCCGTAAGTCACCCAGGAGCCTAGCGAAAGCTCGCTGACTTGAAGGCCCGAACGGCCGAGTCGCCGGTAATTCATCGTCATCCATTTCTCCTGAAAGCGCGGTCGTGAACAGGCAGAGCTTAATCCGATTTGCGGCAAATCGCGCTCGAGGCGGTCGATGGGGCACAATAGCGTAGTCGGTCGTGGCGCGAAATTCGGCCGAAAGGCATAGGCCGTTCGGTGCAGTTCTCGTGCGCCGCGCGCCGTGATGTCATTGTCCATGCACGTTTGAGGAGTGACGAATGTCGTCGAATACGAGTCTGAACGGAAAGGCAGCGGTGGTGACGGGCGCTGCGAGCGGAATCGGCAAGGAAATCGCGCTGACGCTGGCGGCGCAGGGCGCGGCCGTGGCGATCGCCGATTTGAATCTCGCCGGGGCGCAGGCGGTTGCGGATCAAATTCGCGCCGCGGGCGGCAAGGCGCTCGGCGTCGCCATGGACGTGACCGACGAAGATGCCGTGAACCGCGGGATCGACGAAGTCGCCGAGCAATTCGGTTCGGTCGATATCCTCGTGTCGAATGCCGGCATTCAGATTGTCAATCCCATCGAAAGCTATCGCTTTTCCGATTGGAAAAAGATGCAGGCGATTCACGTCGATGGCGCCTTCCTTACCACGAAGGCGGCGCTCAAGCATATGTACAAGGGCGATCGCGGCGGCATCGTCATCTACATGGGTTCGGTGCATTCGCACGAAGCGTCGCCGCTGAAGTCGGCCTACGTCGCGGCCAAGCACGCACTACTCGGCCTCTCGCGCGTTCTGGCAAAGGAAGGCGCCGCGCACAACGTCCGCTCGCACGTCGTCTGTCCCGGTTTCGTGCGCACGCCGCTCGTCGACAAGCAGATTCCCGAGCAAGCGAAAGAGCTCGGCATCACTGAAGAAGAAGTGATCAAGCGCGTCATGCTGGGCCAGACGGTAGATGGCGTATTCACTACCGTGCAAGACGTCGCGCAGACGGTGCTGTTCTTGAGCACGTTTCCGAGCGCTGCGCTGACGGGGCAGTCGTTTGTCGTTTCGCACGGCTGGTGCATGGTTTGAGGGGAGAAAGTATGCCGGAGCGTAAGGCAAGACGCGTCAGGGCGAGCGCATCATTGACGCCGGATACCGGTGGGCAGCAACCGAAGGCTCGCCGGGCAGCGGGTGCGGCGCCATCGGCTGCTTTACCGCCCTATGAAACGATCGCACTCGTCTTGCAAGGCGGCGGGGCGCTGGGCGCGTATCAGGCCGGCATCTATGAAGGCTTGCACGAGGCCGGTATCGTACCCAATTGGATTGCGGGGATTTCGATCGGCGCGATCAATTCGGCAATCATTGCCGGCAATGCGCCCGAACACCGCGTCGCGAAATTGAAGACGTTCTGGGACATGATTTGCGAGCCCGCTTACGGCTTTTCGTTGCCGCCTGCCGTCGAGCACACGCTGTTTACTTCGTCCGTGCCTGTTCGCACTGCTTTTACAACGATGCAGGCGCTGAGCGCACTCGTCGATGGTCAAAAAGGCTTTTTCGTGCCGCGCATGCCGCCGCCGCTGCCGTTTACCTCCAGTACGCCGGGCACCGCCAGCTGGTATGACACGGCACCGCTGAAGTCGACGCTCGAGCGCTTATGCGATTTCGATCGCATCAACTCGGGCGAGACTCAGGTGTCGGTTGCCGCGGTCAATGTCGGCACCGGCAACTTCGCTTATTTCGACAATCGACACACGAAGCTGCGCGCCGAGCACTTCATGGCTTCCGCCTCGCTGCCGCCCGGTTTCGCCGCGACGGAGATCGACGGCGAGTACTACTGGGACGGCGGGCTCATGTCCAACACGCCGCTGTCCGAAGTCGTTCAAGCCTCGCCGCGTCGCGATACGCTCGCGTTCCAAGTCGATCTGTGGAGCGCTCGCGGCCCTGTGCCGACGAATCTTACCGATGTCCAAGGGCGCATGAAGGACATCCAATACTCGAGCCGCACGCGACTCGTGACGGACATGATGCAGCACTCGCAGCGCTTTCGGCACGTTCTGCGCGAAGTGCTCGCGCGGGTCTCGCCCGAGCACCGAGATGATCCGTGGTGCCGGCTTGCCGATGAGCTCTCCTCGTCGCGCCGCTATAACGTGTTCCAGTTGATCTACAGCGATAAGGAATTCGACGGCAACTACAAGGACTATCAGTTCGGTCTGTCTGCCATGCAAGTGCATTGGAAGTGTGGCTTGCGCGACATTCGCGACAGCTTGGCGCAGCCGGGCTGGCTCGATATGCCCGAGAACGACGCGGGGTTCGTTACCCACGATATCCATCGCGATCGCCGTTGATGCCCTAGAACGAATGCGCAGCGGCTGAGCAGGTAGCCGCTGCCCTCGCACCGGGGTGATCCCTTCGACCCCGCCCGCACGACCGCACGACCGCACGACCGCACGACCGCACGACCGCACGACCGCACGACCGCACGACCGCACGACCGTGCGGGCGGCATGGCGGCATGGCGCAAAAAAAAGGCGCTCCTGCGGGAGCGCCATTGGCACGATGCGGTCACGCGCCATGCGCGGCCGCATCGTATCGCTGCTTTCTCTTTTACTTCAGCACTTGCGCGACGGCGTTCGCCACCGCATCGATGTTGCGCGTGTTGAGCGCCGCCACGCAAATGCGGCCGGTGCCGACTGCATAGATGCCGAATTCTTCGCGCAGGCGATCCACCTGCGCCGCGTTCAAGCCCGAGTACGAAAACATGCCGCGCTGTGCATTGACAAAGCCAAAATCGCGCGCCACACCGGCCGCTTTCAGACGTTCCACCAGACCGTTGCGCATCGTGCGGATGCGCTCGCGCATTTCACCGAGTTCTTGCTCCCACATCGTGCGCAGCGCGGGCGTGCCGAGCACCGTTGCGACGATCGAGCCGCCGTGCGTCGGCGGGTTGGAGTAGTTCGTGCGAATCACGCGCTTCAGTTGCGAGAGCACGCGCACCGCTTCGTCCTTGCTGTCGGCGATGATCGACAGGGCGCCCACGCGCTCGCCGTACAACGAGAACGACTTCGAGAACGATGACGACACGAACACGTTCAGTTCGGCGGCCGCGAACAGGCGCACGGCTGAGGCGTCGGCGTCGATGCCGTCGCCGAAGCCCTGATAGGCGATGTCGAGGAACGGCACGAGGTTGCGCGCCTTGACGACTTCGACGATCTGCTTCCACTGCGCTTCGCTCAGATCAACGCCCGTCGGGTTGTGGCAGCACGCGTGCAGCACGACGACAGTCCCGGCGGCGTAGCTGCTCAGCGCTGCGAGCATTGCTTCGAAATTGACGCCCTGCGTTTGCGCATCGTAGTAGGGATAAGCGAGCACTTCGAAGCCCGCGCTTTCGAACAGCGCGCGGTGGTTTTCCCAGCTCGGGTCGCTGATTGCGACCTTGGCATTCGGATTTAGGCGCTTGAGGAAATCGGCGCCGATCTTCAGTGCACCCGTGCCGCCGAGCGCCTGCGCCGTGACGACGCGGCCCGCGGCGATCAGCGGCGACGTTTCCCCGAGCAAGAGCTTTTGGACGGCAGCGTCGTAGGCTGCGATGCCCTCGATCGGCAGGTAGCCGCGCGGCAGCGCTGCGTCGACACGCGCTTTTTCCGCTTCGCGAACCGCGCGCAGCAGCGGAATCTTGCCTTCCTCGTTCGTGTAGACGCCCACGCCGAGGTTGACTTTGGTCGGGCGCGTATCGGCGTTGAAGGCCTCGTTGAGGCCGAGGATCGGGTCGCGGGGGGCGAGTTCGACAGCGGAGAACAGGGACATGGTGTCTATCGGCGGTAGTAAGAAACTGGCAGGCTCATGCATGCGCCGCTCGTGTCCGTCGATGGCGGCGAGGGGGTCCTCGGCCGACGATCGCCGGTCAAACGGGCGCGGAATACGTGATTGTAACGAATCCGCCGCGGCTTTCGCGCGCTTTTGGTGCGAGCACGACGCAACGCGAATGAACGGTCGTACGTTTTTTCGTTGCCTTTCAGCCCGCTGCGGGCGCGTGCATCGCTGTCGCGAACTCGCGCGGCGGCCCAACGGAAAAAGAAGGGGCGCACTGCTCGCGCGTGCGCGAAACGCTAAAATGGCGCTTTTATCGGCGAAGGAAGCGCTACTTTCATGTCCGAAGCTCAGCCTCATGCCGCCGAAGCCCTCGACGAATCGAAGTTCGTCGAATACGCGGGCTCGCCGTTCCATCTCTACCAGCCTTATCCGCCGGCGGGCGATCAGCCCGCGGCCATCGACCAACTCGTCGACGGGATCGAAGCGGGCTTGTCATATCAGACGCTGCTCGGCGTGACCGGCTCGGGCAAGACTTTCACAATGGCCAACGTGATCGCGCGGCTCGGCCGTCCGGCAATCGTGTTTGCACCGAATAAGACGCTTGCCGCCCAACTCTATTCGGAGTTTCGCGAATTCTTTCCGCGCAATGCGGTCGAGTACTTCGTTTCGTACTACGACTACTATCAGCCGGAAGCTTACGTTCCTCAGCGCGACTTGTTCATCGAGAAAGATTCATCGATCAACGAGCACATCGAGCAGATGCGTCTTTCCGCGACCAAAAGCCTCATGGAGCGGCGCGACGTCGTGATCGTGGCGACGGTGTCGGCCATTTACGGTATCGGCAACCCGAGCGAATACCACAAGATGATTCTGACGCTGCGCACGGGCGACAAGATCGGGCAGCGCGAGGTCATCGCGCGTTTGATTGCCATGCAGTACAACCGCAACGAAGCCGACTTTCAACGGGGCGCGTTTCGCGTGCGGGGCGACACCATCGACGTGTTCCCCGCCGAGCACGCGGAAATGGCCGTGCGCATCGAATTATTCGACGACGAAGTCGATTCGCTGCAGTTGTTCGATCCGTTGACCGGCCGTGTGCGGCAAAGGATCCCGCGCTTCACGGTCTATCCGTCCTCGCACTACGTCACGCCGCGCGAAACCGTCATGCGTGCGGTCGAGACGATCAAGACCGAATTGCGCGAGCGCCTCGAATTTTTCCATAGCGACGGCAAACTCGTCGAGGCGCAACGCCTCGAGCAGCGCACGCGGTTCGACCTCGAAATGCTGCAAGAACTCGGTTTTTGCAAAGGCATCGAGAACTACTCGCGGCATTTCTCGGGCGCGGCGCCCGGCGACCCGCCGCCGACGCTCGTCGATTACCTGCCGCCCGATGCGCTCATGTTGCTCGACGAGTCGCACGTGCTGATCGGGCAACTGAACGCGATGTACAACGGCGATCGCTCGCGCAAGGAAAACCTCGTGCAATACGGGTTCCGGCTGCCGTCGGCGCTCGACAACCGCCCACTCAAGTTTCATGAGTTCGAGCGCAAAATGCGCCAAGCGGTTTTCGTCTCGGCGACGCCGGCCGACTACGAAAAAAGGCAAACGGGACAGGTCGTGGAGCAAGTCGTGCGGCCGACGGGCCTCGTCGATCCGCTCGTGCAGGTGCGGCCGGCGACCTCGCAGGTGGACGACGTGCTGAGCGAGATCAATGCACGGGTGGCCGTGAACGAGCGCGTGCTCGTTACCGTGCTCACCAAGCGCATGGCCGAGCAATTGACGGAGTTCCTCGCCGATCACGGCGTCAAGGTGCGCTACTTGCACAGTGACATCGACACCGTCGAGCGGGTCGAAATCATTCGCGACCTACGGCTCGGCGCATTCGACGTGCTGGTCGGTATCAACTTGCTGCGCGAGGGGCTGGACATCCCCGAGGTCTCGCTCGTGGCCATCCTCGACTCGGACAAAGAGGGGTTCTTGCGCGCGGAGCGTTCGCTGATCCAAACGATCGGGCGCGCGGCGCGCAACGTCAACGGCAGCGCCATCCTTTACGGCGACCGCATTACCGACTCGATGCGCCGAGCCATCGACGAAACCGAGCGCCGGCGCGCGAAGCAGATCGCCTACAACGCGCAGATGGGCATTACGCCGCGCGGCGTCATCAAGCGCGTCAAAGACATCATCGACGGCGTCTATAACGCCGACGATGCGCGTGCCGAGCTCAAGGAGATGCAGCAGCGCGCGAAGTTCGAGGACATGTCGGAGAAGGATCTCGCCAAAGAACTGAAGCGTCTCGAGAAACAGATGATCGAGCACGCGAAGAATCTCGAGTTCGAAAAGGCGGCGGCCGCGCGCGATCAATTAGCCATTTTGCGCCAGCGCGTATTCGGCGCGAACGTCGGCGACTCCATTACCGGGACGACCTGAGCGTCCTTGGGCTGTCCCGCCGGGCCCGCGACCCTACGTGCGCAAGGGTCGTTTGGTGCCCCCGAACGGTTCGTGTACACTTACGTCTGATTGATAATCGTTCGCATTTACGTTTGTGTTCTCTCTCTTATCGGCGCAGGTTGGCGGCGCGTGTGGCGTGGAACCAAGCGAGGCGTATTTTTCGACTACGTAAAAAGAAGAGGAGTTTTCGATGCAGCGTTCCACCTGGATTGTGAGCGGCGTAGCGGCCGTGGCGGCAATGACCGCGATGGCGGCGTCGGCGGCCGAATATCCGATCGGCAAGCCTCAGGTGCAGGGCGGCATGGAAATCGGCGCCGTCTATCTGCAGCCGGTCACGATGGACCCGGAAGGCATGATGCGCAAGGCGTCGGATTCCGACATTCACCTCGAAGCGGATATTCACGCGGTCAAGAACAACCCCACGGGCTTTGCTGAAGGCGATTGGATGCCCTACCTGCAAGTGCATTACGAGTTGAAGAAGGTGGGTGCCGCGCAGTCGACCAAGGGCGATCTGATGCCGATGGTGGCGGACGACGGTCCGCACTACGGCGACAACGTCAAGCTGTCCGGCCCCGGCAAGTATCACTTGACGATCGAGATAGAGCCGCCGATGCAAATGGGTCATATGGCCTTCGGCCGCCATGTCGATAAAGAAACGGGCGTCGGTCCGTGGTTTAAGCCGTTCACGCTGCAATACGACTTCACGTTCGCCGGTATCGGCAAGAAGGGCGGCTACTAAGCCGCGCGGCTCGATATAGGAGAGCGAAGTATGAGATTCAATTGCAAAGCAGCGCTCGGCTGTTTGCTTGCCGTGGCCGCGGTGGCCGCGCATGCGGACGATGCCTTCACGGCCAAGCTTGAAATGGCCGACGGCAAGTTCACGCCGGCTCGTATCGAGGTGCCGGCCGGCAAGCGCATTCGCATCGAGGTCAGCAACACCGGCAAGAACGCCGCCGAATTCGAAAGCGTTCAGTTGCGCAAGGAGAAGGTGCTTGCTCCGGGCGCTGCATCGGTCGTCGTAATCGCTCCGCAGTCGCCAGGCGAATACAAGTTTTTCGACGATTTCCATCAATCGTCGCAAGGCGTCATCGTCGTCAAATAGCCGCGTACCGGGTGCAGCGGGTGTAGTGGTTTTTGCGTGCGGTGGTCGAACGCCGCCGTGCGCGCGGAGAGCATGGATGGGCCAGGTATTGTTCGTCGTGTGGCGCGAAAGCGTCGAGGCTTTGCTCGTCGTGGGCATTCTTTACGCGTGGCTGAAAAATGGCGATGCCGCTGCTCAGCGTGGGTTGCCCTATTTGTGGGCGGGCGTGGGCGCCGGCGTGCTAGCAGCTGTCGCGCTCGGCGCGGCGCTCGTGGGTTTCAGCGAATTCCTGTCGGGTGACGCGGCCGACTACTTCCAGACAGGCATGGTACTGATCGCCTGCGTGTTGATCGTTCAGATGGTCTTGTGGATGAAGCGGCACGGGCGCACGCTCAAGCGCGAGATGGAGCGGACGCTCCAGGAGCGCACGCGTGACGGTAACGGCTGGGGTGTCGCTGTGCTGGTCGCGCTTGCGATCGCGCGCGAGGGCAGCGAAACGGTCATCTTCCTCTATGGGCTCGGATTCGGGCAGTCGGGCCATGTTAGCCAAGGCGACGTGCTGGCCATCGTCCTGGGGCTCGGTCTCGCATTCCTGACGTTCTACGTCTTGCAACTCGGCGGTCGCCTCTTCTCGTGGCGGCATTTCTTCCGTGTGACCGAAATCATGCTGCTGCTGCTCGGCGCGGGCCTGCTGCAAACGGGCGTCGACAAGCTCATCGACAAAGAGATCTTGCCGCTCGGGATCTCGCAGGTATGGAACAGCGCCGCGCTCCTCGACGATTCGAGTACGGTCGGTTCGCTGGTCGCGAGTTTGACGGGCTATCGCGCGCATCCGTCTCTGACCAATCTTGTTGCTTACGCGTTGTATTGGGTCGTTGTCGGTTGGCTTGCACGGCGCGCCGGCCGCGTGCCAGCGGCGGCGGCCGGGCGAGCAGCATGAGTTCGCCGGCGCTTCCTACCGCCGGCTTCGGGCGGCTGGCTCGCGCCGGCGCTTGGATGCAGCGCCACGGCGCAACGATTCGCGCCATCCAATGGATCGTTGTCTCCGTCTATGCCTTTCTCATCATCGTTCCGGTCTGTCTGCCGCTGCCTGATCAGACTGCGCATCTCTGGAACAATCTGACGCTGGCCGCACAGTTCGTTTTTTGGGGCATCTGGTGGCCGTTCGTGCTGCTGTCGATGGTGCTGCTCGGTCGCGTCTGGTGCGGCGTGTTGTGCCCGGAGGGCGCGTTGGCCGAGTTTGCCAGCCGCCATGGCCGCGGGCGCGCGATTCCGCACTGGATGCGGTGGGGCGGGTGGCCATTCGTCGCGTTCGGTCTCACGACGATCTATGGCCAAATGGTCAGCGTCTACCAATATCCGCGGGCCGTGCTGCTCGTATTAGGCGGCTCGACGCTCGGCGCGATGGTCATCGGCTTTTTATACGGACGCGAAAAACGCGTTTGGTGCCGTTACTTGTGTCCCGTGAACGGCGTGTTCTCGCTGCTGGCACGTCTTGCGCCGTTTCACTATCGCGTAGACGAAGCAGCATGGCGGCGTTCGTATAAGTCCGGTGAACGCGGCCATCGCGTTATCCCGATCAACTGTGCACCGCTCGTGCCGCTACGAAGCATGAAAGGCGGGGCGGCGTGCCACATGTGCGGCCGCTGCAGCGGGCATCGCGACGCAATCGCACTGACGTGGCGCTCGCCTTCGCAAGAGGTGGTCGAATTGGGCCGCGACGCAGCCAACGGCTGGGACACCGCGCTCGTCCTGTACGGCTTGCTCGGCATTGCGATCGGTGCATTTCATTGGACGGTGAGCCCGTGGTTCATCGATCTCAAGCAATTTCTCGCCACTTGGCTGATCGACCACGATTTCACGTGGATGCTCGACACCAATGCTCCATGGTTCCTGTTGACGCACTATCCCGAACAGAACGATGTTTTCTCCTGGCTCGACGGCACACTGCTGATCGGCTATATCTTGGCAACGGCCCTGGTGTACGGCACCGCGCTGCTGATCCTCCTTGCAGCGGGGACGCGCGCGCTTGGCCGTTTCGATCGAGCGCGGCTGCATCATTTGACGCAAGCGCTCATTCCCGTTGCCGGCACCGGCGTGTTCTTAGGTCTTTCGGCCACGACGTTATCGCTATTGCGCGCCGAGCATGTCCCGCTCGATTGGGCGGCGACTGTCCGCATCGGCGTTCTTGCGATCGCCAATGCATGGAGTGCATGGCTCGCATGGCGCGTAACAGGCCGATACACGCCGCGCATTATCGTTCGGGCAGGTGCGATGGCGTTCTTCCTCGCTGCACTGGCCGTCGCGGACAGCGCCTGGTGGCTCATGTTCTGGGGTTTCGCGCGATAGAGCGGTAGAGCGCGATAGCGCCAGGCGCACGGCCGGCTAGGGTCGCCAATAGTGCAGATTCCTGCTTAGGGCAGTGCTTTACTGCCCTAAGCGTTCCCGCGGCAACGCGATGAAGTGTTGCGTCCGAGCCGGCGGCAGGCGGGTTTCCGTGTGGTTGAGGACGATCATCGATTACCCGATGCCGATCTGATTCAGTTCGTTGCTTTCTTGACGTCGTGGCTCGACGGTTTTGTCAGGATGGCGCTCGTAATGAGGTGAACGAGATGATCCGCCCTCGGCGCGACCGAGGGTTGGTCGATCGCCCAGCCGAGAGCCGTTATCAGAGCGAACAGGTCATCCCCATTCATATCAGCACGCGCCGTTCCCTCGCCTTGAGCACGGAGCAGTAGTCGCGCGCCTGCTGAGTGCACCGCTGCGCACGAAGCATAAAGAGCGGAGTCCGGGTTCGTGTGGGCCGCCGCCATCATAGCGATAACGCCCTTATAGCTTTGCGCGAATGCCACCACTTCTCGAAACCAGACGAGAAGTGCTTCGTCAGCTGAAGTCGATGTTTCGAGTTTATCGGCGTTCCGCGTCAGTGCGTCCAGATGGGTGCACAGCAACGCTTCGAACAGGGCTTCCCGCGTCGGGAAATGACGAAGCAGTGTAGCCAGACCGACACCGGCCCGGCGGGCAAGATCGCGCATCGAGACGTCGGCGCCGTGCTCGGCGGCGACGTCTCGCGCGATCGTGAGAATGTGGCTGCGATTTTTTTGGGCGTCGGCTCGCACGGGTTACCTTGACAAATGGATCACTGATCCATATATTCGTTATCTGGATCAGTGATCCACATCATACCGCGCCATACGGCATTTCTCCAGCTTCCCCGCAATTGCAACGCAAGGGCACATGACATGAACAGACTGAATGGAAAGACCGCCGTTATCACCGGTGGCGCTACTGGCATCGGCCTGGCTGCGGCAAAGCGCTTCATCGAGGAAGGCGCTTTCGTCTTCATCTTCGGCCGCCGGCAGGAGGCGCTCGATGCCGCTGTGGCCGCCCTCGGGTCCAATGCCCGCGCGGTGAAGGGCTCGGTCTCCGATCTGACTAGCCTTGACCGACTCTACGCGGCGGTGAAGGCCGAGCGCGGAACCCTCGACATCGTCTTCGCCAACGCCGGGGCGGGAAGCCCGCTGCCGCTCGGCCAGATCACCGCCGAGCACATTGACGAAACCTTCGACACCAATGTGAAGGGCACGATCTTCACGGTCCAGAAGGCGCTGCCGCTTATGCGCCCGGGCGGTTCGATCATCCTGACCGGATCGAGCGCCGGCACCACGGGTGCCCCGGGGTTCACTGCCTATAGCGCGAGCAAGGCGGCAGTGCGCAACCTCGCGCGGACCTGGGCGGAGGACCTGAAGGGCACGGGCATCCGGGTAAATGTGCTGTCGCCCGGGGCGACGGCGACCGAACTTGCCAAGCAGGCGCTGGGCGAGGAGGGCCAGAAGGCCTACGGTGCGATGACTCCGCTCCAGCGCATGGCCGATCCGATCGAAATCGGAGCAGTGGCCGCCTTTCTGGCGTCGTCGGACAGCAGCTTCATGACCGCCAGCGAGGTCGCCGTTGACGGTGGCTTGGCGCAACTCTGAGGACAAAAATCAAATGACACAATCACTAAAGGGCAAAACAGCGCTCGTTACCGGGGCATCACGGGGCATTGGCCGCGCCATCGCCGAACGCCCTGCAAAGGACAGTGCGACGGTCGCGCTGACCTAAAACGCCAGTAAATCCAGCGCAGACGAGGCAGTCGCGGCCATCGAGAAAGCGGGAGGCACGGCATTCGCGATCCACGCGGATCCCGTTGACTCGGCAATCGAAGCGAGCGGCGGCTACAGCTCTGACCGCGCCAAAAAATCGAAGGAGAGTATATGAGCTATGCAATCATCGGCTTCGGCACGATCGGCCGCGCGCTTGCTAAAGCGTTTGCCCG
>Ga0068855_100007076_pt1 | contig 13608 bp, 10 predicted proteins | sample KBSCornC52_FD_66592 | JGI IMG/M metagenome (GOLD analysis project Ga0068855, IMG submission 66592) | Corn rhizosphere microbial communities from Kellogg Biological Station, Michigan, USA - KBS Corn C5-2 | ecosystem: Host-associated > Plants > Roots > Rhizosphere > Soil ... | reverse complement strand
GGGGCTGGTCCCGGGGGCGCCCAGAGCGCGACCGCCGGTGCCGGTGGGCGGGGCGGCGGGGGCGCCGCCGGTCCTGCTGGGCACGGCGGCGGCGGGGGCCGCGCGGACGGAACCGCCGGGCACGGCGGGACGGCCGGGCGCGGCGGCTCCGCCGGACACGGCGCCGCCGACGCCGGCGCCGATGCGGCCAGCCTCGCCGGAACGAACAATCCGGTCCTGGCCGGGCTGAACGCCGATCCCCACGTCGCCGAGTTCGACGGCGTCTTCTACATCTACCCGACCACCGACGGCTACGCGAACTGGGGCGCGACGTCGTTCAGCGTCTTCTCGTCGACGAACCTGGTCGACTGGACCAACCGCGGCGTCATCCTGGACCTGGCCAAGGATCTGACCTGGGCCTCGCAAAGCGCCTGGGCCCCGGGGATCGCGCGCGTCGGATCGACGTTCTACTTCTACTTCTGCGCCGCGCAGCAGATCGGCGTCGCCACCAGCGCCTCACCCACCGGCCCGTTCAAGGACGCGCTCGGACGCGCGCTCATCACCACCCGGCAGTTCGGCCCCCAATCGATCGACCCCTACCCGTTCATCGACGACGACGGCACCCGGTACCTCTACTTCGGCAGCGGGACCGGCGGCCTGCGCGTCGTGAAGCTCGGCGCCGACATGACGTCGCTGGCCGGAACGCCCATCGACATCTCGCCCGCCGGGGCCAGCGGCGTCCTCGAGGGAAGCGCCATGTTCAAGCGCAAGGGCAGCTACTACCTGCAGTGGTCGGAGGGCGACACCCGCAACGCCAGCTACCAGGTCGCCTACGCGCGCGCCGCCTCCGCGACCGGCCCGTTCACCCGTCTCGGACCGATCCTGCAGCAGGACACCACGCTGGGCATCCTGGCGACCGGCGGCAGCACCGTGCTCGCGTTCCCGGCGCGCGACGAGTTCTACATCGCGTACCACCGCTTCAAGATCCCCGGCGGCGACGGCACCCACCGGGAGGTCTGCATCGACCGGCTGCTCTTCAACAGCGACGGAACGATCGCGCCCGTCAAGCCGACCCTGCAAGGCCTGCAGGCGGCCGTCAGCCCCTAGACGCGCCAGCCGCAAAGCTCGCAGATCTGGCGTTCGCGCGTCAGGCCATTTACGCAGCGCGGTGCTCATGTACCATGCGGGCGATTTACTTTTTGCCTCGGCCGCTCGTGCGGCCCGGCGCCGCGGGCGGGTGGGACGCGGATCGCTCGTCACAAACCAACACCGAGGTGATCCATGTGGGAGTCGATGAGGGGACGGCGCGCGTCGCTCGGGTCGAAGAGGTCAATCTGGCTGTCGGCCTGCGCGGCGCTGGCGGCCTGCAGCGCGGGCAGCAAGAACAGCACGCCCATCGACCAGCGGGTCGCCGCGCTCAGCGCCGACGATTCCAGCGACCAGGGCGGCGACGACCGCGGTGACGACGGCGACGGGCGCTGCGAAGCGGGCGGCGCCGTGACGACCAGCCGGAACGACAACGCGCGTACGGGCGCCTACCTGTGCGAATCACAGCTGACCCCCGCCAACGTGAACGTGAATTCGTTCGGGTTGCTGTACACCCGAAATCTCGACGGCAAGGTATACGTGCAGCCGCTGTTCGTGCCGAACGTGAAGACTGCGCGCGGCGCCAAGCACGACGTCGTCTACGTGGTCACCGAGCACGACACCGTGTTCGCGTTCGACGCCCAGGATCCCGCGGCTTCGACACCGCTCTGGTCGCGGACGCTCGGGCCCAGCGTGCCGTCCGCCGACGTCGGCATCCCGGGCAGATCCTGCAACGACATCACGCCGGAGATCGGCATCTCGGGCGCGCCGACCATCGACGTCGACAGCGGGACGATGTACGTCGTCGCGAAGGTCGAGGAGAACGGCGTTCAGAACCATCGGATCTTCGCCCTGGACATCCGCACCGGCGCCTCGCTGCTTCCGCCCGTCGACATCGGCGGGACCTACCCGGGCACCGCCTCGGACAGCGTCAACGGCGTGCTGACGTTCGACCCCGTCCGGCACAACATCCGGGCCAGCCTGCTCCTGCACGACGGCACCTTGTACGTCGCCGCCACCTCCCACTGCGACTTCCCGCCCTGGCACGGCTGGATCTTCGCGTACGACGCCAAGACGCTGCGGCAGAAGGCGGTGCTGGTGACCACGCCCGACGGGGCCGGCGGCGGTGTCTGGCAGAGCGGCGGCGGTCTCTCCGCGGATGACAGCGGCGTCTATTTCGTCGCCGGCAACGGGACCTACGAAGACGGGACCGTCAAGCCGCAGTCGGGCTTCGGCCAGACCATCGGCAAGCTGCAGCTGCAAGGCAACCAGCTGAACGTCGTCGACTGGTTCATCCCCTACAACGTGGACCTCCAGAACTTCGAGGACGCGGACCTGGCCAGCCCGGCGCTCCTGATCCCGCACACCAACCTGCTGGTGGCGCTGTCGCGCGGCGGCCGCGTGCCGCTCAAGCAGATGGCCGACGCCTACGTGCTGCCGCGCGACAACTTCGGCCATTTCCACGCCAGCCAGGCCGACGAGGTCGCCGAGACGGTGCTGCTGTCGGATCCAGACGACACCGCCGACCCCACCAACAGCCTCCTGCAGCGCGCCTATGCGCTGGTTCATTTCCGCACGGAGAAGGACGCGCGCATCTATTCCTGGGCGCAGAACGACTTTCCACGGGCGTTCGGCATCCAGGGCACCGGGCTCAATCCCGTGCCCGTCGCGACCGGCACCGCCATCGCGAAGTCGGCCACCGTCACCGGGATGATCTCGCTGTCGGCGAACAACAAGAAGAACGGGATTTTGTGGGGGTCGATCAACGTCGACAGCACCGACAAGAACACGGCCAAGACCCAGCTCTTCGCGTTCGACGCCGCGACGCTGCAAACGCTGTGGGACAGCCGCCAGAACCAGGCCCGGGACGAGGTCGGCACCTGGGGCAAGTGGGCCTATCCGACCGTCGCGGGCGGCAAGGTCTTCCTGGCGAACGCGGACGCGCAGCTGCGCGTCTACGGCCTGCTCCACTGAGCGGGCGGCGCCGACGACCGGCGACCTCGACATGCACCCGCGATCGACCGTCGTCCTCGGCGCCCTGCTGGTCACGGTCACGGGCCTGCCCGGGACCGCCACACCGGCCGCGGGCGCCACGACCGACGCGCGCATCCAGGCGATCGAGGATCCGTCGAGCCCGATCGCCGCCGCCAAGAAGGCCGTTGAAGAGCTGGGGGACGCGGAGGAGGCGCGCGCGGTCCCGGCGCTGATCAAGCTGCTCTACGAGCCGCACCAGGGGCGGACGCTCGCGCCCGAGGCCGCGTTCGCGCTGTTCGAGATCGGCAAGCCCTCGGCGGACGCGCTGCTGAAGGTGGTGCAGAGCAAGGACCCGGATCTGCAAGCCTGGGCGGCGGCGCACCACGTTGCGGAAGCGTTGCTGTGGACCGAAGCCGCGTCCGTGCTCGCCGACCTCGGCGACCCGCGCGCCCAGGCGCCGCTGCTGCGCCTCCTGCGGGACCGGAGCGCCAACCCCCAGCTCGAGCTGTTTGTTCAACGGCGCGTCGCCAGCGCGCTGGGCCGCCTGCACAGCCGGCCGGCCGTGGATCGCCTGGCCGAGCTCGTCACGGTCGACGACATGCAGGCGCGTCACGAAGTCGAACGCGCGCTGGTGCAAATCGGGGGGCGGGCCGGGCTACCGGCCGTCGAGCGGGCCGCCGGCGCCGGCTCCTGGGAGCTGCGCCAGATCGGGCTGGACGGGTTCACGATGCTGGGCGGCGGCGCCGACCGGCCGGCGTTCCAGAAGATGATGCAGCGGGAAGCGGACATCATCACGGCCGACTGTCGCGCGCACCCCGGTTACGTGGGCTGTCACGATCAGCCGGCGCTGCTGCCCAAGATGCTGGGGCGGGTTCGCGGTTTCGGCAGGCGCCTGGACGCGGCCGCGCGCTGCGGCCAGGACGTTCCTTGCTGGACCGCGCGGCTGCAAGACGGCGATCCCGGGGTCCGCGAGCGCGCCGTCCTGGAGCTGGCGCGGCGGGCCACCGGCAAGCAGGTCGACCCCCTGTTCACCGCCGCGGGCGATCCAGACGCGGCCGTCCGGCTGGCTGCCGTCCAGGCGCTGGAGTGGCTGCTGGCGAACGACGCCGGGGCGCGGGCGGTCGGCCAGCGGCACATCCCGGCGCTGGAAGCGAGCCGCGCCCGCGGCCAGGACACGGTCGGCGGCGCCCGCTTCGATGCGCCCCTGCGGCGGATCCTTCATCGACTGAGAGTCCCCCGGGCAGCCGCAACGGCCACCACCGGCCGCCGCCCGGCCTGAACTTGGGGAAGCCACCCAGCGAGGCCCATCGGCCACGAGCGTCGAGCCTGATACTCTCAGCCCATGCCCTCGGTGGTGGATTTCGAGACCGTTTCGACAGCCGGGTTGGAGTCGTCGCCCGTCGCGTCCGCCCTGGCCGGCCTGCGCGCGAACGAGGCCCGCTACTTCAAGAACAAGTACGGCCACGTCTTCACCGTGGAGCCTGCCGCCGAGGCGAAGGAGATCGTCGACTGGGTCCACCGCGTGCTCAAGGAGGAGCGGGACATCGTCATCCAGTCCCGCCCCCTCGAGGCCACGCGGTTCCAGGTCGAGAACATCCGGATGGCCTACGTGTTCTACGAGAGCGGCCTCTCGATCAACGTGATGTACACCCTCGACGACCCGAAGAAGCGGGCCGTCGGCTTCAAGCTCTCCGACGGCATGGACATCCCCGCCGAGCTCGCCTCCCGTTTCAAGTTCGCCAAACAAAAATCGAAGCTGGCCGGCACGATCCGCGGCTCGTTCTTCGTCATCAAGGGCCAGTACTGACCGCCCGCACCACCTGGATTCGGTGGGGCGCGGCCGGCTGATCAGAACTGCGCCTGCAGCATCAGGCGGCCTTCGATGACGTTCTGACGCGTCACCGTGCTGGCCGTGGGCGTCCCCATGCTGGCCAGGATGGTCGCCTGATCCGGCAGGTCGGTCGCCGCGTAGCTGCCGACGCCCGTCTCCGTGAAGACCACGTCGTGGATGATGACCGGGGCGTCCGCCAGGAGCTTCAGGTTGCGTCCCCGGATGTACCAGGCGAGGCTGGGCGTGATCTCCTGGATGGCCTGCGATCCGGTCAAGGGCACCGTCATGTAGGCGAACTTGCTGTCCGGTCCCAGGATGGCGTACCGGAGCGCCAGCTCGAAGGGCCCATAAAGGACGCCGCCCTGCGCGCGCAGCCCCCAGATCTGCACGGAGCCGTAGTCATTCTCGTACCGGCCGAGGTCGAACTGCGCTTCGCCGGCCAGATCGACGGCCCGCAGCGGAATGCGCACGGCCGCGTCGGCGCCCGCCTGCCACCACGTTCCCCGGTTGAGCGGCGCCTGGCCGATGTACGGGTTCCAGTTGCCGTCGAGGAGCAGCGACTTGTCCGCCAGCTTCACGTTCAGCACCGTCGAGTGCCCGATCAGCGAATCCCGCGTGTAGAGACCGTTGAGGAAGAAGGCCGCCCGCAGCTTGCGCGCCGCCGCCGCGACATCGCTCTGCGCCAGCACGAACGGATCGTCGTCGACGTTCCCGACACCGGCGCGCGCGGCCAGCAAGGGGACGCCCAGCTTCTCGGGCAGGTAGTGATCGGGCGGCACGTCGCGTCCGCCGCCGGTGAAGATGCCCGCGATCAAGGTGAAGGGCCCGGGCTTCGAGACCACCGCCGCGCCCACGTCGCGTCCCACCTTGAACCCGAGGTAATCGATGGACCGATCGGCGAATTGAAAGTTCGCCGAGTAGGCGAGCTGTTCACGCCCGTAAGGGACCTTGAACTGGCCGACCTTCAGGTAAGTCGTTCCCCCCGGCGACAGGGGAATGCCGAACGCGAAGTCGAGCAGGCTCAGCGACACCCCCGTCTGAGACACCACGGTGTCCTCGCCGCCCACGCCCATCTCCGTGTAGAACGAGATCCGGTCGTAGTGGCCAGACAGGCGCAGGCGCGCCCGGTTCAGGAACAGGTACAGACGGTTGTCGTCCTTGTCGGGATCGTCGAGGTGCTGCGCGAAGCCCAGCGCCTGGATCATTCCCCCGGCGTCGAGCTCGGCGGTGTCCGACTTGGCGATCGGGATCTCGGCAGACGCCGTGGATCCCAACAGCAAGGCAAGCCCAGATACAGCAATCCCCATCGTGCGCGCGTTCATTGGTCGGTCTCCTTGGGTGGGCTACGCGCCTGCGCGTAGCTCCACGTTGAACTTGATCGTGATGGCGTCCGCGGTCTTGATGGCGCCCAGCATCAGCGTCGGGGGCGTGACGTTGAAGTCGGTCATGCGCAGGTCCCTGGCGCCCCAGACCTGCAGCCCGCGCGCGGTATGCCGGACGTTCGCCGACAGCTGAATGGGACGGACCACGCCCGCCACCTCCAGCTGGCCCTGCATGTCGAGCGTGAACGCGGCCCCGGCAACCGCCGCCGCCACCACACGATAGCGGGTCATCTCGAACCGGATGCGCGGGAACTGGCCCTGTTTGAGCGCCTTCCACATGTGCTCGTCGAGGTGCTTGTCGTCCGACCTGAGCGAGCTGACGGGAATCGCCATGCTGAATGCATCGATCTGGTGGCCACGCATGAGCGCCTCCAGCGTGGCGGCCTGGGCCGGGTCAGGCACCGCCGCGGACAGTCCGAAGCTGCACCGGCAGTCGTGGCTGGTGGCCGAGTACTTGTGCAGCGTCGAGTCGCCGTCGATCTCCACCGTGCAGCCCGCCGCCGCGATGCGCGATTCCGTGGCGAGCGCCGGTCTCGCCAGGACTGCCAGGCCGATCCCGATCGCCAGCGCGACGTCGAGGGGGCTTCCGCTTCTGCTGTGCATGCGACCGACGAATGCAACCGCGGAGCCAGGAACCGCGATCCCCTTTCCGACGGGCTGGACCCGGGTTCGCCACCGGCGTGTCGCGCACAATTTGCGGCAGAGCGCCCGTCCCGCGCATTTTTCGTGGTCCGGCGGGTCGCGCCCGCGCGCCGCCCTCCGGCGGCCGGCCGGCACCCGGGCAGGACCGGACGCATGATTGGTCGAGATCATCGTCCAGAGATGGCACTAAGATGGCGAGGAGCTCCGATGTTCAAAAGAATCCTCGTCGCGCTCGACGGGTCGCCACGCGCGCCGCGTGTGTTTCGCGCCGCTCTCGATCTGGCGGAGCACTACTCCGCCGTGCTGATTCCGTTTCAGTCCATCGCGATCCCGCCGGACTTTCCACCGGCGGCGTACGTTCCCGTGGCCGATCGCCTGCCCGGCTTCCTTCACCGGGAGGCAGAAGCTCGCTTTCAGGCGGTGAAGGCCGCCGAGGCCCCAGGGTCCGCCGTGACCATCGAGCCGTTGCTGATCAGCGAGCAGGTTCCCGCGGCGAACGCCATCCTGGCGGCCGCGGACGAGCAGGACGTCGACCTGATCGTCCTCGGCAGCCACGGCTATCACGGGCTGGATCACGTGCTCGGGACGACGGCGGGAAAGGTGGCCAACCTCGCCACCCGCAGCGTGCTGGTCGTTCACAACCGGTCTTAAGCGCGTCTGAGGCGTCGCCACCGGGCCGTTCACGCACCGGCGAATCGGCTTGGTCGCGCGACCGCGGCGGCGGGCGCCGGCAACCGGCTACGGGCTGCCGAGCATCGTGGTTCGCAGGGCCGCCAGCGACGCGGGCGAGCCGGCGAACAGGTGCTCCGGGTAGCGGCGGTAGGACAGGATGGCGCGGTAGGTGTCGGCGGCCTGGTGCTCGTTCAGGTTGAGGCCGGCCAGATATTGCAGCCGCAGGTTGTCGTCGCGGTTGATCTGCGCGTCGCGCAGCCACGGGGCCAGGTCCGGCGCGGTGCCGCCGTAGGTCGCCAGCATCGCGGTCGCCGACGTGAAGCCGATCTCGCGCAGTGACTTGGCCATCACGGCCATCTCCGGCTGCGCCAGGAGAGCGGTCATCCGGTCGACGTCGAAGGCGCCCCGGTCCTTCGACCCCACCATCACCATGTCGTAGCCCTCGCCGCCGACGGTGTTGCCGAAGATGAGGCCGTCCGGGAACGCCTGGAAGAAGGTCGCCACCTCGCTCTTCACGGTGGCGGTGTTGCTCTCGTAAAGCGGCACCCAGACCGTCACCACGCCCCCGGGGTTCAAGTGGCGCTTGGCCAGCTCCCAGAACTCGCGCGTGTACAGCGACGCGGCCCCCTTGACCCAGGGATCGAACGGGTCCGACGTGATGGCGTCGAACGTCTGCTTGGTCGTGGTCAGGAAGTGCCGGCCGTCGTCGATCTCGATGCGCACCTTGGGGTTGCGGATCAGGTCGTTGTTGTAGTCGGCGAAACGGCCGCCGACCTCTTTCGGGACCAGCCCCTCGATCTCCGCGATGGTCAGCTGCTCGACGCGCGGGTCGACGCTGACGGCGCCGGCCGTCACGCCCGCGCCGCACGCGACCACCAGCACGTTCCGCGGCGACTCGACCAGCAGCGTGGTCAGATGCCCCAGCATCCGCTGCAGGCGCATGTCCTGCGGCTGGCTGGACGCCTGGGTCTTGCCCGCGTTGTGGTAGCTGAGGATGCCGAACTTGCTGCGCGACACGGCCAGCGTCGCGCTCAACCCTTCACCCACGTAAAGGTAACGCTCGCCGTCGTGCAGGGTCGCCGCCATGGTGCGGCCGTGTCCGACCAGCATGGGCGGCAGCGGCGGAACCTGCCGCCCCACGACGACGGCCAGCTGCACGACGACGGCGGTCCAGATGACGCCGGTCCGCGACAGCCCCGGCGCCTGCGAGCCGGCGATGAACCGGGGCGCCAGCGCGGCGACGGCGGCGACGGCGGCCAGCGCCAGCAGGAGGCACTCGGCGCGGCGGGTGCCCAGCCACACGATGACCAGCAGGCTGAAGGCCAGCGCGCCCACGATGGCGCCGGCCGTGTTGGCCGCGTAGACGCGCCCCACCACGCGCCCGCCGTCCTCGGCGCCCGACGCGACGGACGCCAGCGCCAGCGGGAAGCTGGCCCCCCACAAGCAGGCCGGCGGCAGCACGGCCCACAGGCAGCGGGCCAGGTCGACCTGGAACTGAAACCAGGGTCCCGACGCGATGGTCGGGTTGACCGGCCAGTAGGGGAGCGAGCCGGTCAGGTTCCAGGCCGTCCAGCCGATGGCGCCGATCAGCAGAACCTGCGTCACGCCCAGCGCGACCCGCGGCGCGCCCGTGCGGCGGGCGATGGCCGAGCCCCCGGCGCTGCCCAGCGCGATCCCGATCAGGAAGACGGCCAGCACGATCGAGAACGTGTACGTCGTGGCGCCCAGGAGCAGCGCCAGCAGCCGCGTCCAGACGATCTCCGCCCCCAGCGCGGTCGCGCCCGACAGCGCGATCGTCAGGTACACCGCCCAGGCTCCCGCGGCGGGCGGCGTTCCGGCGGCGTCCAGCCGGTCGCCCGCGCCGTCCGCGGCCGAAGCGGGCTGCGGCGTCGCGGGCGTCACCCGGGCCAGCGCCAGCGCGCCGGCGGCGACCGCGGCGTTGATGAGCCCCGCAACCAGCGTCGCCACCCGCATGTCCCAGACGCGCAGCAGATAGAAGCCGGCCAGCAAGCAGCCGAACACCGCGCCGACGGTGTTGCCGCCGTAGAAGAAGCCCAGCCGCGCCACGCCGCGGGGGGTCGTCTGGACCCAGCGCGCCACGGCCGGCAGGGTCGCGCCCATCAGCACCGTCGGCGGCAGCAGGCACAGCGCCGCGAAGACACCGCGCAGGAGCAGCCCCGGAATGCCGTGACCGACGATGGCGACGTAGGCGCCCTGCACGGCCGGCATGGCCACCAGGACCAGCAGCCCGCAGGCGGCGATCGCCAGCTCGATGACCGCGTAGATGCGCAGCGGGTGGCGGCCAGGCCGGACGAAGCGGGCCAGCGCGACGCTGCCGATCCCCATGCCGCCCATGAACGTCGCCAGCAGCACGCCGATCGACACGGCCGACGAGCCGATCACGAACTGCAGCAGCTGCAGCCAGATCACCTCGTAGATCAGCGCCGCGCCGCCGCTGCCCACGAACAGCAGCAGCACGATCCAGAACGACCGGTCGATGGCCGACGGGATCGCCGCCGCCGAACGCCCGGCCGCCTTCGCGCGCAGCGCGCGCGTCCACACCCACCCGACGCCCACCAGCGCCAGCGACACCAGCAACAGCAGCACCTGAGACAGGGGCGGCGGCGGCGGCACCGGAACGCCGTCGTCCACGTAGTGCTCGTCGGGCGGAATGGGGGCGGCCGCCATCGGCGACTCGACGGTGCGGAACGCGGGCGGGAACGGCGAAGGGGGCGCGCAGAAGACCGCCAGCTCGGCGATCGAAAACGCCCCGTCGCCCACGGCGTCGCCGAGGCGCAGGTAGCGGACGGTGGCCGCTGGAACCGCCACGGCGCGCGCGCGCATGCCTGGACCGCGCTGGACGACGTTGGCGACGACCGTCAGCACCTTGAAGGTGCCGGGGCTGCCGTCCGGCGAGCCGCTGATCGTGTACGTGTCGTTGGCGTCGGCTTCCAGATAAACGGCGCCGATCGACTGCGGCCGCCCCAGATCGTAGGTCACCGACCCGCCGGCCTGCAGCTTCAGCATCGGCGGGCCGTCCCAGACGGCCCCCTCCGCCACGACGGCGCCGTCCGTCACCAGCGACGGATCCCCGGTGATGGCGGTGCTGGCGACTGGCCGCCGCCCGGCCAACAGGTTCGTTCCGTCGCAGGCGGCGGAGGGCGCGGCCTGGGCCGGCGAGGCGAGGGACGCGACCAACACGACGGTCAGCGAGCGCGCAGTGACCGACACGGCGGGCCAATCTGAGCCCACCGCCCAAGCGCGGTCAAGCAAGTCAGGCCGGCGAGGTCCACCGGCGACGAACCACAATTTTCAGAACAGTGCGAGGACGGGGACTTGAACCCCGATGGCTGTTAACCGCTAGCACCTCAAGCTAGTGCGTCTACCAGTTCCGCCATCCTCGCGTGAGAACCCCGCGACTTATAAGGGGTTACCGGGTGTGCGTCAACGCTAATGTGTCCGGGAACGTCCGGGCTTCCCGAGCTCCCCCACGAGCCGTCAGAGGCTCAGGCCGCCGAGGGAACCAGCCGGCCGTACGCGCAGCCCGGTCCGCTCCGGCGGCCGGGGCGTGGTAATGCTGGGCCGATGCTGCTCACCCGCTTCGTGTCGCTGCTGTCGGGGACGGCCCGCGGCAAGCGACTGCTCTGGCGCGGCTGGTACCAGTTCCTGGCGGTTCGATACCGGGATCCGCAGTGGACGTTCATGAATTACGGCTACCGCTCTCCGGAAGCCGCTGAGCCGCCGCTGCCGCCGGCCGACGAGCCCGATCGGTCGTGCATTCAGCTTTACGACGTGGTCGCGCGCGGGGCGTCCCTGGCAGGACGGGAGCTGCTGGAGGTGGGCTGTGGCCGGGGCGGCGGGGCCGCCTACGTCGCGCGGGCCCTGGGCCCACGCCGGGTGGTGGCCGTCGATCTGTCGCCGGCCGCGATTGCGCTGTGCAGGCGCCGCTTTCGCCAGCCGAACCTGGCGTTCGAGGTCGGGGACGCCGAGCGGCTGCCCTTCGGCGACGGCAGCTTCGACGCCGTCCTCAACGTCGAGTCGTCCCACTGCTACCCGCACTTCGATGTTTTCCTGCGCGAGGTCCGCCGCGTGCTGCGCCCGGGCGGTCATTTCCTGTACGCCGACTTTCGCCCCCAGGACGAGATCGCCGGGTGGCGCGCAGCCCTCGCGTCGACGTTCACCGTCGCCGACGAGCGCGATCTTCGCCCCGGGGTCGTCGCCGCGCTGGATGCCGACGATGCGCAGAAGCGGGACCTGATCGGCAGGCTGGTCGACCGCCCGCTGATGGGGATCTTCCGCGAGTTCGCCGCGGTCCGCGGAACGGTTCTCAACGACGCCCTTCGCCGCGGCGACTTCGGCTACCGAGCCTTCGTGCTGACGGCGGCTTAGGCCCGACTCCGGCGGCGGAACCCTCCCGACGCACTTGTTGCCGGGACGGCGCGCGCGGACGGGACGGGCGCGACGGCTCAGACGAGGTTCTTCAGCTTGGCGACGGCCAGGCCCATCGCCGCGGCGCCCAGCAGCACGCGGACGGGATGGCTCTTCACGAGGCGCGTCGTCCGGCCGGGCAACGCTTTCAACGTCGTCCTCACCTGCTTGGCGGCGCGGGGCTTGGCGCGAACCCGCTTCGCCACGGCCGCCCGCGCGGCGCCCGGCTTCCGGGCCGAGACGTTGGACGACTTCTTGGACGCCTTGTGACTCTTCGGTTTTGAACTCATGCGCTCACCTCGTAGCGACGAGCGTGCCAATTGAGAAAATGCCGTAACACGGGCGCCTCGAGCGGCGATGGAACCGTTCAGTAACAACGTTGCTGCGCCCGTCACCGCGGCCGCACCACCTCGAACCGTTTGTCGCGGGCGTGTAGAGCTCTTCCGTAGTCGGGGGTTGTGCGTACCTTACGTGCGAACTGTTCCCAAGGAGGCTGAAGATGAACGCGATTCGTCGAGCGGTCGTTGCGACGCTTCTTGCCGTTTGGTGCTTTCCAGCCGTGAGCCTGGCGACTCCGGCGCCACGAAGTCCGGCGCCCCTGACGGCGCAGCCGGCCGCGACGGCTCCGGTGACGCCATCGGGAACCGCTGGCGTCGAGACGGACGCCCTGGCGGGGCGCGAGCAGCAGGCGCGCCAGCTCCAGGACTTCAAGGGCGGGCGCGTCTACGTCTATATCGGAAGCAGCGTCCTCGTCGTCATCCTGGTCGTGATTCTCGTTCTCTTGCTGGTGTGATTCCCTGCATCGAAGCTGAGACCCGGCGCGCCCTCTCCTGCCCTTTCGCAGCGACGGAGGTCCCCAACAGCTGCCACTAACGGCGGCGACGCGAGCGGCGCCGCATTCCGATGAAGCTCGCCAGCAGCAGCAGCGCCGCTCTTGCCCGTGGTTCGCGACCGGGCCGGATGGCGCATCCGCACCCGGAGCTCGACGGCCCGGCGCCCCCCGGTTGCCCGGCGGCGCCCGGCCGTCCGGCGCTGCCGGGGATCCCCGCGGCGCCCGCCGCGCCGGTCTGGCTCGCGCCCCCGGTCGCCGGCCGGCCGGCCGCGCCGTCGGATCCGCCGGTGGCCGCAGCGGCACCGCCGGTGGCGCCGCTGCGCCCGCCGGTCGCGAAGCCGCCGCCCTGACCAGCCTCTCCGCCCCGGCCCGCCCCGCCTGGGCCGGCGGCTCCGCCGGCCGCGCCTCCGCCCAGGCCACCCAGCCCACCGTGTGCTCCGCCCCCACCCGCTGCCGAGCCCCCGGCGCCCCCGCGGCCCGCGGCGGCTTCGGCGCAGGAGGCGGCATCGCCGTTGTCGCAGTCGAATTGCACGCCGTCGAAGGGGACGACCAAAATCTTGCTGCCGCCCGAATTGATCGCGCTGGTGTTCTTGTCCACGTCGGTGACCGCGAAGGTGAAGTGCGTCACGTGGCCGTTGTCTTGATAGACGCCGACGCGCTCCATGTTGTGCCACTGATTGACGGTGCCGTCGGTGTACCGCAACCAGCCCGAGCTCGCGTTGGCCGGCGATTGAACCGCCTGGTACGCGAGGCCCGTGCTCTTCCAGTTCGTCAGCCCGTCC
>Ga0068855_100007075_pt1 | contig 13609 bp, 11 predicted proteins | sample KBSCornC52_FD_66592 | JGI IMG/M metagenome (GOLD analysis project Ga0068855, IMG submission 66592) | Corn rhizosphere microbial communities from Kellogg Biological Station, Michigan, USA - KBS Corn C5-2 | ecosystem: Host-associated > Plants > Roots > Rhizosphere > Soil ... | reverse complement strand
TGCCCATTTAGGTTGCACAGCATTCCTAATGCTCGACAAATTTTTCAACATAACTAGCGCTCCCTTTACTCCTTTGCTCCTTTGCTAGCCAGAAAAAGATTAGCAAGATTAGCAAGATTAGCAAGATTAGCAAGATTAGCAAGATTAGCGAGATTAGCAAGATTAGCAGCCTTACCTAATGTTTTTGATTTATATAAAAAACATAACACTGCAAGAAAACGTACGCTGCACTGCATTTATGCTGGGTGGGCCAAGGCACTAAGCTGCTGTGGTATTTTAAATGAATTTTCACTCAATGCTTGAAACTTATTTATTTAATATTCAAATGAGTAACACGCAGCTTTAATAAGAGCTCATAGACTATACGTGAAATTTAATTTTAATTTTAAAAAGATATAGTCAAAACCCTTTAAAATATTAAGAATGTATTATTATGAAAAGATTCCGTTTGGGGTTACCAAAACAACAAATTTATCAATTAAAACTTTTGTTTTTACTAATTCCCCTAACCCCCCTTGGCGCTAGCACCTGCTTACGCTAACCCCTATCTAATATTTTTATATCAAAATGTAAGGGTAAGTACGCTAAAACTTTGCACGGCGGCGTTAGCAGCCAGCCTTAGTTACTAAGAGCAAAGGGAGGGGGGTAATTGTAGCCAGGGTAAGGTTTATATTCTTTACTTTACTTTTCTTTACTTTACTTTACTTTACTTTTCTTTTCTTTTTTTTAAATAGAGGGTTTGACACTATTAGAATTAATTTGAACTATAACACCTGCTTTTGTTTTAATAGCTATTGCATTTCCTTCATTTAAACTTTTATATACACTAGATGAAGTTATTGACCCTTCATTAACAATTAAAGTAACTGGTAGTCAATGATATTGAACATATGAATACTCAGATATGTTAGCTGAAAATGGAGAATCTATCGAATTTGAAAGCTATATGGTTCCGGAATCCGATTTGGAAGAAGGCCAATTAAGATTGTTAGCTGTTGATTCTAACTTAATTGTACCGGTGAATACTCACATTAGATTTATTGTTACTTCTACTGATGTAATTCACGATTTTGGTGTACCTTCATTAGGGCTTAAAATTGATGCAACACCTGGTCGAAGTCGGTTTTGCTACTGCAAGGCTCACTAACCCCTCTACGAAGTACGGAGGGGGTATGAGATTAGCTAATCTCGGCGCCAGCAAAAGCAGCAAGATATAAAGATATTCAAATCGGCCTGGAACTTTATAATTTTAATTCATTTATTTATTTACTTAAATTAAAATTTACCCTTGTCTTGTCTAAATACAAGTTAGGGTATAGTAAAATTTAATAAATGCAAAGAGAACTTAAAATACAACTTAAAAACACATTTTTTAAGTTTCAAAATTTGTCGGTTCAATTTGCAACATTTAAACAAGTTTGAATGTTCAACGACTGAACTTATATCCAATTAAAAATAAAATTAGTTCAAATGGTACACTACACTATAAGATTTAAATCATTTTTAATTAAAAAAACATAGTCTATTTTTAAAATCGATTTTTATATTAATAGGCAAAAATTTTGAAGCCTTTATACCTTATCGTATTACATCCTCAATTATTAATGCTCCTCCCTTTTGCTAAGCAAAAGCAATTGCCTCGCAAGAAAAGAGAACAAAAATATTGGTTTCTTACAAGATGATTGCTTATTTACCTAAAAAATAACCCTATTAAAGTGTTTTTACTTTCTAAATTTTCAAACTTGTTGATGGAACCACCTTTGCATGCGCTAACTAACATTTTTGTTTTATATTTAAGAACATAATAAGGCTAGTACTGAACTTTTCAGTTTAGTAAAACAGATCTTATTGATTAATAAAAATCATTTTAAAAGTTTAAGCGATTGAATCAGACTTCCGCTTTAATTGAAAGAGCCGGTACATTCTATGGTCAATGCTCTGAAATTTGCGGAGTATGACATGGATTCATGCCAATCGTAATTGAAGCTGTTGAAGTTTCAGATTTCTTTGCTTGAGTAGATTCTAATTAAATTAATTTGTTTTGTTTTTTTAATATAAGCAATAATAATTTAAGCATTTAAAATTTATTAAGTACATTCTAAATAATATCTACTAGATTTTATATCTTAGAATTTACTAATATTAATATTCAAATTAATATAACTCACCACTTAACCTACCGCGTTCCGCCTTTGTCGCGTTCCGCTTTTGCCTTTTACCGCGTTCCGCCTTTATCGCGTTCCGGCCACCACCAAAATTCTGTTGTGGGGTTCCAATTTCCAATTATTCATGATCAAGTGTTTATTTCATTTCCATCTTTGAAAGAAGTATATGATTACTTTATCAACATAACAAAAGTTTTAACAAAGTTAAATATACCTTTAACCTGATTTACACCCTCTGGACTTATTTTAACTCAACACTATAATAGATCTGAAATTGAAACAGCTAGTTTTAGAATGGGTGATAAAATTAGATCAATGGTATTAAAAGTTAAAGATAAAAGCAGAATGCACACATCAAAACAAGTTCAAGCGATAATACCTAATATTATTCATAGCTTAGATGCGAGTCATTTAATAAATATTTTGACTACTGCAGATTCAAACATATTCAAACCAATTATTACAGTTCACGATTGTTTAGGAACTCACCCTAATAAAATGGAAGAATTAAGTTCTTTAGTTAAAAAGGAGTTTATTTCATTGTATCTATCTGAAAACTTCTTTAAAAAATTCCATAAAAAAATATTGGAATCAATTAAAGATAATAATATTGAAATCTATAAAGATAAAGGAAGAAATAAGATTTCAAAAAACTATGTTTTAATTAAAGGTGAAAAGTTTAATATTCCTGATTTGCCTGTTGAAGGTAACTTAAATTTAGAAGAAGTTGAAGGTTCATTACATTTTATTACTTAGTAAAACATTAAAAAAACTAAACAACTAATTGTAGCTAAGTTGTTTAATAAATTTCTACTCTACATAAAAATATAATTCTAAAATGAGAATAAATAATATGTTTACACCCTTAACATTTATAATGATACAATTGCCAGCAAAGAATAAAGAATACTTTTTGACTTTTTGTTATGATTTTAATTTATCAGATATAGTTTTTTTCAAACAAACCGATGCAACTAGAACAGTTAAGTTTGAATCAAACTTAGATTTATTTAATGTAGGGTTTTCAAAATTTTTGATAGATTATTTAGAGAATTATAATGAAATCACAGACTATTATCTAAATTTAGATAGCTCAAATATTTGTTGTATAATTGTTAAAAACTCAGTTAATTCATTTAAAAACAATGAAATCATACTAGATATTGACAAAGTAATTTCGATTAACGCTTTATTATTATTATCAATGGTTAAAAAATCGAAATATGAAATCTCAATTGAAAATATTGAGGAAAAAGGAAAATTTATAAACTATACTGATCTTCCATCCCTTTTTAGAATCGAACTAAACGAATGACTTCACATTTTAAAAGAATATGATTACGACGTAGGGCCACAAAATGAAACAGTAGATTTTACTAATTTAATTTCATAATATGTCTATTGTAGTTTTAACAATGCACCATTATATCTTTATAAAATAAAAAAAAACAAAAGGGTTTTTCAAATTAGGTTTTAGCTTCACAGATTCATTAATTGAATTTTTTACTTTTTTTATATCTTGAATTTTGGATTTTTCTAAATATCTATCTAAGTACAGATTTTCTTCTTCTATATTTTTACGATTTTCTATTTCACTATAATAATCACTATAAAATTCAGTTACTAAATTTAAATTACCTTCAAAATAAATAGGCTGCCCTACAGGCATCTCAAATTCTTTCATTACATAAGGATACAGAGAATTTACATCGTATTCATAAAGGTTTTCACCATAAGGCTTATATACATCAACAGCACCTCCATAGTAACTTAATTTTAATTCTTTATACATTTCACCTAAGATTATAGGTATTTTAACTAGTTTACCATCTAAGAAATTAGATCTAAATATTGCAAAGGCTAATGATGAAATAGTTGGTGTATTGTGGATATTAATATTAAACTTATCAAAAATATATTTACTAAAAATATGTATTACTTCGTGTAGAGTAACTACATCTTGGTTACAATATTTAATTGTTTCTTCCTTAATATTATATAATTTATCTTTAAAGTTTGTTTTATATTCATTGTATTCTTCTATAGTAACTGTAGCCTTATCAAAGTACTTATAATCAGGAATCGGTCCTATATAATTAATATCATTATTCTCGTTTATAAATGCATAAGGGAATATACCCTTATCAGAAACACCAAAACTTTTTGCTAGTTTTCTCAAAGAACTAGGTAATAGATTGTAGGAATCTCTAAAATTGATATGTCGTTTAGTTTGTACACCAGCGTTATCAGTAGTATAAAAATAAGCTTTAACATTGATAATAGAGTTCTCTCGCATAATAATATCAACATTAGCAGCTAGGTCTGTAATATATGTTAGCATTAATATACCATCAAAATATGAAAAGTTGTGGATATATACATTTTGTTTATCAAATTCAGCTCTAAATAGTCTAGTGATAGAGGTTTTTATTAATTCAGCTTCGTTATCAAAATCTGATAAGTAAAACGCAAATGTAGACTCACCATTAAAAATAGAAATACAATAAGGCATCATTTTACCATTAACCACTCTAGTCTCTAAATCCATTGCCACATATTTTCCATGAAAATGACTATCTAATCTTTTACCAGGTATTGCTTTTAATTTTCTTTCAACTTCAACTAATTGTCTTTCATTATCTTTAAATGTGTATTTTGTGTTCTTACCGTTAATCATTCTTGTAAAACAAGTTAGATCAGGAGAACATCCCATTTTTGTTTTATCATTTACAATTAATCTATCTCTAAACGATAGTACAACATGATTACCTAGTCGAATTTCTGCGTTATACATTGTATCATCCAGTATCTCTACTAAATAATAAGGCAAGTTAAATAGTTCTAAATTACCAAATCCATATTTAGATAGCTTATCTATCAATACTAAATTACCAAATTCATAATTAGATTTCTTTTCTGAAACCTCTGATACACCTTCATTTACTCGTAATTTAAAAAAGTCTTCAAAAAAAGTATACTGCAATGCTTCGGTTACTAATTCTTCATTGTATAGTTTAATTAATTTATTGTAGAATATTTAATAATTACAGCATTTTTATAGTTTTTATCAAAAATACAGAACCCTCAAGTTGTTATATCCATTGTTTTAGGTAAACTTATTCCTTGATACTTAAAGATTTGATCTTTTCGTTTGACTTGATCCTCTTCAATTAATAATTTTGTCTCATCTTTAAGGGAAATTTGTTCTCCAATATTATCTAGTCCTTTTTCAGTAACTATTTTATTTATTGTTTTTGAAGAAATTATATTAAATGTAAAAATTAGTTGATTAATTTTTAATTCTTTATATAAATCTTTAAGTTGTCAGAAATAAAAGAAAATATCTAACATAGATAGTTCTGCCTGTTCACCTTTAATAAATCTTTGGATATAACTGATTGATCTATAAGAATATGTAACAGGGTTTTGTCATTTATATAGTTGATTATTAATATTTATAAATTTTGCTTTCATTTGTACTAAATATAATTGTCCTTCAACTAATTGGTTGATAACTTCATGTTTAAACTGCTCTACAGCTTTATCTAAAATTTCATAGTTAATACTTTGGTTACCGTATTCAAATATAAAATCATTTAATTTATCAAAGACATACTTTTTATTTTCTGAAGGTTTGAAATATGCAATTAAATATAAACTGGGTTTGAAATATACAATTATAAATAAAAAAAGGGTAGAACTAAAGAATAGAAATAATTATTTTATAAATAGTACTAACAGTTTAACCATAATAAAAAATACCTTGTTTTAAATTGTTTTTTTAATCTTTACTAAAATAGAAAAAGGCGCTACCCTAAGCAAATGTTGTTAAGCAAATAAGCTAAAGACGCTGCCCTAAGCAAATGTTGCTTTAATAAAAGCCTGCCTAACCCTGTAAATGGGGCATAAGAAAAAAGGCGCTACGCAATATTTGTTTTTTTGCCGAAATTAAATATTTGCTACGCTTACACATTTATTAGCTATAAGATAAGTATATTAGTGATTATTAAGAAGAATAAAAAGGGGCGGGCAAAGGCAACGCTACCCTTTGGTAATAAGCAAATTATTGGTTACCACCCCTTTAACAATAGGCAATACTTAAGGAATTATTGCAGATATTATATTTAAAAAGAGTTGCATTTATTTTATTGAAGACTTTGCTACAAAGGTACAAAGGGGAGAAAAACAAAGGCCATGTTTGACAATAGGCAGGACTAGGGGAGAGGGAATTAATAATTAGTGTAATTATTATTGAAATTTGGTTAAAGACTAAAGGAGAACGAAGTAGAGGCAAGGTAGATGGATGAAAGTTCGTCAGACAAGGAAATTTTAAAAGGGTAAGCCAAGGGCACTGTGACCTCTGAAAGGTTAGGCTGCGTACACTAATTTGCAAGGTCAAATTTAAAAGAAGTTATATAGTTTTTAAATTATATTTAAAAAAATATAGTTTAATTTAAAATACGAATAAAAACCAAATTTTTATTTTAAGATCTAGTAAGAGTTTAATTTTGGCTCTGGGAGAGTTTGTTATTCAGTAGTTTTAAGGCATGCGAATTTTTTTAAACTGTTGTTTAAAAAGTGAAGGGGTGAGAAAAATAGTTTGTAAGTACCCTATAAGTCTCTAGAAATAAGAGATACAAAACTTTACTTAACATTATTAAGTAATTTTTTTAAAAGGAATGTTTCTGCTTTAGGATCTTAACTATAGTGATTAGGTAGTTGGTGTTTATAATATTTAAAATATTATAAGTAGGTGACGGCTCACCAAGCCTAAAATCAATAGTCAAATTTGAAAAAATTGATGACCACAGGGGGAATGAAATATCCCTCGTTGTTTACGACCAGCAGCCGAGAATATTTGTCAATGCTCGAAAGAGTGAACAAGCTTACTGAAATCTATCCAATAGAAAATTTGAAATTAATGATGATAGTTTTAAATTTTGAGTGCCGTCCCAACCTGTTTTTACATAGTGGGATATGTATTATTATGGGTGTTGCTACTAAAAAAAAAATTACCAAACTCCGGGGACTTCCTAAAACTTATAGTACCAAGCAGTATTCTAAAGAATATTTGTGGCTGAACTAATTACTCAGGTAAGGTAATAAGCTATAAGATGATGGTGACTGAAATGGAATATCGCGGAACTAAATCCATATGTAAACAGTATAATTTTGGACCCCTTTTTTTTTTTGCGAGGCGGAGGGTTTAATATCTGAATGTGTACTGCGAAGTATGGTAAAAGCGCAACGAGTAGACGGTAGTTGATTAAATAATTGTACAAATGGGTTTTATTGTTTTCCATTTTTTTTTACGTACTTATTTAATTTAAGGTATACTCTAATGGGCTGCGAAAGCAGTTATCCGATCAAAATCCCCTCTACCTTGCTAATTATAATACAATTAATGTAATACCGCAATTAAGTAGAACTTATTCTTCTTCTTCTAGCATTTCCAATTTAAACCCTTTTTTTATTACCGGAATGGCTGATGCTGAATCTAGCTTTAGTATTTCAATAGCTCAAAATGCAAAACTTAAAATAGGTTGACGAGTTAAAGCTTGTTTTGAAATAGGATTAAATAAAAAAGATAGTTTAATTTTATATCAAATCAAGGATTTTTTTGGGGGTATAGGATCAATCAGAGAGGATAAAAAGACAGATATTATAAGATATTCTGTTGATAGTATTAAAGATTTAACTACTATTATAATACCTCATTTTGAAAAATATTCCCTTTTAACACAAAAAGCCGCTGATTTTTTATTGTTTTCTCAGATAATCAAACTAATGAATAATGGAGAACATCTTACCCTTGAAGGATTAATAAAGATTATTAGTATTAAAGCGTCTATGAACAAAGGTCTTTCTGATATTATTAAACAAAATTTTGTTCTAATAATACCACAAAAAAGACCTCTTATTCAAACAAATGAAATTTCGGATCCTAATTGAATCTCTGGATTTGTTTGTGGTGATGGTAACTTTGATGTGCTTCTTAGAAAAGCTAATAATTTAACTGGTTTTCGAGTCAGTTTAAGATTTAGAATTACACAACACGAATGAGATATTGAGTTATTAAAATTAATAACAAGATATTTTGATGCCGGAAGACTGGAAAAAGATGTTAGAGATCCTAATTATAATTTAGTAATAGGTAAATTTTCAGATATTAATACCAAAATAACTTCATTTTTTAAAAAATATCCTGTTTGTGGTATTAAACAATTAGACTTTTTAGATTGATGTAAAATTATTGATTTAATAAATTTAGGTTCCCATTTAACCAAAGAAGGTTTAGAAGAAATTAGAAGATTGAAATCAGGAATGAATAAAGGAAGAAAAATATAGTTCTATTAATTGGTAGATAAATTTGATTTACCATGGGTGCCAGAAGACTCGGTAAGGCCAGAGGCGCTAAACTTCCCTACATAAACAGGCTTAAAGTGTACGCAGACAGACTTTATGAATATAAATTTGTTTTTTGTATTTAAATGAAAGTATAGAATCTAATATTAGGAAAATATAACGTTTAGTGTAGTGTCGACATACTGAGATACTAAATTGAGTACTAAGGGCGAAAGGCAGTTTTCCAATCAAGATCTACGTTGAGGTACGAGGGTGGAGATAGAAAAAAGAATTAGAGACTCTTGTATCCTCCACTGTAAACGATGAGTGGTTGTTTCGATTTAATAATCGTTTCAAAGCAAAAGCGTTAACCATTCCGCCTTGCGAGTACAGTTGCAAAACTGAAATCAAAAAAAATAGTCGGTTTTTGAGCAAACGGAGTGACGCATGTTGTTTAATTCGATTACCCGCGAAAAACCTTACCTAATCTTGAATAGGTTCTTAAAATTTAAATCTATTTTATTTTATTTTATTAAGTACCAACAGGTCCTGCACGGTCGCCTTTAGTTCATACCGTGAGGTTTTAGGTTAATTCCACAAATGAACGCAATCCTCGTTTTTATTTTAAACATAAAACTGTCGCTATAATGGCGACTAGAAAGGGGTCTAAGGCAGATCATTATGGGCTTTATGATTAGGGCTACTGACGTGCCACAAGAACTTTTACAATTTGATGCAAAACTGAGAAGAAGAGCTAAACATTAAAAAAAGTTATAACCGAATTGAGAGTCTGAAACTTGACCTCATGAAGACGGAATTCCGAGTAATCGCAGATCATAAGACGCCGCGGTGAACTATATCTCAATAATGAACTAATTGTCTGTCACTAGGGAGAAGATTTATCCGATGAAAGATGGCATGACCTAAATATGATTTAAAAATTTATATACTATTTAATTAGTATTATGACTATTAATATATTTAGCAATTGTTTATTTAAGTCGGGGAATCAACATCTTAAAAGTCATAGCAGAGTAGGTCGGTAAGAATATCGACCTGTATTATAAATCACTTTTTATTTAAACCACCACACCACTCACCACTTGGCCAGGTGCCAGCACCTCTTTTGTTGTGCATACTAACATTTTTGTTACCCCCTAACGTTAATAGAACCGCTCTTACCTCCTCATATTTATAAAACAACAAAAATAACTGCAGTAGTACAAGGGTTGCTTGCCCTTTATATTAAAGATAAATAATAAGTTTAGGGATAACAAAAAGCTTAGTCTTAAAAGTATAATGGCTGTAAAATTTATGCCCTGCTCCTGCTCAACAAGTTCTTTTTTTGCCACCCCTTTACAACCTAATATATAATATATTACGGTAACTATATATTTTAATATATAAAATATAATGTATATAGGGCTGCCTTGCAAGGCACTTACCCTCTAAATATAGCCCATGGTCTCCCTTACTCAACCCCATCTATAAATGGGGTAAGAGTGAGCCTTAGGAAGGAAGGCGGGGTTAGAAAGCTTTGATCCTTTGCCAGGTTAGCAAGCAGCAAGGGCTAAATTATAAAAACAAAATTAACAAATTTTTAAAAATATTCAATTTTTTTTGTTCCCCCAGCATTACAGCACTATTACAGCACTATTGCTGTATCAGATTCAATGCTGTAATAAATTATACTAACAATTATTAAATAGTTACAGCACGATTGCTGTTTCAGACCTTATGCTGTTACTTAGCCTTGCACTCTCTCCAAATAATTTTACCTTAAAACTCTGCCTTTGCCCCTGTTACCCCCATATTTGGGCCTTTGTTGGTTAGCACGAGGTGCAGGCCTTTGCTTAGGGGTATGATTATAACTAAAATAATTGTGCTATAATGCTGTAAACACGGTTCCAAAAACAAAATAAATAAAAATAAACAAAAATAAACAAAAGTATTAATCTTTTTAAACTAATTTTAATAACTCAAGAGCGGCGCTCACTTTGCCTGCTTGTTTTCTGCTTTGCTTTTGCTTTGCTTTTGCTTTTGCTTTTGCTTTTGCTAAGCTACAAAATGGCAGGCTAAAATTTATAAAGTTATCTAAGGTATAGATTCAAAAAAAAAAGTCAGAAACAATTAATGGAAGGAATAGTTTTCATTGGTAAGTTAAAACAATTGCTAATTGTTCGAGATAATACTCTTGTGCGTTCGAACCGCACCTATTCCAGGTTAGGAATATGTTTTTGATTTTCTTTATTTCGCTTTTACCGATTCCCTGCTGGCCTACTCCGGTTCGGCAGCAGCCCTTTTTAAGTACTTTAGTTTACCAGCTACATACTAACCTAAAGTTATAACTGGATATGCATAAGAAGCTTTAAAGGTAAAGGAATTTTGTTTTTTTTTTTTTCCTCTTAACAAAAATTAAACCCTAGCCTAAGCCTGAAACTTATGATTAGTTTCATGTCACTAATTAATAAAAACCTTAGCGTTAGACTATCCTAAGCTAAAACACACAAATCGTTCCAAAGTCCGTTTATTAGGAAAACTATAAAATTAACAAAAATGACTTGAGCTTTAACTTTATTTATTATCGGTTTAGTTGGTTTTATCCTAAACCGCAAAAATGTTATTTTAATGTTGATCAGTATTGAAATAATGTTGGTGTCAATCACCTTAATATTTTTAATAAATGGTATAGCCTATAATGATAATTTTGCGCAGATCATTGCTTTATTTATAATAGCATTGGCTGGAGCTGAATCTGCAATAGGTTTGTCAATATTAGTAGTTTATTACAAATTAAATGGGGCTGTTTCCCTAACTAAAGAGCAGGGTAAATTTAAATAATATTTAAATTTTAATATACCTGTTTAACTAAATAAACTAATGTATTTATTAATTTTATTTCTTCCACTCTGTGGTTCTATTACCGCTGGCTTACTTGGTAGAAAATTAGGTCCTTCGGGAGCCCATTTCGCTTCCATTTCTAGTCTAGCAACTGCTTCACTACTGGCTTTATTAGCTTTTTATGAAGTAGCTGTTTGTGATTCTCCCGTAACTATCAATCTAGGATCTTGAATTAATTCTGATCTATTAAATATAAATTGATTATTTTATTTTGATCAATTGTCTGTCACTATGCTAGTCGTAGTTACTGTTGTATCATTAATGGTTCATATTTATTCTATTTATTATATGGCTGGAGAGCCACATCAACAAAGATTCTTCTCGTACCTTTCATTATTCACATTTTTCATGCTGGTATTAATAGCTGGAGGAAACTATTTAATCCTTTTCATTGGTTGAGAGGGTATCGGTGTTTCTTCTTATTTATTAATTAATTATTATTATACTAGATTAGCCGCTAATAAAGCTGCTATTTTAGCTTTTAACCAAAATAGAGTTGGTGATTGAATTCTTTCCGTAGGATTCTTTGCTATGATTTCTGTGTTCGGGTCTTTAGATTATGATGTAATATTCAACTTAGCCCCAAGCATTAATCCTACTTTAATAACTATAATTTGTTTATTATTATTTATTGGAGCATCAGCAAAATCAGCTGTTTTAGGTTTACACTCTTGACTGCCCGGATCTATGGAAGCTAATGACTTACTAATTCAATTTTTAAAATTATTAATTTCTAAATTAAAATCCACGGTATTATGTCTCCGCTTTTTAAACAAAATATTTAAGGCAACTGTAATTGAATTATGTTTATTAATTTGAAGTTTTTGTTTAATAATAATTATTTATTTCGTAGTTGTAAAAGTTAAAGCTATTATTTCTAACAGTTTAAATAATAACGATTTTTTAATTACATTTTTTGAATTAAGATGTTATTTAGATTATCAAATTGTAGGTAACTTTGATGTGTTGTACTCTAGTATAAATCCTTTGATTTATGCTATAACAGGAAATATGCTTGGCGATGGTCATCTAAGATATACACACAAGGATAAAGATGGTAAACCGACCCTATTTAGTAGGCAACGGCCCCGGTGGGGGAAGGGAATGCTTGTTTTGCAATGACTCAAAAAAATCATGAGTATATTTGTTATTTATATTATACAATTTATATGTCCGTGGTTACTGCCTCTTTACCTAGACCTTGACCAAATCCTAATACTGGACAAGAAGTTAAACAATACCCATTTAATAGTCAATTTACACCTTTTTTCAGTTGATTACATAGCCAATGATATGTTTGATCAGGAATTAATAATACTTTTATTAAAATATTGCCTTTAGATGTTGAACTGTGAATAACTTCTTTAAGTTTAGCCTTATGAATTCAAGACGATGGCTTTTGAGATTCTGGGGTTATCCTTTGTACGGATAATTTCACTTTAGCGGAAGTTCAAAGACTTCAAGCAATTTTAGAATCTAAATTTTCTTTAAAAACAACTATAAATCTTAAAACTAGAAAAAATTCTAAAAAAGTAATTAGTCATAGAATTCGAATCGCTGCTTCAAGTATCCCTTATCTTAGAACTTTAGTACAACCTTATTTTGTTCCTTCAATGCTTTACAAATTAGGTATTGGGGAAAAAGGCGTTTAGATTCTAATTCTGCCCTTTGCTTAGGCGAGTTAAGTATACTGCACCCCTTTTTGATAGGTAATTTATAGATTTAAATATAATTACGGAAGCTTAATATTTACAATTATTAATAACAATTTTAAAAATTAAAAATTAATTAAGGGGCTTTCCTATAAACTTATATCATTTTTTTGGCTGCCTTGTACGTCAGAACAAGGCCTTGCTTAGTGGCCCAAAAAGGGGTTAGCGTGTTCGTAGACCCTTAGCAGTTTATTTGTATGGGCCCATGCTAAGGTACAAAAAAATAAGTTTCAATTTAAATATATGCTAAGACCCTATTAAAATTAGCAATTAGCAAAAAAATTGTTCCGTATGGAACGGCACAACAAATTTTCAGAGACTCTATTTTAAAAAGGAAAATGATGTGTGATGTCTCCAATTATTTTCTTAAGACAAAGTCCAGTTGTGTAACTTTAATTATAAATTCACTTTAAAAATGAATAATTAAATCACAATTGCCAACACCTGTTTCTTCTCTTCTTCATGCGGCTACCTACATTTATTTAC